>VFSW01000245.1_pt1 | contig 75782 bp, 64 predicted proteins | sample 5358111 | NCBI WGS metagenome assembly VFSW01 (sample SAMN11554181, study PRJNA540505) | mine drainage metagenome | isolation source: sediment from site ElyBrook_90M | place: USA: Ely Copper Mine, Vershire, VT | collected 2017
GCGCCGGCACCATGGGCGGCGGCATCGCCATGGTCTTTGCGAACGCCGGCATTCCCGTGCAATTGAAAGACGTGGACCAAGCCGCGCTCGACAAAGGCATCGCCACCATCCGGCGCAACTACGAGAACTCGGTTAAGAAGGGCCGCTTCCCGCAAACGGTGATGGACGAACGCATGAGCCTGATCCAGCCCGTCCTCACCTTCGACCATTTTCACGAAGCCGATATCGTCGTCGAGGCGGTGTTTGAGGGCATGGATCTCAAGAAGAACGTTTTCGCCGAATTGAACACCGTGTGCCGCCGCGGCGCCATTCTGGCCTCCAACACCTCCACACTCGATATCGACGAAATCGCCTCCACGACCTCGCGCCCGGAAATGGTGATCGGGACGCATTTTTTCAGCCCGGCCAACGTCATGCGCCTGCTCGAAATCGTGCGCGGCAAGAAGAGCTCCAAGGAGGTCGTTGCCACTTGCATGGCACTGTCCAAGCGCCTGGGGAAAGTGGGCGTGCTAGTGGGCAATTGCCGCGGGTTCGCCGGCAACCGGATGTTCGGGCCGTACCGCAGGGAAGCGCAATTTCTGGTGGAAGAGGGCGCTTCCGTCGCCGCCGTCGATCGGGCGCTCTACGATTTCGGGATGGCCATGGGGCCGCTTGCGACGGGCGACCTGGCCGGACTTGACGTGGGTTGGCGCATTCGCAAGGAGTTTAAGGACGCCGAGGATACGTCCCTGCGCCAGCCGCTGGCCGAGGACGCCCTTTGCGAGATGGGCCGCTTTGGGCAAAAAACCGGCGCCGGCTGGTATGTTTACGACTCCCAACGCCGGCCGCAACACGACCCGGAGGTGGACCGCGTCGTCGCCGAGTGCCGCGCGAAAGCTGGCATCGTTCCGCGTTCGATCGATGCCCAGGAGATCGTCGATCGCACCATTTACGCGTTAGTGAACGAGGGCGCCCGAATTTTGGAAGAAGGCATCGCACTTCGCGCCTCCGACCTGGACATCGTATACATTACCGGCTACGGCTTCCCCGCTTATCGCGGCGGCCCGATGTGGTATGCCGACACCGTGGGACTGCGGGACGTCTATGCCCGCGTCCTTCAGTTCGAACAGGCGCACGGCAAGGTGTGGACTCCTGCGCCGCTGTTGAAGCATTTGGCCGAAAGCGGCGGAACGTTCGCGTCCTGGCGGGCCGAGCGCGGCATGGCGGGCTGAGCAGAACCGATGAGAGAAGCCGTCATCGCCGCGAGTTCGCGCACGCCTCTAGCAAAGTCGTTTCGCGGGTCGTTTAACATGACCCGCCCCGACGATCTCGCCGCGCACTGTATCCGCGACGTACTTCGCAAAACGCCGCAGCTCGATCCTTCCGAGATCGGCGACGTCGTTCTCGGCTGCGCGCAACCGCACGGCCCGCAAGGCGGCAACGTCGCCCGCATCGCAGCCCTTCTCGCAGGCCTTCCCCCCACGGTCGCGGCCACCACGGTCAACCGCTTTTGCTCCTCCGGCCTGCAGGCGATCGCTATCGCCGCGCATCAGATCCTCGAAGGCGAAGACGCCGTCATCGGCGGCGGGACCGAGAGCATCAGCCTTACGCCGCGCGACAACGACCCGAATCCGGCGCTCGTCGATCGCGGTTCTGCCATTTACATGACGATGGGCGACACGGCGGAAGTGGTGGCCAAGCGATACAACGTGAGCCGCCAATCGCAGGACGAATATTCGCTCCTCAGCCAGCAGCGGACGGCGCGCGCCCAGGCAGAAGGCTTCTTCGACGGCGAAATCGCACCCATTCGCGTCACGCGCGCCGTTGTCGACAAAAAGACCGGCGAACGCATCGGCGTCGAGGAAGTTTGCGCCGCCAAAGACGAGTGCAACCGCGCCGACACCACGCTGGAGGGGCTGCTTTCGCTCAAACCGTATTTCGACCCGTCGAGCGGTCGCGGCACGGTGACCGCCGGGAATTCGTCCCAGCTTTCCGATGGCGCATCCGCTACGCTCGTGATGTCGCGGCAGCGGGCCGACGCCCTCGGCATCCGATACGGGCTCGTCTTTCGCGGCCTCGCCATCGCAGGGTGCGAACCGGACGAAATGGGCATTGGTCCCGTCTTCGCCGTCCCCAAACTTCTCAATCGGCACGGCCTGAAGGTGTCCGATATCGACGTGTGGGAACTCAACGAAGCGTTCGCCGTTCAGGTCGTCTATTGCCGCGACCGCCTGGGCATCGACCCCGATAAGCTGAACGTCAACGGCGGTTCGATCTCGATCGGCCACCCCTTCGGCATGACCGGCTCGCGCATGACCGGAACGCTCATGAACGAAATGGCGCGGCGCAACGCGCGCTACGGCGTGGTCACGATGTGCATCGGCGGCGGGCAGGGCGCGGCCGGCCTGTTCGAAGCCGCGGGTTGACGCGTCGTGCGGCGGCTTTGGCATCTTGCCGTTGTGGCGATCCCGTTGCTCCCGCTGGCCGCTCAAGCGCCGGAGGCGATCGCGCGTCTGGAGAATTCGGCGCGTGAGCGCTTGGCCGCGAAAGACGCCGCGGGCGCTCTCGCCGATTATGAGCAATTGGCGCATCTGGTTCCCAAGTCCGCCGCCTACGAAGACGAAGTCGGATTTCTATTGGCGGCGTTGAACCGCCCGAAGGAAGCCATTCCGCACTTCGAGCGAGCCGTGAAGAACGATCCGAAAATGGCGCAGGCGTGGTTCCATCTGGGCGTCGCTCAATGGCTGGCGGGGCAAACGGGCGCGGCCACCGAGGACCTGCGCCGCGCCGTCTCGCTCGCCCCTTCGCGCGCCGATTATCGCTTCCGTTTGGGATCGGCGTACACGGAAAGCGGGCGTTACGCGGAGGCCGTCTCCGAACTCGCCCTGGCCGCCAAACAAGCCCCCAACGACGCCGGCATCTGGGGAGCGTTGGGACTCGCCTACCAAAAACAACACCTCTTCAAACCGGCCCGTGACGCCTACCGCAAGGCCGTCGCGCTCGATCCGGGCAACACCGCCATTCGCAACAGCTACGGGCTGGCGCTGGTGAATTCGGGCGATCCGGAGGCCGGAATCCGGGAGTTCCGGGCGATCTTGGCGAAGGACCCGGACAACGTCAACGTCCGCGTCAATCTGGGATACGCCTACATCGGCGCCGGAACGATGGCCGAGGCGATCCGGCTTCTGACGCAGGTGACTCGCGATCATCCCGATTCCGCTTCGGCGCACTATGATTTGGGCGTCGCGTATAAGCAGAGCGACAAGCTGGCTGAAGCCCGCGCCGAACTCGAACAGGCGGTGCGCTTGGAGCCCGCGCTCGCCGAGGCGCACTATCTTCTGGGTGGGACGTATGCCGATACAGGGGAAACGGGCAAGGCCGTGGACCAACTCCGCGCGGCCGTGAGTGAGCGGCCCGATTACATGGAGGCGTGGTTTCTGATGAGCACGGTGTTAAAGGATCGCGGCGACGCCGATGGCGCTATCGACGCCTTGCGCCGCGCACTGGCGCTGGGTTACGAGGACTCCGGCGCTTACAACACGCTCGGCCTTCTGCTGCGGCGCAAGGGCGATGCGGAAGGCGCCAGGCAAGCGTTCGCCAAAGCGGCCGAGATCCGTCAGGCCGAGGAACGGAAGAAGGAAAAGATGCTGCAAGACGGGGCTAAAACAAATTCCCAGCCACTTGTTCGGCCACGACCCAAGCCTTTCCGTTAAGCTCCGCTTGGGACAATCCGCCGCCGCGCACGCGGACGACAAAGGCTCGGGGGCGGACGCGTCCCACGACGAGCCCCGCCGGCGCGCCGGCGGCGTCCTTGACGTTGCAGGCGACGGCCTCGTTCCCGATGGCCCGTAGCGGATTCGCGCGCTTCCCGCAGCGCGTGAGGTAGGCAGGAAACTCCTTCGCGGGATCGCCCATCGTTTTCACTTCGATCGACAGCTTCTTTCCGTCCCGCGCAAAGTCGCAATCCGCGTCGTCGTGCTTCTTCGTCACGGTTTCCGTCGCGCCGCCGCCCAGCACTCCGCCGGCCGTCGCGGCGTTCATCCACGGACACCCCGTCTCGGCGGCGCTCGCCAACGAAGCCGCGGCGGCCAGCGCGAGGATGCGGAGACTCCTCACGCCCTTTTTCTCGCCGGCTGGAGGGTTTCCGACTTCAGGATCTTCCCGCCTTCCTCGATCACATAGAGCCGGTTCGGCGCCAGATCCTTCAGCCGGTCCACCTGTCCGCTCAGCCAGCGAATCTCGACCAAATCCACCTTCGCCGCCTGATCCAAACCGAAATGCATTCGCGGATCGTTCTGCGAGAAGTAACTGCCGCCGCTGCGCAATTCGTCCATCTGCACCAGAGGCTTCGCTGAACTGGGGTCCGTCTTCGCCGTCACGATCACGCGCGTGCCGATGCCGCTCCGGTTGCTTTTCACACCCACCAGTTTGATTTTGATCCAATTGCGTTTCAGCGTGGAATCGCAGCGCAGCAGTTGCGGAATCGCGTTCACGCAGTTCACCGCGATATCGAGGTCGCCGTCGTTATCGTAATCTCCGAAGGCGCATCCCCGCGCCGGGGCGTTCTCCATGATCCCCGGGCCGCCCTTTTCGGTCACCTCTTCGAATCGTCCGTTCCGCAGATTGCGGTAGAGATATTTGTGTTCGGCGTACTTGAGGTCGGTGTTCGAGCGGTCCACCTCGGGATACACGTGACCGTTGGACATGAGAATATCCAGCCATCCGTCGTTATCCATGTCGAAGAACCCCACGCCCCAACCGAGCAGACGGGTATTCACGCCCAATCCGCTTGGATACGTGCGGTCTTCAAACGTCGCGTCGCCCAGATTGGTGTACAGCGAATCGGTGTCGCCGGCGAAATTGGTTTTTACGACATCGAGGTTGCCGTCGCGGTTGTAATCGCCGATGGAGACGCCCATACCCGCCTGCGGTTTTCCTTCGGGCGATAGAGCCGCGCCGGACTCGACGGCGATGTCCTTGAACGTCCCGTCCTTCTGATTTTGATAGAGCGTCGCCGTGCTCGAATCGTTGGCGACGTAAATATCCGGCCATCCGTCGTTGTCGAGATCCGACGCCGCGACGCTGAGGCCGTCTGTGCCGCCGGTTGCCCAGATGGCGGCGTTTTGGCTGAGGGGGGGGAATGTTCGGTCGCGGTTGTTGTTATAAATTATATTATTCCCGCGCGGATGTGGGGGCGGGCCGCAGGCCACCAGCACTCCTTTGTAAGTACACGGGCCGGCCTCCGGCGGAGGCGCGGTTTTCAGATCCATATCGACATAATTGGCGACAAACAGATCGAGGTGGCCGTCCTTGTCGTAATCGACGAACGTGCAGCCGGTGTTCCAGCGGATCTTCGGTCCCGGCTGCTCCAGCCCTGCCCGCTTCGTCACGTCGGTAAACGTTCCGTCGCCGTGATTGCGATAAAGAGCATTCTGGCCGTAATAAGTGACGAATAAGTCGTCGTGCCCGTCGTTGTCGTAGTCGCCCACACAGCACGCCTGGCCCCAACCGGTGCGAACCTCCAGCCCGGATCCCTTCGTCACGTCGGTAAATGTTCCGTCACGGTTATTCTTAAAGAGACGGCAGTGGGGTTCATGACCGGCGGCGAATCCTTCGAGCCGCCAGCCATTCACCATGAAAAGATCCAGCCATCCGTCCTTGTCGTAATCGTAGAACGCCAGCCCGCAGCCGGTAGTCTCCAGAAGAAACTTGTTTTTGTGTTCTCCGCCATAGATCGTCTTCACGTTCAAGCCGCACTCGGCCGCGACATCGACGAAGCTAACGCCAAGCGGCGTCCCTTCGATCGGCGACTTGGGTCCGGCCGGCGGAGGCATCGCTTTTGCGTCGTAGCTTCGCTCGGTTGGTCCAATCGGTTTCTGCGGTCCCGCCGCGGCCACGATCTCGGCGAAGGGCAGCACCAACGCCGTGCGGCTTAGCGACGCGAAAAAACGCCGGCGATTCAGATCCAAAACACCCTCCCTCGCCAAACTAACGCTGCCCCCCGCCGCCAGCCGCAACAGCGCCCGGCGAGGCGTCGCGATGAATGTGCCACGGCACGCTCTCCGTCGACGTCTCGGGATGTTTGCGCAGATAACCGAGCGAGTAAGTGGGCGCGCCCGGATCGACCTCCTTGGTCTTGAATAGCGCCGCCTGCTCGGCGGCTTTCTCCTTCATGCCCATGCGCCGGTAAATCAAGGCCAGATTGTAATGCGCCGCCACGTCGTCGGGGTCGATCGCCTGTAACGCCTCGAATTGCAGCTTAGCCTCCTCGTACTTGTGCCGCTGATAGAGCGAGATTCCCAATTCCCGGCGCGCGTCGCGGCACTGGGGATATTGCGAGGTCACGCTTTGCAGGTCCGCGATCTCCTGGTTGGTGTGTCCCTCCCGCCGCTCGACTAACGCGAGATAATACAGCGCTCTGGCGTTCCCTGGGCTAAGCGCCAGCGCCTTCTCCAGACTGCCGCGGGCCAGACTATACTTCTCCCATTCGATATAGGTGAGGCCGACATTGGTATATCCGTCCGCGTAATCGGGACGTAACTTCGTCACTTCCGAGAACGCGCCGATCGATTCGGCGTATTGCAATTGGTCGAGATACGCGATGCCCAGATTATTCCATCGCATCCATTCGGGATTGTCCGCCGGGTCGGCCGCCGTGGAAGCGTTCTTGCCCAATTGCAACGTCCGGCTACGCGAACTCAGAACAACCATCGGATACGCCGGATGGTCCTTCCCAAAAATATTGTCCAGATAACTTTGCCGGAAATGCCGGTAATTCACTTGCGCGGTGAATGTAAGCGGGCCATTCGTTCCGGCGGGCACGGGAAACTCGTACCGCACCAGCGCGGAGCGGCCGGCCTGGATCGTGTTGTCGTAAGCCATCGAATGGATGGTCCATACCTGATGATTGTCGACAAAGTCGCCCTCCAGATTCACCGGCCGGTTGGTGAAGCTGTGCGCCCGTTCGTCGATCCGCCCATCGGGCTTCAGGAAACCGCTGTGGTAGATCACATTGCCGCCGGCGTCTTTCACCGAAAATTCGAGCCACGCTTCGTATAGATCGCGCACCTCCGGAATTAGCGAGTGGCCGATGTTTTTGTTCTGCACAACCACCATCGCCTGGATATCCCCTCCGGCGGAGAGATCGAATGAATCCGTTCCGAGCGGTGCCAGAGGCGCTGTCTCGCCCGTCTGGCGAACGGCGAACAGATCGACATTCAGATAATTTCCCGCCTGCAAAAACTCCACCGTTTTTCGAAGTTGTTCGTCGAAGCCATAGTAAAACGGGACGGCCGTGTTGCCCGCCAGCCAACGGTGGGAGGCGAAGGTTCCCTTCTTCGCGCCCGGCTCCGGCAGAGTGGGCGCGGAACGGGTCATGTGGCAATTCTGGCAAGTGGCGACAGGCGCCGGGTAAAAGGTTAGCGGGTTGCGCTGCGAGAATTTCGAATTCTGCCACTCGTCGAAAACGGTAAACGCCCGGATGAATTTGTAGTCGTTCAACGCCCGCGGCAGGCTCGCTTTATGGCAGGAAGCGCAGAACTCCGGCGTGCGGTAAATGTCCCTCATCACCGCCTTGGCATGGCGATCCGGATGCGCCCGGATTTCGCCGTCGGAAACTTCGCCGGGAATGCGGTTGCCCTTCTCGTCCACCATCACCGCCGGCACGCCCAGCACGTAACCGCCGTTCCCGGAGGTCGATTGGAGGCCTTGGATGGCGTGGCAAGTGGTGCAAGTCAACCCATCGTGGTCGAATCCGCGGTCTACGGTGGAGTTTTGCGTCAGCGCTCCGGCCAGCACGCCGATCGGATTGTGGCAACTGTCGCAGTGGCGCGTGTATTCGATCCCTTTCGTCCGGGGAAGAATGTTCACGCTGGTCCGGTAAAACGGCGTCCGGAACGAGTTGGAATGAAGCGCCTGGCGCCATTGGCTATAAGCCTCCTGGTGGCAGCGCCCGCAGTATTGGGCGGTTGGAAACGCGCCAGGTTGGATGAAACCGCCCCCGTCGAGCGCTAAGTTACCGGGCGCCGAGACCTGGTCCTTGCCGAAGTGAAAATTATATTCCGCGGCGGTCTTCGCGGAGTATTCGCGGCGCGCTCCCGCCTCGTCCGACTGCGCCAAACCCGGCCAAGGCGGGACACAGGCGGCGGCGATCAGGGCTAACATTGCCCTGGGCAGGCCCCCACCGCGGAACTTCATGATCTTACGATCTTCTCACGTCCCGGGCGTGGCGGAACGCCGGCCTTCACTGTGGACGAGCGCCGGGGACGATCGTCGATTGGCGCAGTTTGTCCAGTTCGCGGCGGGCGATTCCGGCCCATTCACTGGATCCGTCCAGTTTGAGATACGCCTTCAAATGGCTGACCGCGCGCAGGGCCTGGCCGCTGGCTTGATAAAGCAGCGCGATGTTGTAATGGGCGTCGGCGTAATGAGGGTGAATGCGCAGGGCGGATTGATAATGGCGCAAGGCCAGTGGGCGATGCCCGCGTTCGTCGTACAGGCTGGCGAGGTTGAAGTGGGCGAGAGCGTAGTTGGGATCGACGTCGAGGGCCATTTTGTAATATTGCTCCGCTTCCTTGTGACGGCGAGAGTTGAAATAGACGGTGCCGAGGTTGACGAGCGCGCCCGCCGAGGAAGGGTCGATTTGCGCGGCCTGACGATAGGCGTCGACGATCTCGTCGAGCGAGCCGCCATTCCGTTCGAGCTTCAACCCTTTCTCGAACCAGCTCTCGGCCTCGCGGCGGACGTCGGTCTTGCTCCTTACGGACCGGCCAGGAAACGCCAGGAGCTTGTTGATCTCGGCGGCGTCGAAATCGAACAGCAGTTGTCCCGAGATGGCGTCCATGTGTTGGCCTGCGAACTGGACTCGAATCTTGCGGCCGTGCGCGTAGAACTTATGCTCCATCAGCGGGTCGCCGGACTCGCCCAAGTGGCGGCGGACGGAGGCGAGGGCGCGGCGGAGTTCGGCCGCGGGAATCTTGCCTTTCTTCAGGCCGGCGAGGGCGCGAAGGATCGCCAGGTCGGCGAACGAATACACTTCGAGCGTGGGGACCAGATTCTGGCGTTCCCAACTCCGCATTTGACGCTCGGAAACGGCGAGCCAGCGGAGAACTTCGGCGCGTGAGTAGGACTGTTTCGTCGCTGTGCCTGGCACGGAAAAAGTGTAACAGGTTCGCCGGTTTCCTCAGACCTTCCGTTAGCGGCCAAACCGGGATCGAACGAGAGCGAGGGCTTCTTCGGGAGTGTGAACGGCGCCATCGAGTTGCGCGGTTTCGGCGGCTTCGAGCATGGCGGAAAATTCCGGGCCGGGACGGTAGCCGGCGGCGATGAGACCGGCGCCGGTGAGCAACCGCGGCGGCTGCCGGACCTCGGGCGGCATGGCGGCGAATCGCTCCCGCGCGAGTTGGTAACCACCAAGCTTCCGGTTGCTCGATAAGCAATCGAGGCGGTGCAACTCCAGATGTTCCTCGAAACGGCTAAGACGAAAAAAACGCTTCAGCGTACTTTCACGCATCTTATCGATGTGGATGAAGCGCATGTGGTTGGCGATGAGGGCTTCCACCTGGGCCGCCTGGGCGCTGGAAAAACGGAGCCGGGCGAGGATGCCGCGGGCGATCGCGATTCCGGCTTCGACGTGGCCGTCGAAACGAATGCGGCCGTCGATCCGGAACGTCGAGGGCTTCCCGATGTCGTGGAATAGAACGCCAAGAGCGAGCTCCGGGGTTGGGTTCTCGAGGCCTTCGAGCATCATCATGGTATGAGTCCAGACATCACCCTCGGGATGATACTCCGGCGGCTGCTGGACGCCTTGGAGCGCGCAGACCTCGGGCAGAATTTCCCGGAGGAGGCCCGTGGCATCCAACAGTTCGAAGCCGCGGCGGGCGCGGCCCTCGGTGAGGATAAGAACGATTTCGTCGCGGACGCGCTCGGCCGCGATGCGGTGGATGTGGGAGCGGAGATCGCGGATGGCGGCGAAGGTAGCGTCGTCGATTTCAAAATCGAAACGGGCGGCGAAGCGCACGGCGCGCAGCATGCGCAGATGATCCTCCTCGAAGCGGCGGTGAGGATCGCCGATGGCCCGGATCCGCCGGCGCTCCAAGTCGCGGCGCCCGCCTACGAAGTCGATCACGGCGTCCGTTTCCGGATCGCGGAAAAGGCCGTTGATGGTGAAGTCGCGGCGTTGCGCGTCCTCTTCGGCGCTCTCGGAGAAGACGACCGACTCCGGGTGGCGGCCGTCGGCATAGAGGCCATCGCGGCGGAAAGTGGCCACTTCGACCGAGGGGCCGGCGGAGGGAACGAGGACGACGCCGAACTTCGCTCCCACCAATTGCGCGCCGGGAAAAAGCGCCAAAATGACGTCCGGACGGGCGTTCGTAGCGATGTCAAAGTCCTTCGGCGCGCGGCCAAGCAGCGGGTCGCGAACGCAACCGCCGGCAAAGAACGCCTGGAAACCGCGCGAGCGGAGGGCGAGGGCGATTTCACGCGGGTCCATGTTCGTAGGATAATTCCATAAGCACCTTACCGAGTTAATGTCTCCTCCCAGCGAACGATCTTTTTCATCCGGCGCGAAAGTCGTGGTTGCCACCACGGTGGCACTTTCCTTCATCAGTTTCTGGCGAGGCGCATCGATCGTCCTCAGCGATCTGGCGTCGTCGGCTTTCTACGCCGGCGGCATCGCCGAGCACGCCGTGGGCAAGTCCGCGGCCTGGTTCGTGCTGGGCGTCATGTTGTTCAGCTTCGCCGTGCGCAGCGTGTATATGGAGAGCTGCAGCATGTTCGTGCGCGGCGGCGTCTATGTCGTCGTGCGGGACAGCATGGGGCCGTTCATGGCGCGGCTGTCGGTGTCCTCGCTGGTCTTCGATTACGTGCTCACCGGGCCGATCAGCGTCGTGAGCGCCGGGCAGTATCTGGGACGGCTGCTGAACGAAATCAGTTCGCTGGTACACGAGCCGTATCAGATCGATCCGAACTATTTCGCGGCCTATTTCGGTGTGATCGTGACGGCGTATTTCTGGTGGAACAACATCAAAGGCATTCACGAATCCAGCGGCAAGGCATTGCGGATCATGCAGATTACCACGGTGATGGTGGTGGCGCTGCTGATCTGGTGTCCATTGACGCTGCTGCTGCGCGGACAGTGGAACCTGCCGCCGGCGCCGGTGGCTTCGAACCTGCATTTCAGCAAAGAGGCGCTGGGGTGGTTTCAGGGAACTTTCTGGCCGACGATTCCTGCGGTGGCGATCCTGATCGCCTTCGGGCACTCGCTACTGTCGATGAGCGGCTTCGAAACTTTGGCGCAGGTCTACCGCGAGATCGCGTACCCGAAGATGAAGAACCTGAAGCGCACGGCGAACATCGTTTGCTGGTATGCGGTGATCTGTACCGGCGTCATCACCGTGTTTGCGACGATGATTATCCCGGACAAGGCGCGCGCCGAATATGTGGACAATTTGATCGGCGGCCTTGCCATGAACCTGGCCGGCCCGTATTTGCTGAGGCTGTGCTTTCACATGTTCGTGGTGGTCGTCGGCGTGCTGATTTTGTCCGGAGCGGTAAACACCTCCATGATCGGGGCCAACGGAGTTCTGAACCGCGTGGCCGAGGACGGCGTGCTGCTCGATTGGTTCCGCAAGCCGCAGCGGAAGTTCGGAACGACGTACCGCATCATCAATCTGGTGGCGCTGTTGCAAATCGCCACCATCGTGATGAGCAAGGGCGACGTTTATCTATTGGGCGAGGCGTACGCCTTCGGCGTAGTGTGGAGTTTCTTCCTCAAATCTCTTGGCGTCATGGTGCTGCGGTATCAGCGCCACGATCAGGAATATAAATTCCCGTTCAACCTCCACTTCGGCAAAGTGGAAATCCCGGTGGGGCTAGGTGTGACGACGGCGATTCTCGGCTTGGTCGCGATCGCCAATCTGTTCAGCAAAGAGATCGCGACGAAGTTCGGCGTGGCGTTTACGGCGGTGGTTTTCGTGGTCTTCACGATCTCGGAGCGGGTGAACGCGAGGCGGAAACAAATCGCGCACGAGACCAAGGCGCTGGAGGAATTCAATCTGGTGCATCAGCCGAAGGTGGAGGCGACGACGCTGCACGCCCGTCCGGGGTGCGTGCTGGTGGCGGTGCGCGATTTTCACCGTTTGGACCACTTGAAGCGAGTCCTCGAAAAAACCAACCTGCGGCGGCACGACATCGTTGTGATGACGGTGAGAACGCTGTCGGCGGGCGCGGGCGAGTACCAGTTGGCCGAGGACCAGATTTTCAGCGACTACGAGCGGGAGCTGTTCACGCACGTGGTGGAAGTGGCGGAAAAAGAGGGCAAGCCGGTGGAATTGCTGGTGGTGCCGGCGACGAATCCGTTCGACGCGATGGTGCAGACCGCGGCGCAATTGAAGGCGACGAGGCTGGTGACCGGCGTTTCGGCGCAGATGGCGTCGGAGGATTTGGCGCGGAGTATCGGCCTGGCGTGGGAAAGCCTCCCCGAGCCGAGGCATGCGTTTTCACTCGAAGTGATCAGCCCCGATCGCACGCCGAGCTACGTGAATCTGGGTCCGCATCCGCCGCGGCTATGGCCGGAGGACGTGGAGCGCCTGCACGAAATCTGGCTGAAGCTCAGCGATGGCGTGGGCGGGAAACTGCATCATCGCGACGTGGTCGGGCTGGCGTTGCGCCAATTGGAGAAGCAGTTGGACGGACCGGACCGACAGAACGTGCTTACCGATCTGAAAGAAGAATCGGACCGCGAATAGGGCGGCGAGTCAGGTTTTTTTCGCGCGCTTGGTCTTCGGGGCGGGCGCGACGGCGGGAGCCTGGGGTTCCGGCTCCGTCCGCGCGGCGGGGCCTTCGGCGGCAACCGGACCGAGCGAGGCGAGCACCTGGCGATACAGCTCCTGCTGCTTCAATTCTTTTTTCGTCGGAGGAGCTTGCTCGTGCCGGTAGTCGTGATCGTGATAGCAGGAGCGGCAACGCACTTTGGCCGGCTCGGCCTCCACGATCGACACGATGGAATGATTGGTGACCCGGCGGCACTTGATGCAGTGGTCGTCGATCACGTCGCCTAATCGATGGTCGGACATAGACGGAGAGCCTCAAGAGGCTTTTCGAGTATAACAGGGCGGGACGATCAGGGCGCGAAGCGGCGAATTTCGTCGACGGCCGCCGCGTCGAGGCGTTGGAGGAGGGCGACAAGAAGGTCGACGGTTCGATCGAAATCGCGGCGGTTGAGGATGCCGTTGTGGGCGTGGGTGTAGCGAACGGGCACCACCAGATTCACCGTGGGCACACCGCCACCGCTTTTTTGGATCTCAGCCGAATCGTCGCCGTAACCGGTTACGAGATCGAACTGAAGCGGGAGATTCGCCGCGGCGGCGGTTTGTTCGACGAAGGCGGTGAGCTTTCGATTGGGAAGGGCGGAGGCGTCGTACAAAAAGAGACCGGGGCCGGAACCCAGCCGGACCTGCGATTCCTCCGGATGGCCGCCGAAGACGTCGCCGGTGACGCCGGCCTCGAGAGCGATTCCGATGTCTGGCCGGACGATTTCGCTCGCGGTGTGCGCGCCGCGGAGGCCGATTTCCTCCTGCGTGGTAAGGGCGAAAAAAAGCCGGTTGGGGTGAGGCTGCGAGGCGAGCCGGCGCATCGCTTCGGCGATGACGGCGCAGCCGGCGCGGTCGTCCCAGGCTTTGCCAAGGTAGTTGTCCGTCCCGTTCAGAATGGAAAACGGCGCATCGGGAACGACAGGGTCGCCGGGTTCGACGCCCATGGCGCGGGCCCGCTCCGCCGAACTGGCGCCGATGTCGAGAAACAGGCTATCGCGGGGATAGACGCGCGTACGCTCTTCCGGCGGAACGACGTGAATGTCGCGAATGCCGGTGACGGCGCGCAGAGGGCCTTTGGAGCCGATGACGATCCAGCGCTGATCGACCAGCGCCTGATCGAGCCATCCGCCGAGCATTTGCATGGTAAGAAGACCGTTGGGCGAGATACGGCGAACCATGCCGCCGACTTCGTCCATGTGGGCGTCGATCAGGATGCGCGGGCCCGCGGCGCCTTGGGTTGCGATCAACGACCCGAGTCCGTCGTAGCGGATCGAAGCGGCGTAGGGTTGGACGGCGGCCAACATCAATTTGCGGACCGGCTCTTCGGCTCCGGGAGGGCCGGCGGCGTCGGCAAGTTGTCCGAGCAGTTTCGCGGCCGCATCCTGGGCCGGGAGAGAAACCGCGCCAGCGAGAAACGCGGCGATGGCGAATCGCAAAGGGAAACCGGATCGGCGATGCATGATTCGAAAATGAGGATAGCAGGAAGGGATTGGGCGCGGATGATAGAATCTAGGCGTCCGGTGGCGACCACGGACTAAGCGGGGTATTCACGAAGACATGAATGAAGCGGGCAAAGCGTGATTCGGGCTTACGGCATTTCCGACATCGGGTGCGTGCGGGCGAATAATGAGGACCGGATTCTGATGGACGAATCCGCATCCCTTTATATCGTCGCGGACGGCATGGGTGGGCATGGTTACGGCGAGGTGGCGGCAGAACTGGCGGTGACGACGGCGCAATATTACGTTCAGGCGTCGCGGGACCGGTTCGACGTGAGCTGGCCATTCGGATATGAAGTGGATCGCTCCACCGACGAGAACCGCTTGCGGACGGCGATCCTGCTTGCGAACCGTCAGGTATGGAAGAGCGCGGAAGAATCTCCCGAGCGGGCGGGGATGGGGACGACGATCGTAGCGGCGATCCTGCATGAAGACCACGCGGCGATCGGGAACGTCGGTGACAGCCGCGCCTACTTATTGCGCGCAGGCGAGTTGGTACAGCTTTCGATGGACGATTCCTGGGTGGCGGGAATGGTGCGGAGCGGAGCGCTGGACGCCAAGCAGGCGCGCGAGCATCCGATGCGGAACGTCATCACGCAGGCGATCGGGTCCCACCAGGCCGTTGAGGCGCATACCCTGGACAAGAAACTGGAACACGGCGACATCCTGATGCTCAGCACCGACGGCATCCACGGGGTGGTGGAAGAGGCGGCGATCCGTTCGATCCTATATTCGAGCGGAGATTTGGAGCGGATGGGAAAACAATTGGTCCAGACGGCGCGCGCCAACGGGGCGCCGGATAATAATTCCTGCATCCTTTTGCGCTACGAAGAGGAGACGCGGGTATGATGGCGAGCCTGGGCAAGTACCAGCTTCTGCGCGAACTGAATTCCGGATCGATGGGGACCGTTTACATCGCGCGCGACAACGTGCTCGACCGCGACGTGGCATTAAAAACGGTGCTGCCGGGCGCGAGCATGGACGCCGAGTTAAAGGAGCGTTTTTATCGCGAGGCGCGCGCCTGCGCGCGTCTGCAGCATCCGAGCATCGTAACGATCTACGATTTCGGCGAGGAAAACGGCACGGCGTATATCGCGATGGAGCTGCTGGCGGGAACGGACGCGCGTAAAATTATCCAGGAGCGGCGGCCGCTCTCATTGGCCGTGAAATTGGACGCGGGGGCGATGGTGTGCGAAGGGCTCGGCGTGGCCCATGCGGCCGGCATCGTGCATCGCGACATCAAGCCGAGCAACATTTTCATCATGGAAGATGGACGCGCCAAGATTCTCGATTTCGGAATCGCGCGCACGGCCGCGTCGAATTTGACGCTGGCCGGCCGGGTGTTGGGAACGCCGAATTACATGGCTCCGGAACAGATTCTTGGGAAGCCATGCGACGGGCGCTCGGATTTATTTTCCACCGCGATCGTGCTCTTCGAATTGATCGCGTCCGTGCATCCTTTCCAGGGAGCGTCGATTCCGAAGAGGATCGTGAGGGAAACGGCGGACTCGTTGAGCGCGGCGTGGCCGGAGGCGCCGGCGAAGTTGGTGGCGATTCTGGCCAAAGCTCTCGAAAAGGAGCCGGAGCGGCGGTATCAATCGGCGGCCGAAATGGCGCGGGATTTGCGCGCAGCCGCCGCGGAAGCGCGGCGGAAGCAAGAGGAGCCGACGCTGATCCACGCGATGGCCTCCGACGACGGCCTGCGCGAAGCGGCCTCGCCCGCGGTCGAGCCATTGAGAGAGCCTCAGCCGCCGCAGGAGGGCGAAGGCACCGAGATCGTGATGAGCCGCGTCCTCACCGCTCTGCAGGAGTTCGACGCAGCGGTCGAAGACAGCGACGTTCTCAACGCGCGGAAAGCCTTCCAGGCGGTGAAGCGAGCGGCGGGCCGCGACGACCGGTTCGAGGGCGCGGTGCAAAGTTCGCAGGAGCGTCTGCACGAATTGGAACGTAGCGCGCCGGAGCCGGCGCCGGAACCGGAAGCCGCTCCCGAACCGGTGCGCGAGCCGCCGGCCGCCGTCCTGCGGCAGCCGGATGCGCCTTCGAAGCCGGCCGCGGTGGAACCGACGCGGGAGGTCAAAGCTCGGGAAACGCGCCCGGCGCCTCCTCCTGCTCCGCCCGCTCCCCCCGCTCCGCCCGCGCCTTTGGCCTCGGGCGATGCGACAGCGTTATTCAGCGGGTCGTTCGGCCGCGCCGCGGACCCAGCGCCGGCCGTCGAAGCGGCCTGGCACGAACCGAAGCGCGCGCCAACCATCCCGGTGGCTCCGCCGGCCGCCGCGCCCGCTTTTGTCAAGCCTCCGCCCGTTCCCGCGGCAGTGAAAACGCCGCCTGCGCCCGCGACCGCCGCACCGGCCCCCGGCAAGAATTTACTGGTGTTGGTTGGCGTCGCGGCCGGCGTCATCATTCTCGCCGCGGTGGCCTATTTCGCTTTCCTCGGCGGACAGGCGAACGCGAAGCTAATGCCCGCCGTGGGCAGCGCCCAAGTGACCGCGCCGAAAATAGACGTGCTGTCGGCGCCCGCCGCCGGATCTTCGGTGGTAGCGTCGGCGAAACAAGGCGCCACTGTGCGGCTTCTCCGCGTTCCGCGCAGCGCTTCGCAGGATTGGACCGAAGTGCAGTATGTCAAGGGAAAGAGCGTGTATCCTTCCGGGTTCGCCCGCACTTCCGACCTGGGCGGGTGGTCCAGCGACAAAGCGGGACCGGCCCTGGAGCTGATCAAGGCGTTCGCGCCGGGCGCGGGCGCGAGCGAGTCGGACATCGAAAGCCAGTTGGACCGCTTGAAAGGATTCCTAACGAGGTTCGGAGGTTCGCCCCAGGAAGCCGCGGCGCATTTGGAATTGGCGCGCTGGAACGTGGCGCTGGCGAAGTTGACTTCCGGCCACGGCGGCTCGTCCGCCGACTACGTGCGCGAGGCGCAGGCTCAGTTGGCCAAAGCCGGCTCGAGCCCCGCATTGGCGCCGGACGCCGATACGATCCGGCAGGATCTGGAAACCTTGAACCAAATGGCCGCTCATCCGGCGGCCGCGGCGCCGGCGGCGGGACAGGCCCCGGCCATCACGCCAGAGGCGGCGTACGCGCGCGCAAGAAGCGCATGGCAAAATGGCGATTACGACCGGGCGGAATATTACCTGAGAATGGCGCTCAAGGAGAAGCCGGACTATCCGGACGCGCAGACGTTGCTGGTGACGGTGCGCAAGGCGAAGGCGGTTACGGGAAATTAGCGAATGAAGGCGAGGGGAGCGAATCATTGAACAAGGCAATCGTCGGACCGGTGGTGTGGATTTGCCTGGCGGCCGTGATGGCGCCGGCGTTCGCGCAACAGCATCCCGCTAAGAAGAAAAACGAAAAAGAAAACAGCTTTCTCAACGGCCCGCCGCTGACCCTTCAAAAAGTGATGGACGCGGCACCGGTGGTCTTTGAGGCGCAAATGCTGAAGGCGATCGAGAATCGCGGCGTCGACTTCTATCCGAGCCCGGCCGACATCCAAAAATTGAAGACCGCGGGGGCAACCGACGCCGAGCTCTCGTTGATCCAGGAGAAGGGCGAGAAGTTCAAGCCGGCGGCCGCGGCGCCTCCCAAACCCACCGCGGCGGGGCCGTTGACTCTGACCTGCGCGCCCGCCGAATGCGCGATCGAAATCAATGGCAAGCCGGAAGGCCAGACCCAAGGCGGCGTGAAAAAGATCGCCTCCGTTCCTCTCGGTCTCACCTCGAGCGTGTTCGTGGATTTCAAAAAAGACGGCTATATCGGCCAACAGGCGATGGTGGCGTTAAAGGCCAATTCCCCGGCCGCGAAGGCGGTCACCCTGGCGCCGACCGACGCCACGCAGATTAAATTCGGCGGACTGCTGCTGGCGGCCGTGATCGCCAAACTGGGCGGCGACAAGGGCGGGAAGGACGCGGGAGAAATCACCGCCAACGGCAGAGCGAGTTTGTTTTTGAGCGGGGGACAACGGACCGAATGGAGCGTCGTGGCGAGGCTGAAGCAGCCGGTTTCGATGGCCTCGCTCGATCTCGAAGGCGGCGTAACAAAATGGTGGGTTTCGCTCAAAGGCAGCGACACGAAAGCGGGGGGCAGCGGCAAAGTGAAAGGGACGCCCCTGGCCTTTGAAACCGAGCGCCTCGTGCAGCAATACCGCGATTTCCAGCCCTCAGCGCTTTTGCATCTGCTCGCCACCGGAAAGTTCCAGACCGTGTCGGACTCCCCGTCGGTGGATCCAACCGCGGGCGCGACGCTCAAGGCTACGAGCGCGACCGAAAGTTATACGGTCATCGTCGCCCCAAATGGGCTGCCGCAAAAAGTGACGTTCGAGTCGGCGTCGGGATTGGGATCGGGCCTGGAAGTGCTCTACGCCGATTACCTCGCCGTTGGCGCGGCGAAAATTCCGAAAGCGATCGACATCGGGGTCACCGGTCACGGCGAGCATGGAGTGAAGTTCCGTTTCGACTCGCTGAAGCCCAGTCCCGGCTTGAAGGACAAGGAATTCCACCGTTAGCCCATTCCGGCGAGGCCCGCGCCCTCGCGAGAAGATTCGCGGGCGAGCTTTGCCGTTGCCGGTATACTAATTGAGCGATTGCCCATGACACCACCTTCCGTCACATCCGTTCCGGCCGCCCGCGAGGGGCTGGCGTTGTTGTATCAGGGATTCTTCACCGGCATCGTGCGCATCCAGGCGGGACGGCAGCCCATCGCCAACGCCGACGGATTCCGCCGGCGCATGGTGGAAGCGCTGGGCGAGATCAACCGCGAGGCGATCAAGCGCGGCTACGCCAAGGAACACACGATCGAGACCGATTTCGCCATCGTGGCGTTTTTGGACGAAGTGATTCTGAATTCGCAGGACGCGGCCCGGAACGAGTGGGCGCAGAAGCCGCTCCAGGACGAACTTTTCGGCGTCTCGGTGGCGGGCGAGTTGTTCTTCACGCGTCTGGAAAAGCTGATGACGCGGCAGGACTCTCAGGAACTGGGCGACATGCTGGAAGTGTTCTACCTATGCCTGCTGCTGGGGTTCGAAGGGCGCTATACGGCGGGCGGCAAGAGCGAGTTGCATATTCTGATGGACCGCGCCGGGCGGAGGATCGAAAGAATCCGGGGAACCAATCAGGTCCTGTCGCCGCAAGGAGGCATTCCGAGCGACGTCATTCTGGCGGCTCCGCCCGACACTCTCGTTCAAACGTTGATGCGCGCGGCGGCGGCGGGCATGGCGGCCGCCGTCCTTCTGTTCGTGATTTTCAGCCTGCTGCTCTATATGAAAGGCAACGGCGTGCGCGACGCGATGGCGGCGATGCTGGTTCGTTAAGAGAAACCGATGTCCAAGCGTAAGTGGATCGTCCTCATCCTGCTTTTCCTGGTTTATGAAGTCCTGGTGTGGCTTGGCGCGCGGATTTTGGCGAGCGACGCCAACTTCCTGGTTCTGGGCGTCGTGCTGACGGCGCTCGGCGTCACGGTGTTGATCGTTTACATTCTGGTATCCCGTTTGACGCGCAAACTGGGTGACGGAGCGCCCGCTGCCGCGCCCGGCGATGCGCCGCCACCGGCCGCGGGCGCGGTGAGCGCCTCGGGGCCGGATCCGGAGATCGACGCCATTTCCGGGCTCATAGCCGAGGCGAACAAACGGCTCGCGCAATCGCCAACGCTCGCCAGCCGCAGAATTCGCACCTCCGTCACCGGACTGCCGATGTACATTTTGGCCGGCGCCGAAGGCAGCGGAAAGACCACTACGTTTCTCGGCGCGGGCCTGGAGCCCGAGCTGCTGGCCGGTCAAGTGTATCGCGACGCGATGGTGCTGCCGACCAAGCTGTGCAACTTCTGGTACGCAAGCGACGCGGTGTTCGTCGAGCCCGCCGGCGGCGTTTTTTCCCAGGAGCCGGGCCGGTGGCTGCGGCTGTTGAAGCATCTGGGTGGAAAAGGCGCGGGATCGCTGCTGTCGAAGTTGATGCCAGGCGGCAAGGGCGGATCGAACTTCCGCGGCGTCGTCCTCTTCGTCGACATCGCGCCCTTCGTCGGTATTCCGGATCCGGGACGCATCGGAGGCCTTGGCCGACGGATTCAGGAACGGCTGCGGCTGGTCGGCGAATCGTTCGGCACCCATTTCCCGGTCTACGTGATCTTCACCAAAAGCGACGGCGTTCCGTATTTCGCCGACTACTTCGGACGCCTCGCCGATGTCGAAGATCAGCAGATCTTCGGTTGCACGCTGCCGGTGATCTCGGCCGCCCAAAGGCCCGCCGGGGAAGTGTTCGCCGAATCCGAATCCGCGCGGCTGGCCGACACTTTCAACAATCTGTACTATTCGCTGGCGAGCAAACGGCTGCTCTTTCTGGCGCGCGAACCCGTGGCCGCGCGCAAAGTCCCCATCTATGAATTCCCGCGCGAGGTGAAGCGCATCCGCGACACCCTGGTGCAGTTTCTGGTCGACGTGTTCCGTCCGAATCCTCTGCAGCCGGGACCGATTCTGCGCGGCTATTATTTCACGGGAACCAGAATGGTGGCCCAATCGGCGGCCACGGCGCCCGCCGCCGGAATGGCGCACGGTGGACCGTCCTCGGGCGAAGCGACCTCGTTATTAAATCTGCAGGACTACCAAGCCAAGGTCGGGCTTTCGCAGCCCGAGAGCGGCGGAGAGCGCACGGTGGCCCGATGGAGCTTCGTGCCGGAGTTATTCCATCGCGTGATCCTTGCCGACCGTCTGCACGCGGTAGCCGGATTCCGCCATCGGAAGCTCGATCTGTACCGCCGCCTGGTCTTCGGTTCTTTGGCGGCCTTCGGGCTCTTGCTGTGCTTTCTGTTTCTGCGGTCCTGGTGGGATAATACCGCGCTGCTCGGCGAGGTCAACGAGGCAGCGGTCCAGCCCTATTCATTCCAGCCCGCGCCGATGGCCACGCCGTCTTCCTCGGACCTTCGCTCCATGGAGGCGCTACGCGAGCAGTTGGAAACGCTGCTCGATTACGACCGCGACGGCGCGCCCTGGCGCATGCGGTGGTTTCTTTATTCCGGCGGGAGGGTGTTGCCCGGCGCCTATGCACTCTACTTCCAGAGGTTCCGGCAGATGTTTTTCGACGAGCTTCACGGCAAGCTGGAGGCGCGGCTCCAGCGGCTTCCGGCCACGGCCGATGGCAGCGTCCCTTACGAGACGGTGTATTCGAGCGTGAAAGCGTACCGCATGACGACGTCGTGCAACTGCAAACCGGACAAGACGTTCCTTTCTCCGCTCCTTTATTCGATGTGGAGCACCGGCCGCAGCCTGGACGAAGAACAGCAAAGCCTGGCGCAGAAACAGTTGGATTTTTATTCGACGGAGCTGGCGCACAAGAATCCCTATAACGTGCCGGAGAAGCAGGATCTGGTGGATCGCGGACGGGAGTATCTGGCGACGACGCACGGAATCGACCAGATCTATCACGCTTTAGTATCCTCGGTGAACCAGAGCGTACCGCCAGCCCGGATCGCCGATTTCTATCCGGACTTCCGCAAAGTTTTGACCGGACCGGGCGAAGTGCCCGGCGCTTTCACCGCGAAGGGGTGGGAGGCGGTGCGCAAAGCCATTCGCGAGGGCGGAAAAGGATCGCGCGGCGAGACTTGCGTGTTGGGCGCGAAGGCGGCGTTCGCGCAGTTCGCTCCCGGCGGCGAATCGACGGGCGACCTGGAAGGAATGTATTGGAAGGACTACATCGCCCATTGGGAGCAGTTCGCGCAACAGACAAAGGTCGCTCCGTTTGCAAACGCCGGCGACGCCGCACAAAAGTTGGCCGTGCTGGCCGACACACGGTCGCCTTTGCTCGCCGCGGTGTTCTTGATTTCGAAAAACAGCGATCTTCCCGCCGCTCCGTCGGCGCCGCCAGCCGCCGAGAGCGGCGCCGAAAAGGCGGTGAAGACGGGGATTCTCGGCAAGCTCGGACTGTCGAAAGCGCAGCAGGCCGTGACCAAGGCGCAGAGCTTGGAAAGTGGCGGTCCCGGCGCCAAAGCTCCCGCCGCGCCGGCGGCCACCGCGGCGGACGTGGTGAGAATCTTCCAACCGGCCCGCACGGTGATCGCGCCCTCTAATACCGACCGCTTGATCGATTCGCCGAATCAGGCCTACGTCGGATCGATATCCGACATGCAGCGGGCGATGGATAATCTGAAAGACGACCGGCCGTCGAACCCCAACCCGGCGCTCAACGAAGCGGCCAAGAACGCCGCGCAGAACGGACAAAAGAGCGCCGGAGATCTGGCGGCGAAGTTCAATATCAACGGCACCGACGGAATGGACACGACGTTGAAGACGCTTCTGCAGTCGCCGTTCGATCTGTCGCTTCGCTATGTCGTCACCGACATGTCGAAGGCCGGCCGGGACAAGGCCGGAGCGGCGGTGAAGACGTTCTGCTCGCAAATGCAGAAGATGGCGTCCAAGTTCCCGTTTAACAAAGACTCGGCGAACGACGTAAGCGCCGACGAGTTCGCCGCGGTCTTCGCGCCGCAGAATAGCGCGCTGGCCGCACTGCAGCAGCAGGTGAGCAAGATGATCGTGAAGCAAGGGCGGCTGTGGGTGGCCGCGCCCGACGCCGATCCGAAACCGACGGCCGATTTTATCGCGTTTATCAATAAAGTAAGCGCGATCTCGGACGCCTTCTTCGCCGCCGACGCCAACGGCCAGCCGCGCATGAAATACGGATTGAAGCCGGAGCCGGCGGCCGGAGTGCAGGCGGTGATCCTAACGATCGACGGCGATACAGCGACGGCTTCCGGCACCGGATCGCAGGCTAAACAATTCACTTGGCCCGGCAGCGGGCAGGGCCTGAACCTGTCGATCCGCAGCGGAACGACGACGCCATTCGGCATCTACGCCGGCATATGGTCGGCGTTCCGCTTGATGGCCAACGCCGATCCGCGTCCGCCGGGCGGCAAAGTCGCGGTCTTCAGCCACGTGCGCGGACAAGGCGGCTCGCAAGCCGGCCAGGTATTGGACGCCGCCGGAAATCCGATCGTCGTGAAAATCGACCTGACCGATCTGCCCAACGGCCTGGATATTTTCGACCGCAACTTCTTCGCCATCCGCTGCCCGGCGAAAGTGGCGGAATAATAGAATGGCGATGGACATCCGGGAGATCGGCCGTTATCAAGTGATCCGGGAGTTGGGGCGGGGCGCGGGCGGCGTGGTGTATCTGGCCGAGGATCCAAAAATCGGGCGGAAGGTGGCCATCAAGACGATCGCCTCGGAGGCAGTGGGCCTGGGCGGCCAAAAGCAGGCCGAAGTTTTGCGGCGGCGATTGCTGCGGGAAGCGAAGTCGGCCGGGGCGCTCGCCCATCCGAACATAGTGACGGTGTTTGAGATGGACGAAGGCGGCCCGCTGACCTACATCGTGATGGAGTTCATCGAAGGGGCGACGCTGCGCGACGCGATGGAGGGCAAGGACCGGCTGGAGGCGGTCGAAGCGCTGCGTCTGCTGGAACAGGCGGCGGCGGGTCTCGATTACGCGCACGCGCGTTCCGTGGTACATCGCGACGTCAAGCCGGCCAACATCATGATCACCGAAGATGGGACGGTGAAGATCGCCGACTTCGGCGTGGCCAAGGTGTTGAGCGAGGCGACGCTTGCGCTGACGCAGGCTGGCGCGGCCGTCGGAACGCCGCACTATATGTCGCCGGAACAGGTATTGGGGAAGCCGGTGGACGGACGCAGCGATCAGTTTTCGCTCGCCGTCATCGGCTACGAATTGCTGGCCGGACGCCGGCCCTTCGACGGCGATTCGCTGACGACGGTGATGTACCAGATCGTGAATGAAGATCCGCTGGCGCCGCAGAATAGCGACGTGGCGATTCCGGCGGCGGCGATGGAGGTGATGCTGCGCGCGCTCGCCAAAGAACCCGAGCGCCGTTATGTCACTTGCCGCGCGTTTGTCGAGGAACTGCGCCAAGCCGTGCGGCCGCGCGCGGTTGCGCCAGCCGTGGTCCCCACGCCCGCAGCGCCGCCTCCCGTACCACCTGCCCCGGTACCGCCGGCTCCCGTACCCGCCGCGCAGCCTCTCGAGGAGCGCCTCGTGACGCCTGCTCCCGCCGAGCCGGAACCCGCTGTGCCGGAGCCCGCGGCCGTCGTGTCCGCGCCATCGGGAAGGCGAAAAGCGGCAATACGCCTTATGGCCGCGGCGGTGCTGGTGGCCCTGGCGGCGGTGTTGATTTTGACTTGGGAACATCGGAACGCGCCGAAACCGGCGGCTCACGAGACCGTGGAGACGCACGCCGAAGCGGCGGCGGCGCCTATCGCGACGCCTCCCGCGGTGAAAGTTAAAATTCCGGCGCAGGTGACAAAAGCCGCGGCGGCCGTCGAGAAGCCCGCCGTCGCGGCGGCGGCTCCCGCGCCGGTTCCCGTGAGTGGCGGAAGCTTCGAGTGGACGGGTGTTCTTACCGGCGGCGATAGCGTCTCCATCACGGGAAACGAGACCGACAACGGCAAAATATCCGGGCGCGGGCTTCCGCGGCGCCAGGCGGTGATGGTGGACGTGGACCCGCCCGATGTCAAGGTCTCCGAAGAACCGAGCGCGGATAACGGCTATAAACTATTGCTGATTAACGAAGGGCGCGAAGTATCTTCGTTTACCGTGAACTGGAAGCCCGGCAAACGGAAAGAAGGGGAATAGGAGCGATGGCGAAGACGATCTCTTCCGAGCGGGTGGGATTCAGTTTAGAGGCGGAATCGCGGCGGGAGGAAGCGGCGCCTTCCGGCGAACGGGCGTTCCGGATCGCCGTGCTGGGCGATTTTAGCGCGCGGAGCGAGGTGGATGGCGCCAACGAACCGGCCCCTCTTCCACGGGCGAAGTTGGTGGACCGGGATAACGTCGAGGACGTGCTGGCCGCGTTCGGCCCGCATTTGAGTCTGCCGTTGGGCGATGGATTGACTGCGGAATTGGAATTTCGCTCTCTCGACGATTTCCATCCCGATCATCTCTACGCGACGCAACCCTTATTCCAGGCCTTGCGATCCATGCGGGAAAGGCTGCGCGATCCGTCCGAGTTCTCCGCGGCCGCCGCGGAACTGTTGGGAAGTTCTCCCGCCGCTCCCGCCGCTCCGCTCCGGCCAGCTCCCGTCGATTTGCTCGAGCAGATGCTCGGCGAGGCCGGCCATGCCGGTCCGGCGCTTCCGGCCCGGGAGAGGGATCCTTTCCAAGCTTTCTTAACCCGCATCACGACCCCGTATCTGGAGCCGGGCCGCGATCCCAGGGAAGCGGAACTGGTGCGGCAAGTCGACGCGGCGGCGGCTCGCCAGATGCGGGCGATCCTGCGCCACCCCTCTTTTCAAGCCCTCGAATCGCTGTGGCGCGGAGTGTATTGGCTGACCCGCGCCCTGGAGACCGGGCCCGATTTGAAACTGCTTCTGATCGACGCCACCAAGCAAGCCCTGGCCGCGGATCTGTTGGCGGATGTGGAGACGGAGTCGACGGAGACCTACAAAGCGCTGGTCGAGAGAACCGTCGGCACGCCCGGCGCGGAAACATGGGCGGTGCTGACGGGCCACTATACGTTCGGCCCGGAGACCGACGACCTGGTGTTTCTGGGCAGGATGGCCGCCGTGGCGCGCGCGGCCGAAGCGCCGTGGATCGCCGCAGCCGATCCAAGATTGGCCGGCTGCGCGTCGTTCCACGCGGCGCCCGACGTGGACGATTGGGACAAACAGAGCCATGGCGGGTGGCAGGCGCTGCGCGAACTCGGCGGCGGGAATTACGTCGGGTTGGCGGCCCCAAGGTTTCTGCTGCGCCCGCCTTATGGAAAAGATACCGAGCCCTGCGAGCGTTTCGCCTTCGAGGAATTGGAAAATCCCGAGGAATTCGACGGCTATCTATGGGGAAATCCGGCGCTCGCCTGCGCGTTCTTACTAGGAAAGACTTTCGAGGAACGCGGTTGGGCCATGCGCCCCGGCGAAGTGCGGGAGATCGGAGGTCTTCCTCTGCACGTTTACAAACGGGACGGAGAGACCGTCTCGCTTCCGTGCGCGGAGATTTGGATGAGCGAGCGCGCCGCGTCGCGAATGCTGGAGCGCGGCTTGATGCCATTGGCTTCCGTTAAGAACGACGGGGCGGCGCTGCTCGTCCGGTTCCAATCGATTTCCGATCCGCCGGCCCCTTTGAGCGGCGGCTGGGAGTAATTGGAGATACAAAAAACTCCCGTCCGATAAAACCTTGTAACGGAAGTCGAGTTCCGCTTGACTGCCTCGCATCGCTCCCATATACTCATGAAGGCTCCAAACGAGTGAAACGTCCGCCGCCTGTGATACACGTCACAACAGGCGGGCGCCATGCTCCTCCTTCCGCGCAGTGGAAGGCGGGGAGCAAGAAAGCGAGGATCATCCGATGGGACGAGAAAGCGTCAATAAAAAACTGGAACGAGTGCGCCCTCCCCGGGTTCATATCAGCTACGACGTGGAAGTAGGCAACGCGATCGAATTGAAGGAGCTCCCATTTGTGATGGGCGTTCTGGGCGACTTTACAGGCCAGCCGGAAGAACCGCTGGCCCGATTGAAAGACCGCAAATTCGTCGACGTCACGCTGGATAATTTCGACGATGTGCTGGCGAGCATGAAGCCGCATTTGCAGTTCTCGGTCGAGAACAAATTGAGTGAAGACCCCAACGCCGGCAAGCTGGGCGTGAATCTGCACTTCAAAACGATGGACGATTTCGAACCGGAGAACGTAGCCCGTCAGGTGAAGCCGCTCCGCGAACTGCTGGAGTTGCGGACGAAGTTGTCCGATTTGCGCGGGACGCTCCAAGGCAACGAAAAACTGGACGAGATTTTGAGAGAAACCGTGGGCAACCAGGAAAAAATGGACAAGCTGAAGGGCGAAATCGGCCCAAAGGGGGCTGGCAATGAGTGACGCTCAGCAGGCACAGGCGGCGCCGGCCGCAGTTCAGACCACCGAGCTGAACCTTCTCGACCAGATCGTCGAAGAAGGGCGCTTCGGAAAAGACGCCGCGGCGAAAGAGCGCGGCAAGGACATGGTGAAGCAATTCGTGGCCGAAGTGCTCGAAGGCTCCATCACCATGGGCCGCGACACCGAGGCGATGATCAACGCGCGCATCGCGCAGATCGACCATCTGCTTTCGTTGCAGTTGAGCGAGATCATGCACGCGCCCGAGTTCCAGAAGCTCGAAGGCACGTGGCGCGGACTGCGCTACCTGATCGGGCAGAGCGAGTGCAGCGCCATGCTGAAGATCAAGGTGCTGAACGTGTCGAAGAAGGAACTGTTGCGCGACCTGCAACGGGCGGCCGAATTCGACCAAAGCGCGATGTTCAAGAAGGTGTACGAGGAAGAGTTCGGCGTCTTCGGCGGACATCCGTTCGGCGCGCTGATGGGCGACTACGAATTTGGCAAAAGCGGCCAGGATATCGAACTGCTGGAAAAAATCTCTCAGGTCGCGGCGGCGGCCCACGCGCCGTTCCTCACCGCCTCCTCCCCGGAGATGTTCAATCTCGAAAGCTTCAGCCAGATCGACCAGCCGCGCGATCTCGGCAAGATTTTCGACACCACCGAATACGCCCGCTGGAAGGGCTTCCGCCAGACTGAGGATTCGCGCTACGTCGCGCTGACCATGCCGCGGACTTTGATGCGGCTGCCCTATGGCAAAGACACGGTTCCCGTCGATGGGTTTAATTACGAAGAGGGCGTCGATGGAACCGACCACGAGAAGTATCTGTGGGGCAACGCGGCTTGGGCGCTAGGGGCCAGGCTGACCAGCGCGTTCGCTCTTTACGGGTGGTGCGCGTGTATCCGCGGCGTCGAAAGCGGCGGACTGGTGGAAGGGCTGCCGGTGCATACGTTCCGCACCGACGATGGCGACATCGCGATGAAATGCCCGACGGAAGTGGCCATCACCGACCGCCGGGAAAAGGAACTGGCCGATCTCGGCTTCGCTCCTCTCGTGCATTGCAAAGGCACCGACTATGCGGCGTTCTTCAGCGTTCAGTCGGCCCAGAAGCCCAAGTTGTACGACCTCGATTCGGCGAACGCCAACGCGCGGATCTCGGCCCAGTTGCCCTATATTCTCGCGGTTTCGCGCTTCGCCCATTATTTGAAATCGATGATGCGCGATAAAATCGGCGGTTACATGTCGCGGGACGAGGCGGCCTCGTTCCTGAACCGCTGGATCATGAAGTATGTCGTCAGCAACGACGACGCCCCGTTCGCGGTAAAGGCCCAGCGGCCATTGAAAGAAGCCCGCATCGACGTTTCGGAGATTCCCGGCAAACCGGGGTGTTACCGCGCCGTCGCGTTCCTACGGCCGCACTTCCAGTTGGACGAGCTGACCGTGTCCATGCGCTTGGTGGCGGACCTGCCGCAACCGGCGAAATAAGTTCCGTTAGCAGTCAATTCATTCGTAGAGTCAAGGAGAAAAGAGTATGGCGTACAGTTCGTTCATGAAGTTCAACGACACCATCGAAAAAGGGGAGTCGCAGGACCAAACTTACCCGGGTACCGGGGGGTGGTTCGAAGTCTACAGCTTTAGCTGGGGCGCGAGCAACCCCACCAACATTTCGGCCGGCTCCGGCGCGGCGTCGGGAAGAGTTTCCATCAGCAGCTTCAATATCATGAAGAAGTTCGATGTGGCCAGCCCCTCGCTATTCAACCAATGCTGCCTCGGCAAGCATTTCACCGGAGCGGTTGTGGTTCTGGCGAAGGCGGGCGGGAGCGCCGTCCCGGTCGAGTTCATCAACTATACCTTCACCGAGGTTTACGTCGAAAGCATCCAATGGTCCGGATCGGCCGGGGGCGACGACACTCCGACGGAGAGCGTCTCATTCGCTTTTGGAAAGGTGATGGTAACCTACACCCAGCAGGGGGCGGAAGGTACGGGAAGCGCGACACCGGCCACGGGTTGGGATATCCGTCTCAACGTCCCCGGCGCCTAGACCGAGACCATGAACGCCAAAGACCTTCTGCAAGCCGGAAAGCTGTCGGAGGCGATCGCGGCGCTGAACGGAGAGCTACGGGACAATCCCGGCGACGTTCAGCGCCGCCCGTTTCTGTTAGCGCTTCTTTGTTTCCCCGGCAGCGTCGTCCGGGCGGGAAAGCAATTGGAGATCCTGAGCGGGGACAACCCACAAACGGGGATGGGAGTTTTGCTGTACAAAAGCGCGCTGCACGCCGAACGGCAGCGCCAGGAGATGTTCGAAAAGAAGACCTTCCCGTTATCGTCGGCTCCGGCCCCGGTACCCGGGAAACTCAACGGACAACCGTTCGCGGAACTGGAAGATGCAGACCCGCGCATTGGCGCGAGGCTCGAATTGTTCGCGGCGGGCCAATATATGTGGATTCCATTCGAGCACATCGCCTCCATCGAAATGCCGCCTCCGAAACGGCTGCGCGATCTGCTCTGGGCGCCCGCCGTGGTCCGCACTTGTAAAGGTTTCGAGGGGATGGAGTTGGGCGAAATCCTGCTTCCGGTGATCGCTCCTTTGTCGTGGAAGCATCCGGACGACGCGGTGAAACTGGGGCGCGCAACGGAATGGCTCGATCTGGAAGGAGGCGGCCAAGCGCCGGTGGGACTGAAAATGTTCCTGGTGGATGGCGAAGAAATGCCCTTCCTCGACTTGAGACAACTGGAGAACGAGGTTACCGAAGCCGCCGCTTCCTGACACGACCATGCCCTGGCGAACCGATTTACTGGAGCCGATTCCGGGCGACAATCCTTGCGGCGCCGATCTTCGCTACGAGCCGGTTTATAAGGAGATCCAGGAAGCACGGCGCGAGGATGTGGACGCTCCGCAGGGCGATTGGGTTCAGGAACGGAAAGTTGCCGACTGGCCGCTGGTGATCAAGCTCGCCGGCGACGTTCTCGCAAAAAAAAGTAAGGATCTGCAGGTCGCCGCTTGGCTTACCGAAGCCATGCTTCGCCGCGAAGGCTATTCCGGCCTGCGCGGCGGCCTCGATTGTATGGCCGCGATGATCGAGAAGTTTTGGGATGGTCTGTATCCGGAGATCGAGGACGGCGACCTGGAAATGCGCGCCGCTCCGCTCTCCTGGGTGGGCATTAAGTTGGAGGTGGGCGTCAAGTCTGTCGCCATCAATCCGGCGGGGCACGATTGGTATCGGTTTACGGACTCGCGCTCGGTGCCACTGGAGGCGACGGTAAAGAACGACGCCAACAAGGTTGCGGCGAGGAAGAAACTGATCGACGGCGGCAAGCTCGCGCCCGAGGTCTTCGACAAGTCGGTGGAGGAGGCCGGGAAGGCCTTTTACAAACAGATCATCGGCGACATCGACGGCTGCCTCGGCGCGCTCAAGAATCTGGGCAAGCTGTGCGACAACAAGTTCGGCGACGCGTCCCCGAGCTTCGGCGGCCTGCGCAAACCGCTTGAAGAAGTCCGCCAAGTCATTCACCCGATCCTCAAGAAGAAGCTGGAACTCGATCCCGATCCTCCGGAAGCCGAACCTGTCCCCGAAACGGCGGACGAGGCCGCGGCGGGAGAAGCCGGCGCGGCGGCGGAGGGCGATAGCGGCGGGATGCTATCGGCCGAGCCGGCCAGCCGCAACGACGCGGTGTCGCGGGCCGAAGCGGCGGCGCGCTATCTCCGGCGCACCGAACCGGGAAATCCGGCGCCTTATCTGCTATTGCGCGGATTGCGCTGGGGCGAGATTCGCGCCTCCGGCGAAACCATCCGGGCGCGGTTGCTGGAACCGCCGCCGACGGCGGTGCGGACAAAACTTAAATCGCTGCTGCTGGATCAGAAATGGCCGGAGCTTCTGGAAGCTTCCGAGACCGCGATGGGCCAGCCGTGCGGGCGCGGTTGGTTGGATTTGCAGCGCTACGCGTTGACGGCGCTGGAGCGTATGGGCGACGAGTATCACCTGGCGGCGAAGTCCGTGCGCGCCGCCCTGCGCGAGTATCTGGAAGCCGCCCCGTCGTTGCCGTCGATGACTATGATGGCCGATACGCCGGCGGCCCACGCCGCAACTCGAGAAGGGCTGAAGAAGGCGCTGGAAATGGCCGCATCCGGACCCCATGGCGCGGGCGGCCATGGCGCGGCGGGGGAGGAGAACGGCGTGGACGGGCGGGAATCGAAGACCTACGAACGGGCGATGGAAGCGGTCCGCTCCGGCAACGCGGAAGGCGGCATTTCGATGCTCATGGCCGAATTGGGACGCGAGGCGAGCGCTCGGGGACGCTTTCGACGCAAAACGGAACTGGCCTCGGCGCTGGTGGAGTCCGGGCGCGAAGCGATCGCTCTGCCTCTGCTCCAGGATTTAGCGGCGCAGATCGAAGCGCTCAAATTGGAGGACTGGGAAAGCGGCGACGTCGTGGCCGAGCCGCTGGTGCTTCTCTATCGCTGCATGACGAAATTGAACGGGGACGAGGCGGCGCGCAACGCGCTCTATTTGCGCATCTGCCGGTTGGATCCGCTGCGCGCGCTGAGTTGCGCGGCGCGATAGAAGATGGCCCGCCAGGATATCGACCGGCCGGTGCAGCAGCCACTCCTCGACAGGCTGATCGACGAGGATCCGCGCAGCAACGTCGAGCCTCCCCTCACCCGCAGCCAGTCCGTTCGCGCGCTGAAAGCGGCGGTCCGGCGCGATTTGGAATGGCTCCTCAATTCCCGCGCCATGGCGGGCCAGCCGGAAGGTTTCGAGGAAGCCTCCCGTTCCGTGATTTACTTTGGCATTCCCGACGTCACCTCCCTAAGCGGCGACTCTACCGAGGACCGGGTTCGCCTGTTGCGGATGATTGAAACCGCCATCGAGACCTACGAGCCCCGCTTGGCCAACATCCAGATTCGCGAGAACGAAACTTCCTCCACCGGCGGCAGGCAGATTCGTTTCCTAGTCCAGGGCCTGCTCCGCATGGACCCCTCACCCGAGCAGGTTTTCTTCGACACCGTGCTCGATCTGTCCAAGGGCGAGTACGAGATTAAGGGAGACTGAGCGTTGCGCGACGATCTGCTTCTCTACTACGAGCGCGAACTGAGTTTCCTGCGGCGGATGGGCGCCGAATTCTCGGACAAATATCCCAAGATCGCCGCCCGCCTGCAACTGGAAGCCAACAAGTGCGAGGACCCGCATGTCGAAAGGCTCATCGAGTCCTTCGCTTTTCTCGCCGCGCGCGTGCATTTGAAGATCGACGATCAGTTCCCCGAGATCGCCGAGGCGTTTTTTCAAACGATCTATCCACACTACATCCGCCCGCTGCCGTCGATGTCGATCGCCGAGTTTCAACTCGACCCCGAACAGGGGAAGTTGAGTTCCGGGCTAAAGATTCCCAGGGACGCGACGCTCTATTCGCGCCCTGTCGGAGGAACTCCCTGCCGGTTCCGCACCTGTTATGGAACTACGCTTTGGCCGGTGAGCGTGGCCTCGGCCGAATGGAAAACGCCAGAACGCTTGACTCCGCGCGTGAAAGGCGGCGACGCCGTGGCGGTGTTGCGCCTGGAATTGCGCTGTGGCCAAGACTTAACCTTCGACAAACTCGAGTTGAAGTCGCTACGGTTCTTCCTCGGAGGCGAAGGCAACCTCGCCCATACGCTGTATGAGCTGCTCTGCAACCGCTGCGGCGAGATTCTGATCCGCGATTTGGACGCGAAAAGCGGGCGCGCGCCGGTGACGCTTCCCGCCGGCGCTTTGCGGCCGCTCGGCTTCGAGGAGGAAGAGGCGATCCTGCCCTACCCGCGCCGCTCGTTCCGCGCCTACCGCTTGCTGCAGGAGTACTTCACGTTTCCGCAGAAGTTCCTCTTCCTCGACCTCAACGGCCTCGAACGCATCCGCGCGGCGGGCTTCGGAAACGGCGTCGAAATCCTGTTCATGATCCGGCCGTTTGAGCGCGCCGAGCGCCAGTACATGCTCGAGGCCGGCGTCAACGCCTCCGCCATACGCCTCGGCTGCAGTCCGATCGTGAATCTGTTTCCGTTGGTCTCCGAGCCGATCCTGATGCATCAGCGGCGGCACGAATATTTGATCGTCCCCGACGCCCGCAGGCGGGAGACCACCGAGGCCTTTTCCGTGGAAGAGGTGATCGGAGTCACCGCCGGTTCGAGCGACGTGGTTCACTTCCAGCCCTTCTATGCCTTCCGGCACTCGATCGAGGGAACGAAGGAAAAAGTGTTCTGGTACGCCACCCGCAAGCCCTGTGGTTGGGCCAGCGATAATGGGACCGACCTGTATCTGTCGCTGGTCGATCTATCCAGCGCCTCCGTGCATCCCAGTCTCGACGCGATCACCGTGCGTCTTACCTGCTTCAATCGCGACCTGCCCAGCCGCCTGCCCTTCGGCAACGCCAATGGCGATTTTGAACTCGAGGGAGGCGGTCCCATTAAGCGGATCGTCGCGCTGGTCAAACCCACTCCCGTTGTCCAGCCGCCGCTGGGCCGATCCCTCCAGTGGCGGCTGATCTCGCAGCTCTCGCTCAATTATCTATCGCTCACCGACGGCGGGACCGAGGCGCTCCGCGAAATCCTTCGCCTCCATAATTTCGCCGGTTCGGCCCATCTCGACAAGCAGATTCAGGGCATCTCCCAGGTCTCCAGCCGCCCGTGGATGACCCAAATGGCCTCCGGGAACGGCATCAGTTTCGTGCGCGGCCGCAAGGTGGACATCGAGTTCGACGAGGAGCAATTCGCCGGTGAGGGAGTGTTCCTGTTCGCCACGCTGCTGGAACAGTTCTTGAGCATGTATGTGTCGATGAACAGCTTCGCCATGATGCGCGCGCGCACGCTCCAACGCAAAGACGTCTTGAAGGAATGGCCGGCGAGGGCGGGAAACCGCATATTGGCATGAGCGTACCCACCACCGCTCAACCCGCGTTGCTCCGCTTGCTCGAACGCGAGCCGTGGTCGGTGGAGTTTTTCCAGGCCGTTCACGCTCTTGAACAAATCTATCCGGACCGCGAACCCGTGGGCGGCTTCGGCGACCCCGCGGGCGAAGTGGTGCGCTTCGCCACCGAGCCGTCGCTGAGCTTTCCGGCGAGCGAGGTCCAGTCGTTCGAGCGCATGGGCGCGGCTCCTCCCCGCCTCGCCGTCAATTTCATGGGCGCGGCCGGCTTGATCGGTCCGCTGCCCCACGCCTACACCACGCTGATCGGCGAGCGCGGCCGCGCCAGGGATCGCGTCTTGCGCGACTTCCTCGATCTTTTCAATCACCGCATGATCAGCCTGTTCTATCTGGCGTGGGAAAAATATCACTTCACCGTCACGTACAAGAAACCTTACAAGGACCGCTTCACGCTCTACCTGATGGACCTGGTGGGCCTCGGCACGCCGGGGCTGCAAAACCGCCAGGAAGTGCGCGACCATACGCTGGTGTTCTACGCCGGGCTGCTGGGACTACAGTCGCGGCCGGCCGCGGCGCTCGAACAGATCCTGGAGGATCATTTCGGCGTTCCCGTGCGGATCGGCCAACTAATAGGCGGCTGGTACCCGCTCGATGAAGACGCCCAATGCTGTCTCGACGAACGAGAGACGCCATCGCGGCGATTGGGCGAGGGCACCGTGGCAGGCGACGCAATTTGGGATCATCAATCGCGCGCCCGGGCCATTCTCGGGCCGCTCAACTTGAAAATGTATCTGCGCTTTCTTCCCGGCGGCGGAGCCTACGAGGAGCTCGAGGGCCTCGTCCGTTACTTCTCCGGCGGACAATACGATATGGAAGCGCAGCTTGTGTTGGCGCGGGCGGAGGTTCCCGCCTATGAACTGGGCGCCGAAGGGGGCGATGCGTTGCCCCTCGGCCTCTGTTCGTGGCTCGGCCCCGACGCGCTCGAAGAAGATCCGAAGGATGCGATTCTGCTATTGAGGGAGTGAGGACTGACCATGGGTGTGAATTTACGTTCGTTGATCGGACGATTGAATCATGAGACGCGCGCCGCGCTGGAGTCGTCGGCGGGACTTTGCCTTTCCCGCACGCACTACGACGTGGAGATCGAGCATTATCTGACGAAGCTTCTGGACTCGCCCGACGGCGATTTCGCCGCCATCCTGAAGCAGATGGGCATCGACCGGTCGCGGCTCGCCTCCGACATCGCCAAGAGCCTGGACCGTTTAAAAACGGGCAACTCGCGTAATCCCGCGCTAAGCCCGTGGTTGACCAAAATGTTCACCGAGGCCTGGACCATCGGCTCCATCGACTTCGGCGCGACGCTGGTGCGAACCGGTCATACCGTGCTTGCCCTCGTCGTCAACGAAGACCTGAACCGCGTCGTCAAAGACATCAGTAAGGAATTCCAGAAACTCACCGCCGATAGCCTCCGTGCCGAGTTCCCCAACATTGTCGCCGCCTCGCACGAGGAAGACCAGGTGCCCGGCGCCACGGCGAGTGGAGGCGGAGCGCCAGGCGAGGGACCGAAGCCCGGCGGAGGGAAAACGCCCAACCTCGATCAGTTCACCGTTAACCTTACCGAGCGGGCCAAACAGGGAAAGATCGATCCCGTTCTCGGCCGCGATTTCGAAGTCCGCCAAGTCGTCGACATCCTCACGCGCCGGCGCCAGAACAACCCCATACTGGTCGGCGAGGCCGGCGTCGGCAAGACCGCCGTGGTCGAAGGCTTCGCGATGCGCATCGCGCAGGGCGACGTCCCGCCGCCGCTCAAGAACGTCACGCTCCGCACCCTCGACCTCGCCCTGCTTCAAGCCGGCGCCGGCGTCAAGGGCGAGTTCGAGAACCGCCTGAAGGGCCTGATCGAAGAAGTGAAGAGCTCTCCTTCGCCGATCATCCTCTTCATCGACGAGGCGCACACCATGATCGGCGCCGGCGGACAGGCCGGACAGAACGACGCGGCGAACCTGTTGAAACCGGCGCTGGCGCGTGGAGAACTGCGCACGATCGCCGCTACAACCTGGTCGGAATATAAAAAGTATTTCGAGAAAGATCCGGCGCTCGCGCGGCGCTTTCAACTGGTCAAAGTGGAGGAACCAACCGAGGCGGCCTGCATCGTGATGCTGCGGGGCGTCGTGCCGGCGCTTGAAAAACACCACAATGTACGCATTCTCGACGAGGGCCTGAGCGCCAGCGTCCGCCTATCGCACCGCTATTTGCCCGACCGCCAGTTGCCCGACAAAGCCGTGAGCGTGCTGGACACCGCCTGCGCCCGTCTGGCGCTCGGCCAGAACTCGATTCCTCCGGCCATCGAGGACGCGCAGCGGCTGCTCGACGATATCGAAGTGCAGATGCGCGTGCTCGGCCGCGAGGCCGCTGTCGGCGCCGATCACTCCGAACGTATGACCCTCCTGGCGTCGAGCAAAGTAGAAACCGAGGCCAAGCTCGCCGCGCTGAAGGAGCGATTCGAAAAAGAGCGCGATCTGGTTTCCCGCATCCGCGAGATCCGTCAGAAGCTCGAAGCGCAAGCCGGCCAAGCCGTCGCCGCGGCTGACGGCGCCGCCGCAGCGGGCGAAGCTACCACCGCCGCCGCGCCGGCCGACAACGGCAATTTGCGTGGCGACTTGAGCGCTCTCGAGACGGAACTCGAGACCCTCCAGGGCGAAACGCCCTTGATTCGCGTCACCGTCGATGGCCTCCTCGTCGGCGACGTCATCTCCGGTTGGACCGGTATTCCTGTCGGCAAGATGATGCGCGACGATGTCGCCGTGGCCTTGACCATGGAATCCTTGCTCGGCGGCCGGGTCATCGGCCAGAGCCACGCCCTCGAAGCCATCAGCCGCCGCATCCGCACCTCGAAAGCCGGCATCGAAGACCCCGGAAAACCTGTGGGCGTCTTTATGCTCGCCGGACCGAGCGGCGTCGGAAAAACGGAGACCGCACTTGCCCTGAGCGATCTCCTCTTCGGCGGTGAGCGAAATTTGATTACCATTAACATGTCCGAATTCCAGGAAGCGCACACGGTTTCCACTCTTAAGGGCTCGCCTCCTGGATATGTAGGCTATGGCGAAGGCGGAGTGTTGACGGAGGCCGTCCGCCGCCGGCCCTATGCGGTCGTCCTGCTCGACGAAGTCGAAAAAGCCCATCCCGATGTGCTCGAGCTGTTTTTCCAGGTCTTCGACAAGGGCCAAATGGAGGATGGGGAAGGCCGCCAGATCGATTTCAAAAACACGATTATCATCCTGACCACCAATGCCGGCACCGAAACGTTGATGAAATTGTGCGGCGATCCGGAAACCATGCCCAGCCCGGAGGGAATCGTTAAGGCGTTAAAGCCGGAACTGGACAAAATCTTCAAACCGGCCTTTCTCGGCCGTATGGTCATCATCCCTTACTTCCCCGTGCGCGACGAAGCCCTGAAGCGCATCGTGACATTGAAACTTGGTAAGATCCAACGACGCCTGTCCGAAACACACAAGATTACCCTGGCCTACGAGCCGGAACTGGTGGAGGAAGTCGCCCGCCGCTGCACCGAAGTGGAGAGCGGCGCCCGAAACGTCGATAACATACTTACTAACTCGCTGCTTCCCGAGATCTCCCGCAGTCTTCTCGAACAGATCGCCGAAGGACGGAAGCCGAAGGCGATCGTCACCGGCATCGGCGCCGGCGGCGAGTTCACCTATACTTATTCCTGAGGGGTGGCATGGGATCGTCTTACACGCAGGCGGGCAGACCGCTATCGGTCGAAACTCCGCTCGGACCGGACATTCTGCTTCTGGAGCGGATCAGCGGCGAAGAGGGCATCTCGAGTTCCTTCGAATTCGAGCTCGAGATGATCTCCTTGAACGCCGCCATCGATCCGACGGCATTGGTGCGGAAGCCGGCGGTGGTAACCATCCTCGCCCAGGCTGGCGCGCCGCGCTACATCCACGGCATGATCCGCCGCTTCACCCAATTGGGCCGCCTCGACGGCATCGCCAGTTACCGCGCCACGCTCGTCCCCTGGACCTGGATGCTTACGCTATGGACCGATTGCCGGATCTTTCAACAAAAATCCGTCCCGGACATCGTCGAGGCCGTCTTTCAAGCGCGCGGCTTTAGCGGATACCGGCTCTCGCTAATGGGCACTTACACCGCGCGGGATTACTGCGTCCAATACCGGGAGACCGACTTGAACTTCGTCTCCCGGCTCCTGGAAGAAGAAGGTATTTTTTATTATTTCGAACACACACAATCCGCCGATACCATGGTGCTGGTGGATAAACCGCCCAGCCTGAGCTTCTGCCCATGCCAGACAACCACCAGAATGGCCGCCAAGGGAAGCATGTCTCTCGAACAGGACGTCGTCACCGACATCAAGTTCGAGTACCGCGCCGCCACCGACGTCATTACGATGCGCGACTACAACTTCGAGACGCCGTCGCAAACGCTCGAGGCGAACGTGTCGGGAACTTACACCGAGGAGTCCTACGATTATCCGGGCCGCTATTTAACGCAAAGCGATGGTGAGGCCTACGCCAAGGTCCGCCTGGAGGAGCAGGAAGCTCCGTACTTATATGTAACCGGCGAAAGCAACTGCCGCGCCTTCGTGAGCGGTTATAAAATCACACTCCAAAATCATTTCCGCCGCAATTTGAACGACACGTACCTGCTTGTCCGCGTCAGCCATGACATGCGGACATCCAGTTACCGCGCGGGCGAGCAGACTCGCTTCGACTACGGCAACCGTTTCGAAATGATCCCGTTCTCGACGCCATTCCGCCCTCCTCGCACCGCGGCGAAGTGCCGTGTCGCCGGAACTCAAACGGCCATCGTTGTGGGACCGTCCGGCGAAGAGATCTACACCGATAAATACGGCCGGGTGAAGGTTCAGTTCTACTGGGACCGCGTGGGCACGAACGACGAAAATTCCTCCTGCTGGATTCGCGTTTCGCAGGAGTTGGCGGGCAAAAATTGGGGTTCGATCCACCTTCCCCGCATCGGCCAGGAGGTGATCGTCGATTTTCTCGAAGGAGATCCCGACCGCCCCATCATCACCGGCCGCGTCTATAACGCGACCCAGATGCCGCCCTACACGCTGCCCGATAACATGACGCAGAGCGGAATCATCACCCGGAGCACCAAGGGCGGTAGCAGCGCCAACTAGAATCAAATCCGATTCGAGGACTTGAAGGGCAGCGAGGTGCTCCTGGTTCACGCCGAGAAGGACCTCACCACGGAGGTGGACCACGACGAATCCCGGACCGTGGGCAACAATCGTTCGACCACCATCACTCAGGACGAGACCCTGGTGATCCAAAAAGGCAACCGCACGGAAACCCTCCAACAAGGCAACGACACTCTGACCCTCAACGTCGGCAACCGCGCCGCGACCCTCGACAAAGGCAACGACACGCTTACGCTGAGCTTGGGTAACCGCCAGGCCACCCTCAGCGTGGGGAACGATACGCTAACCCTGGACGTGGGCAACGTCTCCCATACGGCCGACGCAGGCACTTACTCGGTCTCCGCGATGAGCGTCACCGTGACCGGGAAAACGGGAATCACGCTCACTTGCGGGGGGAGTTCGATCTCGCTGACTCCCGGTTCGATTTCGATCACCGCGCCGATGGTGATGATTAATTCGTAATGGGGGAGGACGCGAAACAGTGGATGGAACGCCCCTCTGGCGCATGCTGGATGGCCCGGCGCTACGGCATCGGCGAGGGAGGGCGTTCGAGGCGGAAGTGTTCGCGCCGGTCCCTTTCGGCTAATCCGGCCCCTGATCGCCCGGCGCGGCACCCCTCCGCCTTAAAACAGAACTTGACGCTCTTGTCGAAATAGCTTTTATACTAAAAGGGCATCCGTTCACAGATCGCAGCTTATGAAAAACCTCCATCGAGTGGTTTGGTCCAAGGGCATGTTCCTCACGCCCCAGCATTTCCAGGCCCAGGACCAATACTTCGAGGAAACCATCCAGTTCCGCCGCACCGCGTCCTCCAACACCGATTGGGGCCTCACCGATTTCTCCATCGACCAGGAAGCGTTGTCGAACGGCATGTTCACCATCCGGCAGTGCCGCGGCGTGCTTCCCGACGGCCTGGTGTTCAACATTCCCGACGCCGACGAGCCGCCTCCCGGAAGAGAGATCGCCGATTTCTTCCCGCCCACCCAACTCGACCTGGACGTCTATTTGGCCATCCCGGAACGCCGCCCGCGCGGCCGCAACGTCACCATCGTCGGCTCCGATAACGAGGGCGCCGTCGATGCCGGAACCCGGTTCGTCTCCGATACCCGCTCCGTACTCGACGAATCCGGCGGCGTCGACGAAAAACCCATTCTCTTCGGCCGTAAGAATTTCCGCATCGCCTTCGCCGGCGAGAGTTTCGATGGCAACTCCGCCCTTCGCATCGCCCGCGTCACGCGCAACGCCACCGGCGGCTACGAAATGAAGCGCCAGTTCGTTCAGCCTTCCCTGAGCGTCGCCGCCAGCGAGTATCTGCTGCTGTTGATCCGCCGTCAAGTGGAATTGCTCGCCGCCAAAGGCTCCTCCATGTCCTCGATGCGCCGCCAGAAGGGGCGTAACCTCGCCGACTTCGGCACCGGCGACGTGGCCAATTTTTGGCTCCTGAACATCGTCAATTCTTACCTCCCGCCGCTCAAACACTTCTGGAACATGCGCCGCGTCCATCCCGAGCCCGTCTATCTGACCATGCTCTCGCTCGCTGGATCGCTCACGACGTTTTCCCTCGACGAACAGGCCCGCAACCTTCCCGATTACGACCACGACAAACTGGGCGAATGCTTCACCCTCCTCGACGAAAAAATCCGCGAGTTGCTGGAGACGGCCATCCCCTCCAAGTGCATCGTGGTGCCTCTGCAACTGGTCGAAAAATCGATTTGGGCGGGAACGGTCGTCAAGGACGAATACTTCAAGAAATCGCAGTTCTTCTTATCCGTCGGCGCGGCGATGGGCGTGGACGACATCGTGAAACAAGTGCCCAAACAAGTGAAAGTTTCGCCGCCGGCCGAAGTGCAACGCCTCGTCCGCAACGCTCTGCCCGGCGTCACCCTGCGCCACGCTCCCGTCCCTCCCGGCGCCATTCCCGTGAAGCTCGGCAAGCAGTACTTCAGCCTCAATCAGAGCGGCATTTTGTGGGATGGCATCGTCAAATCGCAGCAAGTCAGCATTTTTATCCCCGACGAGGTCGATAAGCCCGAACTGGAGCTGCTCATCGTTTTGGAATAGCGTGCCGCCGGCGGTAAGATCGGGAGCGATGACTCTATCCGCCGAAGTTCTCACCGCGTTTGCCCGACAGATTCTGGAACGCATGCAAGTCCCGCCGGAAACCGCGGAACTCGTCGCCGTCTCGCTCGTGGAGGCGAACTTGCGAGGCGTGGATTCTCACGGCTTGCAACTTCTACCTTACTACGTCGAGCAGATTCGCATCGGAAACATTCGCCCCGCATTCCACGGACAGGTTCTCTCCGAAAACGGCGCCTGTCTCCTTTTCGACGGCGAGCGCGGCGTCGGCCAGGCGGTGGCCGCCGCGTGCTGCGACCACGCGATTCGCCTGTGCGCCGAACATGGCATGGCCATGGCCGTGGCCCGCGAATCCAATCATTTCGGCGCCGCCGCGTTTTGGTCCCAACGCGTCGCCGCCGCCGGCTACATCGGCGTCGCCCTCTGCAACGCGTCGGCGTTGGTCGCCCCGTGGCAGGGCAAGCAGGCGCGCTTCGGAACGAATCCCATCTCCATGGCGTTGCCGGGGCCGAAAACATGGCTCCTCGATATGGCCACCACCACCGTGGCGATGAACAAGGTGATCAACGCCTCGCTGTCGGGCCGCGCCGAAATCCCCGCCGGATGGGCCATGGACGCCGAAGGCACACCCACAACGGATACCGCGACGGCTATTAAAGGACTACTGATGCCGCTCGGTGGCTACAAAGGCAGCGGGCTGGCGATGATGGTGGAGATCCTCTGTGCTGTGTTGAGCGGGGGCGCCATGAGCACGGAGTTGGGCGGCGTCTATAACACCACCAAACCGATGCGCACCAGCCAGACCTTTCTCGCGATCGACGTCAACCGGTTTCTGCCGCGTGAATCGTTCGTCGAACGGATGGAGTGGCTCGTGGCGGCGGTGAAGAGCGCCGCTCCCGCGATCGGATTCGGCGAAGTGCTCGTGGCCGGCGAGCCGGAATGGCGAGCGGAAGAAGAACGCCGCCGCAACGGAATTCCGCTCTCGGCCGGCGCATGGAAGGGCTTGGTGGAGGTCGCCGGAACGCTCGGAGTGCCCGTACCCACGGCGTCCAGCTAAAATAGTTCGATGTCCGAGGAAGAAAAACAGAAAGAAAGTTTCGAGGCCGGTCTCGAAGAGTTGGAAGCGATCGTCAAGGAAATGGAGACGGCCGAGTTGCCGTTGGAGCGCTCGCTGGACCTGTTTGAAAAAGGCATGAAGCTGAGCGAGAGTTGCCGCCGCCGCTTGGAAGAAGCGGAGACGCGCGTCGAGATCCTCATGAAGAAAGGCGGCTCCGTCCAGGCCGAACCGTTTCAGCCCGGCAAACCGTGAACCTCGCCGAATATATCGCCGGGAAGCAGCGCGCCGTCGAGGCGGCCCTGGACCGTTGGGCGCCGCCGGAGACCTCCGCGCCTACCTCCATCCACAAGGCCATGCGCTATAGCTTGTTCGCCGGAGGCAAACGCATCCGGCCCATCTTATGCATGGCGGCCGCCGAAGCGGTGGCCGACTTCGCCCCCGGCGTCGAAGACACCGCCTGCGCGCTCGAGTTAGTCCACAGTTACTCTTTGATTCACGACGACCTACCCGCTCTCGACAACGACGACCTCCGCCGCGGCAGACCAACTTGCCACAAGGTATTCGGCGACGCCATGGCGATCCTGGCCGGCGACGCGCTGCTGACACTCGCCTTTCAAGTCCTAGCGCAATTGAGTGGAAAGCCCGAACGCAAGCTTCGTCTGGTGGAAGAGTTGGCCGTCGGCGCCGGCACCGTCGGCGGAATGATCGGCGGACAGGTTGAGGATATCGAAGGCGAAGGCAAGCGCCCTACCGCGCCCCTGCTTGAATCCATCCACCATGCAAAAACGGGCGCCCTCCTGCGCGCGAGCCTCCGCATGGGCGCGATACAAGCGGGCGCGGACCGGGATCAGTTGCGCGCTCTGTCGGACTATGGAACCCACATCGGCCTGGCGTTTCAGATCGTCGACGACCTGCTCGATGTGGAGGAATCCTCCGAAACGCTGGGCAAAACCGCCGGTAAAGACGCCGCGCAAGAAAAGATCACCTTCCCCTCCGTTTATGGCCTGGAGCGCTCGCGAGAAATGGCGGAGGAAGAGCGCCTGTGCGCCGACCTCGCCTTGAAACCCTTCGACGATCGCGCCGCGCGCTTGCGAGAGTTGGCCGCCTACATCGTCCGCCGCAATGCATGAACGGCAAAATAAAACGCCGCGCCGGCGCCTCGACCAATTGCTGGTGGAGCGCGAGTTGGCGGATTCGCGCGAGAAGGCGAAGGCGCTGATTCTCGCCGGCGAGGTCATGGTGAACGGCCAGCGCGAGGACAAAGCCGGCCATTCCGTCCCCGCCGACAGCCGGATCGACGTCAAACATCCCCCGCCCTACGTCAGCCGCGCCGGAAAGAAACTCGAAGCGGCGCTCGATCATTTTCACATCGCCGTCGAAGGAAAAGTCTGCATCGACGTCGGCTCCTCCACCGGCGGATTCACCGATTGCCTGTTGCAGCGCGGCGCAGCCCGCGTATATGCCATTGACGCCGGCACCGCCCAACTGAACTGGCGCATCCGCACCGACCCTCGCGTCGTGGTTCGCGAACAAACCAACGCCCGCTACCTCCGCCCCGAGGACTTCCCCGAACCCATGGACTTGGCCGTTTGCGATGTGAGCTTCATTTCTGTAACCATGATTTTGCCCGTGTTGCCCGGTTTGCTGAAAAGGGGAGGGGAAATGATCGTTCTCGTGAAACCGCAGTTCGAGCTGGAGCGCGGCCTCGTCGGCAAGGGAGGAATCGTGAAGGACCCCGCCTTGCACGCCCGCGCCTGCGCCCGCGCCGCCTCGGCCTGCCAGGCCCTGGGCTTCCGCTGCGCCGTAATTCCCTCCCCCGTCCTGGGCGCCGAGGGCAACCAAGAGTTTCTTCTCCATGCCACCTATTGATTCGGTCGCGTTGATGACCAAGCCCGGCGCTCCCGCGGCCTATGTCATCCTGCCCAAGCTGCTCGATTTTCTTTCGCACCACCAGGTGCGCGTCCGCTACGACGAGCAGACGGCGTACTATCTCAACCGTAACGACGGCGCTCCCCGGGAGTCGCTGATCGAGGGCATTCAATTGGTGGTCGTGCTCGGCGGCGACGGCACCCTCCTCTCGGCCGCTCGCGCCGTCGCCGGTCGCGAAATCCCCATCTTCGCCGTCAACCTCGGCGGCTTGGGATTCCTCACCACCATCTCCATGGAGGATCTTTATCCCGAGCTGGAGCGCGCGTTGCAGGGCGCTCAACGCGTCGCTCAGCGCCGCATGTTGAGCTGCCACGTCGTCCGCGGCGCCGAACACATCGCAGCCTACGAAGCCCTCAACGACATCGTCATCACCAAGGCGTCCATGGCGCGCATGATCGATGTCGAAACCCACGTCGACACGCATTACGTCTGCACCTACAAAGCCGACGGCCTCATCGTCAGTACGCCCACCGGCTCCACCGCCTATTCGCTCTCCGCCGGCGGCCCCATCATCTTCCCCGCCGTCGCCGCGCTCGCCATTACCCCCATCTGCCCGCACACCCTGACCAACCGGCCGGTCATCGTCCCCGATACTTCGGCTATCCAGATCCACAACATGGCCGAAGACGACTCGGCCTATCTCACCATCGACGGACAGATCGGCGGCCCGCTCCGCCGTGGCGACCATGTGCTGTGCCGCCGCTCGGAACACTCCGTCTATCTCATCCGCCCGCCCCGACTGATGTTCTTCGACGTGCTTCGCCAAAAACTCAAGTGGGGCGAGCGTTGAAAAAGCCCTCTCTCACCGCCTGGATCTTCATCGCCATGGCGGCCGGCGTCGCCGTCGGCGCCTTCCTTCCCGACATCGCAAAGACCAAGGAAATGGCCGCCCTCGCCCAGGTCTTCCTGCGTCTGATTAAATCCATTCTGGCCCCGCTGCTGTTCGGAACTCTCGTCGCCGGAATGGCCGGCCACGGCGGCTTGCGGACCATGGGCCGCATCGGACTGAAGGCGCTCGTCTACTTCGAAGTCGTCACCACTTTCGCGCTCTTCATCGGCCTCGCCGCCGTGAATCTCACCCGGCCCGGCGACGGCATTCACATTCAAAGAACCGCCGCGGAATCGCAAGTGGTCCACTCCGGAGCCTCGCTCGAAACGTTGCTGGACCATACCTTCCCCGCGAGCGTCGTCGACGCCATGGCCAAAGGCGAGGTATTGCAGATCGTCGTTTTCTCGCTCCTGTTCGGCGCCGCCTGCGCCTCCATCGGCGTCAAATCGAAGCCCGTGGTGGACTTCTGCTCCTCGCTCGCCGAAGTCATGTTCCGCTATACGAAATACATCATGTACGCCGCGCCGGTGGGAGTCTTCGCCGCAATGGCCTACGCCATCGGAAGCAACGGCACGGGCGTGTTGTTCAGCCTCGGCAAACTCGTGCTGACGTTGTACGGAGCGCTCGTGGTGTTCGTCGTCGTCGTGTTCGGCGCGGTGGCCGTACTCGCGCGCATCCCCATCGCCCGCTTCCTGCGCGCCGTGCGCGAGCCGTGGATGATCGCCTTCTCAACCGCGGCGAGTGAAGCGGCGTTGCCCATCGCACTCGAAAACATGGAAGAGTTCGGCGTACCCAAACATATCGTCGCCTTCGTGTTACCCGCCGGATACAGCCTGAACCTCGACGGCAGCACGCTCTATCTTTCCCTCGCCGCCGTCTTCGTAGCGCAAGCGGCCGGCGTCACTCTCACGATCGGCCAGCAACTGATCATGCTTTTGACTCTCATGCTCACCAGCAAGGGCGTAGCCGGAGTGCCCCGCGCCTCGCTGGTGATTCTCGCCGGAACCCTCGCCTCGTTTCAGTTACCCGTCGAAGGCGTCGCCGTTCTCCTCGGCGTGGACGTGTTGATGGACATGGTGCGGACGTCGGTCAACGTCCTGGGCAACTGCCTGGCATCCGCCGTCGTCGCGCGCTGGGAAGGCGTGAGTTTCAGCCGCGGTTGAAGCCCCCCTTACGCCAGCGCCGCCGCCTCCAGTCCCATCTTGGCGTACCACGGCTTCGCCGATTTCAGCGCGTCGTTGACGGCATTGATGTTCCGGATCCCGTCCTTCGCTAACCAATCCTCCAGCGCCTTCACGCCCTGCTTGGCGTAAACCGGAATCCCTTCTTTCCATGTCGCGCGCCCGCACAGCACGCCCGAGTAATCCGTTCCCGCCTCGCCCGCCATCGCCAGATTCTCGATGAACACAGCGTTGTCCACGCCCGCGCTCAAATAGATAAACGGCTTCGTCGCCGCATCCGACGCCCGCCGGAAATGCGCCACCGCTTCCTTCCACGTGTACGCCTTCTCGCCCTTATAAACCTTAGAGCCCTCCACGTACTCGGCGTTCACCGGCACTTCCACCTTCAGCACATCCACGCCATATTCCGGCTTGGAGAACTCCTTCATCATCCCCATCACCAGTTCCGGCTTCTGCTTGGCGAACGCCAGACCCTTCTCGTCCCCGCCTTTCGGATCGTAGCCGATGAACTCCAGAAAGAACGGGATCTGGTGGTATTCGCACTCCGCCCCGATGCGTTCGACAAACGCGTGCTTGATGTCATTCACCTGCGCGTCGTCGTGAATGCTGTAATAGAGCAGAATCTTCACCGCGTCCCCGCCCAGATCCCCGATGCGTTTCACCGAAAGATGCGGCAGCAGATCGGGCAGCCTGCCCGGCCGGGTATTGTCATACCCGCTCTCTTCATAAGCCAGCAGCAGCCCTGCATTCTTCGAGCGCGCCTTGGCCGCTTCCATCCCGTACTCCGGGTCCAGCAAAATGGCGCTCGCGTGCGGCGTCAGAGCCTTCGACACCGCCACCTTGAACTCCGACATCATCTCGTAGGGAACCGCGTCCTCGGCCACGCCTTTCGCTTTGGCGATGGATTTTTTCAAGCTGCCGCGCTGGTCCATCGCGGCCGCGGCGATCACGCCGCGCCCATCCGACAAGGCCTTCAAGTGCCGCAATTTTCCTTCGGAAATTTTCATGCTCGCTCCTTCATTTGTGGGTTCTAAATTTCAAGTATAGCGAGCGACAATGAAGACTTGCATATCGAATGGGTCCTCCTGCTGCTCGCCTCCGTCGCCGGCGGAGCGGCCAACGCCCTCGCCGGCGGCGGCACGTTCCTGGTCTTCCCCGCCCTGCTGCTCGCCGGTGTCGCTCCCGTCATGGCCAACGCCACCGCGTCCCTTATCCTGTGGCCCAGCGGGCTCGCCTCCGCCTGGGTGTTTCGAAAAGGCCTCCGCGAGAATCGAAGCCGTCTCCTCTCCATGTCGCTCGCCAGCGCCCTCGGCGCAGCCGCCGGCAGCGTCCTGCTGTTGAGCACGTCGAACGCGACCTTCGACAAACTCGTCCCATGGCTTCTCCTCGGCGCGACCGCCATCTTCACCTTCTCCGGCCAACTCCGCCAAATCGCCACCCGCGGCGGCCGCCACTCTTCCGCTTCCGCATTGCTCGCCGGCCAATTCGTCATCGCCGTCTACGGCGGCTACTTCGGCGCCGGAATGGGCGTACTGATGCTCGCACTCTATCTGGCCACCTCGCCCATGGACGTACACGCCGCCAATGGCCTCCGCACCCTCTGCGGCGCGGCAATCAACCTCGTCGCCATCGTCATCTTCGCCGCCCGCGGCGCGCTCGATTGGCGCGTCGGCGTCCCCATGTTGATCGTCGCCATCGCCGGCGGATATTGGGGCGCCCACGCCGTCCGCCGCCTTCAAGCCGATCACGCCCGCCGCGCCATTTTGATTTACGCCTGGACCGTTACCGCGTGGTTCTTCGCTCGAATGCTCTTCCACGCGCTGAAGCCCGCGCGCTAAATCGCCATCCCCGCCGCCCGCCGGAACCACGCCTGCGCCTGCTTCACGTCGCGGAATATCTGCGCCTTCAATGCCTCCGGCGACTCAAATTTGCGCTCGTCCCGAACCCTATGCAGAAACTCGACGCGAATCCGCTCCGGCGTCTCCCCCTCGAGCGGGTCGATGAGAAACGTCTCGATCGTGAGCCCTTCCCCTCCGAACGTCGGCCGCACTCCGATATTGGTGATCGAACGCCAGCGCCGCGCGCCGTCGAGATCCGTGGTCCGCGTGACGTACACGCCGTTCCCCGGAAGCGTCTCGCAGTCCGTCTCCAAATTCAGCGTCGGCACGGTCTTCTTGCCGCCGATGCCGTGGCCGCGCACAATCGAGCCGTCCACAAAATGGGGTCGCTCCAACATACGCCCCGCGCGGTACACGTTTCCGCTTGCGATCAGCCGCCGGATCTCGCTGCTCGAAACCACTTTTCCATGCCGATAAACCGGCGGCAGCACGACGGTTTCGAAACCGGACCGCAACCCAAGCTCGCGCAGCGTCCGCGTGTCACCCGCGGCCCTCGCCCCGAAACGGAAGTTTTCGCCCACCAACACCGCCCGCGCCCCCAGCTTCTCCGCCAACACCCGCTCCACAAACTCTTCGGGCGTCATCTGCGCCACGTCCCTTGTGAAAGGAAGCACCAGGACCTCGTCGATACCCACCCCTTCCATCAGACCCCATCGTTCCTCCATTTTCGTCATCAGCCGCGGGGCACGCTCCGGCGCTAGCACTTTTTTCGGATGCGGATCGAACGTAAGAACGGCGGCCTTCCATCCCTCGCGCCTCGCCATTTCCACCGCCCGCTCCATAATGCGCCGGTGCGCCGCGTGTACGCCGTCGAAGTTGCCGATCGTAATCGCGCAAGGCCCAAAATCGCCCGGAAGCTCGTCCATGCTGCCGAAAACGCGAATGCTCATGCCGTTCGCGATCCCGAAGCCTCGATCTCCAACCCATCGTAGGCCAGCCGCACGTTCGGCGGAAGCGTCTCTTCCGTAGCGGCGTGCCCCAGATCGTGCGAGATGTGCGTGAAATAAGCCTTCCGCGGATCGAGCGCCGCCACGGACTCCAGACTCTTCGCAACGGTCGAATGCGTCGGGTGCGCCCGGTGCCGCAACGCATCGAGAAACAAAACGTCCAGCCCGCGCAGCTTCTCCATCGATTCGCCCGGAATCTCGCTATGGTCGGTGAGATACGCCGCCGCGCCGAAGCGGAATCCGTGAACCACCGTCTTCCCATGCGCCAGCCGCATCGGCGTCACCGTCCGGCCGCACACCTCGAAAGGATCGTCGCCGAAAATATTCACCTCCACTTGCGGCACGGCCGACTCCGCGTTCGTCGATTCGAACACGTAGCGGAACACGCGGCGAATGTGGCCGATGGTTTCCTCCGTTCCGAAGATCGGAATCGCCCCGCGTTGTTTGAAATTCAACGGCCGCACATCGTCCAGTCCCATGATGTGATCGGCGTGCGCGTGGGTATACAAAATCGCGTCCACGCGCTCGATGCCCGCCCGCAGCGCTTGTTGCCGGAAATCCGGCGTCGTATCCACCACGATATTGCACCCGCCCCATCGCACCAGAACCGACGGACGCAAACGCTTATCGCGCGCGTCGGCGGAAAGGCACACCGCGCAGGAGCAACCGAGCGTCGGCACGCCGGAGCTCGTGCCGGACCCCAACACGGTAATGCGAAGCGGAGCCTCGCTCATTCAGGCGCCGGCCTGGTTGGCATCTTCCACCGGAGGAACCTCGGCCGGCTCGCTCTTGCGCGCCTCTAGCGCCTGCACAAAGCGGAATCGAAGCTCGGTCAGCGAGTTCTCCATTAGCCGCTGCTCTTCGGTGCTCAGGTTGCCCTTGGTCTTGGCCTCCAGCATCGCCATCACGTCGATGGTGTGGCGGGCTAATCGAAAGTCCGGCGCCGGCCGTTCGCTCTCTTCGCCGAAATGCAGCAGCCCAAGCTGCATCTCCGCCTGCATTTTCAGCGAGGCAGTGAGAAATTCAAAAGTCGCGGGCGGGAGGGGATATTCGTTTTCGTTTGTCGCGCTCATCGTGTCTGGCTTTCCGTTCTATTTTATCCAACGGCCATGTTACATTGAAAAATCGGGCGGCAGAGCGTACACGGGTTCCCCCCACACACCATGAATGAGGATCGTCCATCCGCGGGCCGGCGCTTCGAGCGTCTGGTGGAAATTCTCGCCGTTTTGCGCGCGCCGGGCGGCTGCCCTTGGGACCGCGAACAAAGCTTCGATACCATTAAGCCCTATTTGTTGGAGGAGACCTACGAAGTCCTCGACGCGATCGACGCCCGCGATTGGAACGGGCTCGCCGATGAACTCGGAGACCTCATGCTCCAGGTTGTCTTCTTTTCCCAAGTGGCCTCCGAGGCGGGCCACTTCTCGATCGAAGACCCTCTCGACGCCATCAACGCCAAGCTGATCCGCCGCCACCCCCATGTCTTTGGCGATGCGGCCGCCGACACCGCCGACGACGTCAAACGCAATTGGGACCGCATCAAGGCGGAGGAGCGCAATGGGGTCGATGCCCCGAAAGGCTTGCTCGCCTCCGTTCCCCGCAACGCCCCGGCGCTGGTGGAGGCCAGCGCGCTCAGCGCCAAGGCCGCCGGCGCCGGCTTCGATTGGGAGAATCGCGCGCAAGTTACCGCGAAGCTTCATGAGGAACTCGACGAGCTCGACCGCGCCTGCCTCGATGGCGGCGCCGCCGAAATCGAGTCCGAGATCGGCGACCTGCTCTTCGTACTGGTCAACATGGCCCGCTTCGCCAAAGTGGACCCCGAGCAGGCCCTTCGGAAAACCAACGCGAAATTCCGCCGCCGCTTCGGCCATATCGAGCACAGCGGCAAGGCGCTCGAAGAAATGGATATCACCGAGATGGAAGCGCTATGGCGCGAAGCGAAGACGTTGGAGAAGGCCGGGGCGCCGGCGGAATGATCGAGACACGGGCGCTGACCGCGCAGGAGGAATTCGCCGAGGCCGTGCGGCTGCAGCAGCGCATTTGGGGCTTCGAGGAGATCGAGCTTCTCCCAGTGCGGCTGTTCGTCGTGGCCACGAAAGTGGGCGGCCAGGCCTTCGGCGCTTTCGATGGAGGCCGCATGGTGGCCTTCTGCCTCGCCATTCCCGGACTCAAACCCGGCGGCGGGACCTACCTGCACAGCCACATGCTGGGCGTGCTGCCCGAGTACCGCAATGCCGGCGTCGGCCGCATGTTGAAACTCGAACAGCGCAAAGACGCCATCGAACGCGGAATCGCGCTGATCGAGTGGACCTTCGATCCCCTCGAACTCAAGAACGCCTATTTCAATATGGAGCGCCTTGGCGCCATCGTCCGCCGCTATGTCTTCAATCAATACGGCACCACGTCCAGCCATCTTCATGGCGGCCTTCCGACGGACCGTTGCGTCGCCGAGTGGTGGGTCGCCGATCCTCGCATTGAGGCGATCCTCAACGGAAAGCCCTTGCAGCGGCCGTTGATCGAAGAGCGCATCGTCGTGCCAACAGCCGTCTCCGCGCTGCGCCAAAGCGATCCGAAAGCGGCGCGCGAAATTCAACGCCGCGCCGGCGACGAATTCACCGAGTATTTCCGCCGCGGCTTGGCCGTCGTCGGATTCGAACGAAGCGAGGAATCGGGAACCTACCTCCTAGGAACATGGGAATCCAAATAGACAAGATCGTGCTGCGCCAGATCGCGTTGCCCCTGGTGCATTTCTTCGAAACCAGCTTCGGCCGCACCTATGGGCGCGAAATTGTCGTCGTCGAAGTCGTGTCGAACGGCCTCTCCGGTTGGGGCGAGGTCACATGCGGGGAAAATCCGTTCTACAACGAAGAGTGGACCGCCGCCGCCTGGCTCCTGTTGAAGGACTTCGCCATCCCGCGCGTGCTTCACCTCCCGTTTGAAAACGCCGAAGGCTTTGCTCCGCGCCTGGAACACATTCGCGGCCATTACATGTCGCGCGGCGGTCTCGAAGCGGCCGCCTGGGACCTCGAAGCGCGCCAGAACGGCGTGCCTCTGTGGAAACAGATCGGCGGCGGCGCCCGGCGGGAAAATCCCTGCGGCGTTTCCATCGGCATCCAGGACACCGTCGATTCCCTGTTGCAAAAAATCGACGTGGAGCTAAAAGCGGGCTACCAGCGCATCAAAATGAAGATCAAACCCGGCTGGGACGTGGAGGTAATCCGGGCCGTTCGCAAGCGCTTCCCCGATACGCTCCTTACCGCCGACGCCAACTCCGCCTATCGTCTGGCCGACGCACCGCGCCTCAAGGCCCTCGACGAGTTCCATCTCATGATGATCGAGCAGCCGCTGGCCCATGATGAAATCATCGACCACGCCGAATTGCAGGCCCAACTCGACACGCCCATCTGTCTTGACGAGTGCATCCGCACCGCCCACCACGCCGAGCAGGCCATCCGTCTCAAGGCCTGCCGCATCATCAACATCAAACTCGGCCGCGTCGGCGGCTTCTCCGGCGCCATCGCCGTCCACAACGTCGCCCAACGCCATGGCATTCCCGTCTGGTGCGGTGGCATGCTTGAAGCCGGCATCGGCCGCGCCCATAACATCGCGCTTTCCACCCTGCCCAACTTCACCCTCCCCGGCGACGTCTCCGCCAGCAAACGCTATTGGGCGCATGACATCATCCACCCGGAGGTGGAAGTGACTCCGCGCGGCACCATTGCGATTCGCGACGATCCCGGCTTCGGTTACCAAGTGGATATGGATTTTCTGCGGAGCGTCACCGTCCGCCAGGAGTCTTTCTCCTAGGCCGGAGCGCCGATGTCCGAGTTCTTCGACCTCCTCAAAAACAACCGCAATTACCGTTTCACCTGGGCCGGCCAAGTGGTCAGCGAAATCGGCGATCACTTCAACAACATCGCCGTCTTCGGCCTCGCCCTCGAGATCACCCACTCCGGAATGGTCGTCACCGGCGTCATGCTTTCGCGCGCCATCCCCGCCGTGCTCGCCGGTCCCTTGGCTGGCGTCGTGCTCGACCGCATGGATCGCAAGCGTATCATGATTTTGAGCGACGTCGTCCGCGCCGTCACCGCGCTCGGCTTCATCCTCGCCTTGCGCACGCGCCAGGCATCGCTGCTCTACATCTTCAGCGCCCTGCTCATGTTCGCGTCGCCGTTTTTCACCAGCGGCCGCGCCTCCATCCTTCCGTCCATCGCCAGTGAAGACGAACTCCACACCGCCAACTCGGTCACCCAAACCACCCAGTGGATGACGCTCACTTTAGGCGCGTTCCTCGGCGGATTAAGCGCGCTCGTCGGTTATGAATGGGCATTCCTGTTCAACGCCCTTTCGTTCGTTTTCTCGGCGATCTGCATTTCCCAACTGCGTGTCGCCGGCGGCGGCTTCCGCGCCGAGCGCCCGCAATTGAACGAGTCCCAAGTGGTCCGCCCCTGGCATGAATACACCGAAGGGTTGCGCTACATGCGCGCCACGCCGCTCATCTTCGGCATCTCGTTGATCGCCGTCGGATGGGCCACAGGCGGCGGGGCGGCGCAAATTCTCTTCAGCCTCTTCGGCGAACTCGTCTTCCGCCGCGGCACCGTCGGCATCGGAATGATCTGGGGCTGCGCCGGTGTCGGCCTCGTCGTTGGCGGCGTCTTCGCCCATTGGCTCGGCCGCCGCGTCTCCTTCGACGGCTATAAAAAAACGGTCTTCTTTTGCTACCTCATCCACGGCGGAGCCTATGTCGTCTTCAGCCAGATGCGTTCTTTCGCCTGGGCGTTGTTCTTCATCGGCCTCTCGCGCGCGGCCGTCGCGGTCAGTTCCGTCATGAACTTCGCGCAACTCCTCAAATACGTCTCCAATCAATTCCGCGGCCGCGTGTTTTCGACGATCGAGACCATGAACTGGGCCACAATGATGCTTTCGATGATGGGCGCCGGCATCGCTTCGCAACGCTTCAGCCCCCGCGCCATCGGCGCCGTCGCCGGATTGCTCAGCTCCTCCACGGCCATCTTCTGGGGGTGGGCCACCTGGAGCGGACGCCTTCCCCAGCCGGCGTTCGAAGGTGTCGAAGCCAATGAAGTGGAGATTCACGGCGACCCCGTAATGTAACCCGCATGGAGGATCGGATGAATTCCAATCGTGTCGTGCTCGTGACCGGAGCCGCCAAACGCATCGGCCGAGGCATCGCTCTGCGGCTCGCGAAAGAAGGCTTCCGCGTCGCCATCCACTACCACTCTTCCGAAGCGGAAGCCCGCGCCACGGCGGCCGAATGCGGAGGCGCCGAACTGTTCCGCGCCAACCTCGACAGCGTCCCCGAAATCATGGCCATGTTCGCCGAAATCGACAGCCGCCTCGGCGGTCTCTACGCCCTCGTCAACAATGCCGCCCGCTTCACCCGTTTCGATCCCCTCGAAATTACCGAAGCCGACTGGGACTTCATCCATAACGTCAATCTGAAGGCCACCTTCTTCTGCGCCCAGCAAGCCGCCCGCCTCATGTTGCGCGGCGGCGAGGGCCGCATCGTTAACATCAGTTCGCTCGGCGCCATCCGCCCTTGGGCCGAACACGCCCACTATTGCGCCTCCAAAGCCGGAGTCGTCATGTTGACCCGCGCCCTCGCCAAAGCCTGGGCGCCGCGCATCACGGTGAACTCCGTCGCTCCCGGTGTCATCCCCTTCGACGATCTGGACGCCAGCGCCGAAGCCATGGTCCAAGCCACGCCCGCGGCCCGTCCCGGCACCGCCGATGAAGTGGCCACCGCCGTCCTTTATTTCCTGAACGCCACCAACTTCGTCACCGGCCAACTCCTCGCGGTCGATGGAGGCTTAAGCCAACGTTGAGGCCGCTCATATTCCGGCGCATCCCAGCGATAAGAAACCTGTGGATCGCTTTCTCGAAGACGCGGCCGGCCTGCTCGAAAGCGCCGAAGCGGCCGCCCGTTCGGGCGAAGCGAAAAATTTCACCATCGTCCTCGGCCCCGCGGGCGTTCGCATGACCGGCGATTGCGATTGGCCCATCGAATCCCTCCGCTCCCACGAAGGCGCCCGCACCGTCTATCGCCTTACCACTCACGCCGGGCGCGTCCGCATCGAAGGCGCCGAGCATGGCCGCACCTGCCGCTTGGAAAGCCAACCCACGGCGCGCCTCGAGCGACTCTTGCCCGCCTCCTTTCCCCAATACGAAATCGCCGCGCCGCAACCCGCATTGCTTTCCGCCTCATCCGTCCGTTATTCTTAAAGACATTAAGTCCGGCGCGGCGTGCGCGCCAAATCCTCTTCGCTCCGTTCGCGAAACCATCCTCAGCCATTCGTTCAGGAAGGTGCGCCTATGTCACTACGTGGGTTTCGCGAAGCGGGCAATCCCCCTACACTCGTTTCCGCGTTTCTCTACTTCGACGTCAGCTTCATGGTCTGGGTCATCCTCGGCCCGCTCGGCCCGTTCATCGGGGAAGCGTATAAACTTTCCGCCACCCAAAAAGGCTTGCTCACGGCTCTTCCGCTGCTCGGCGGTTCGTTCTTCCGTCCCATCCTCGGCTGGATGACGGAGCGGTTCGGCGGACGCGCAACGGGCTTGACCGGCTTGGCGCTAACGCTCGTCCCGCTGCTCGCGGCCTGGCTCTGGGCGTCCAACTTCTCCGATTTTCTCGCCGTCGGTCTGCTGCTTGGCATCGCCGGAGCGAGCTTCGCCGCCGCGCTCCCGTTGGCCGGCGCCTGGTACCCTCCCGAACATCAGGGCTTGGCCATGGGCATCGCCGGCGCCGGCAATTCCGGCACGCTGATGGCAACCCTCTTCGCCCCGCGCATCGCGCAATCGGTGGGATGGCACAACGTCTTCGGAATCGCCGCAATCCCCGTCGTCGCCGTGTGGATCGTATTCTTCCTCTTCGCCAAGAACGCCCCCGGCGCGCGCCCCATCAGGCGCTGGGCCGATTACGTCGCGCTGCTGAAAGTTGGCGATACCGGCTGGTTCTGCTTCTTATATAGCATCACCTTCGGCGGCTTCGTCGGCTTGGCCAGTTACCTCTCGCTGTTCTTACACGATCAATACCACCTGACCAAAGTCCACGCTGGCGATTTCACCACCGTAGTGGTCTTGTTCGGCAGTTTCCTCCGCCCCGCCGGTGGCATGTTGGCCGACAAGCTCGGCGGTCATCGCGTCCTCCAAGCGATGTTGACCGGCGCCGCGCTCTGTCTCGCCGCTGTGTCGACTCTGCCGCCTGCCTGGGCGGCGCTGGGGATTCTCGCCGCCGGCATGGCCATGCTCGGCATGGGCAATGGTTCGGTGTTTCAACTCGTCCCACAGCGTTTTCCCGATCGCGTCGGAATTCTCACCGGCATCGTCGGCGCCGCCGGCGGCTTCGGCGGATTTTTGCTCCCCTCCCTCCTCGGCTCCGTCAAAGACCGCACCGGAAGCTTCGGGATCGGCTTCGCCATCCTCACCGCTTCCATGATGGCCGGCGTCGTTTCCTTGCTTTACCTGAAGAACGTGTGGGCCCGCACGTGGTCCTGCGAGGCCGCGGCGCGCGCCGGATTGACGCCGCCCTCGCCGGAACCGGCGAACGTCTATGCCGCCACCGTTTAACGTCGCCGCGCCCGCTGAGGTCTGCGAGACTCATTGCCCGTACTGCGCCCTTCAGTGCGGCATGAAGCTGGTCCGCGAAGACGGAGCCTTCGCCGTGGCCTCCCGCAACTTCCCCACCAACCGCGGCGGTCTATGTCAAAAAGGATGGACCGCCGCCGTCCTTCTCGATCACCGCGAGCGTCTGGTGTCCCCTCTTCTTCGCGATGCCAAAGACGGCGAATTGCGGCCCGCGTCGTGGGATGAAGCGCTCAATCGAATCGTCTCCGGCATTCGCGGGGTTCAAGACAAGTACGGCCCCGACGCCGTCGGTGTCTTCGGCGGCGGCGGCTTGACCAACGAAAAGGCCTACCTGCTCGGCAAGTTCGCCCGCGTCGCCCTCGGCACTTCGCAAATCGATTATAACGGCCGCTTTTGCATGGCCTCCGCCGCTGCCGCCGCGATCAAGGCCTTCGGCGTCGATCGCGGCCTTCCATTCCCTTTGTCCGACATCCCCGGCGCGCAGACCATCCTTCTCATCGGCAGCAACGCCGCCGAAACCATGCCGCCCGTGATGCAGTATTTCCAGGCGCAACGCGCCCGTGGCGGATCGTTGATCGTTGTCGATCCGCGCGCCACGCCCACCGCCGCCACCGCGACCCTCCATTTACAAATCACTCCCGGCGCCGACGCGGCGCTCGCCAACGGGCTCCTCTACATCGCCATGAAGGAAGGCTGGCTCGACGAAGCGTTCATCGCCGCGCGCACTTCCGGCTTCGAAACCGTGCGCCGTGCCGCCTCCTCCTATTGGCCCGACCGCGTAGAACGCGTCACCGGAATATCGGCCAGGCAACTCGCCTCCGCCGCGCGGATGTTAGGTCAAGCCAAGACCGCCATGATCCTCACCGCCCGCGGACCGGAACAACAGTCCAAAGGCGTCGACAACGTTCTCGCCTTCATCAATCTGGCCCTGGCGCTAGGTAAAGCCGGCAAGCCTCACTGTGGCTACGGCTGCCTCACCGGCCAAGGCAACGGCCAAGGCGGCCGCGAGCACGGCCAGAAAGCCGATCAATTGCCCGGCTACCGCAAGATCGACAATCCCGAACATCGCGTCCACATCGCCCGTGTCTGGGACGTGCCCGAAGCCTCGATCCCCGGACCCGGCCTCTCCGCTTACGAGATGTTGGACCGCCTCGGGACCGATGGTGGCGTCCGCGCCCTTCTCGTCTTTGGATCGAACCTCGCCGTATCCGCCCCGCGCGCCGGACACATCGAAAAGCGCTTAGAAGCTCTCGATCTGCTCGTCGTCTCCGACTTCTTTCTCGCCGAAACCGCCGCGAAAGCCGATGTCGTTCTTCCGTCCGCGCAGTGGGCCGAAGAGGAGGGCACGATGACCAATCTCGAAGGCCGCGTGCTGTTGCGGAGAAAAGCCGCGGACCCTCCCGAGGGAGTGAAAACGGATCTCGAGGCGATCGCCTCCATCGCCGCGCGGCTCGGCGCGGGCCGCCACTTCCCGTCGGAACCCGCCGCGATTTTCGATGAACTCCGCCGCGCTTCCGCCGGTGGCGCCGCCGATTACGCCGGCATCACGTACGCGCGCGTCGCCCGCGAGAATGGCGTCTTCTGGCCCTGTCCGGACGAAACGCATCCCGGAACGCCCCGTCTCTTCGAAGAACGCTTCTTCACCACCGATGGCCGCGCGCGTTTTCACGCCGTAGAACACCGCCCTTCCGCCGAAGAACCCGACGCCGAGTTCCCCCTTTATCTCACCACCGGACGCGTGATGGCCCATTACCAATCCGGCGCCCAGACCCGCCGCGTAGCCGAGCTGTTGCAGGCCGTTCCTCACGCCCGCGTGCAGCTTCATCCGTCGATGGCCCGGAGCTACGGCATCGCCGACGGCGACCTAGTCCGTCTCACCACGCGGCGCGGCGAGGCGGCGATGACCGCGCAACTCACGCCAACCATCCGCATGGATACTGTCTTCGTGCCGTTTCATTTCGGCGGGCGGGAGCGGGCGAATCTGTTGACTAACCCCGCCCTCGATCCCACCTCCAAAATGCCCGAATTCAAAGTGTGCGCGGTGCGAATCGCCAAAGGAAACCCATGTTAGAGACACCGAGATTTCTGCAAGGCCTTTACCCGTTCGAAGGCGCGGGCTTGGACAAACCGCTCCCCTTGAGCCCTCCCGTTCGCTACATAACACCCGCCGATAAGCGCGCGCAATTCATCTATTTGCGCGCCGGCAACGCTGCGCCGGAGATGATTTACCTCCTCATGAAGCGCGACGGAAAACCGATGCGCTACTTCCCCGTGCCGGCCAAAGGCGCCGTCCACGTGCCGCTTAGCGTGGTGGAGGATCTGCTTCCGGATACCGTGCTGGAACTCGAAGTCGCCGCGCCGGCCGGCGTAAAGAGCGCCGTGGTGATCGATATCGGGTTAGTGGAGATCTGAGGGGCGGACGCCCGGACGGATTGGAGAAACGATGGCGGCAAAACGAAATCTAGTGGTGATCGGCAACGGCATGGCCGGCGCCAGGACAGTCGAAGAGATCCTCGCCCGCGGTGGCGCCGAGCTATTTAACATCACGATCTTCGGCGACGAGCCTTACGGGAATTACAATCGCATTCTCTTGTCGAACGTATTGAACGGCACCCAGGAGGAAAGCGAGATTTATCTCAACCCGCTCGCCTGGTACGCCGACAACTGGATCACTCTGCACTCCGGCGTCCGCGCCGAATCCATCCTGCGCCGCGCCAAGTGCGTCCTCGGCGAGGACGGCAAAATGGAGTCCTACGACAAGCTGATCATTGCCACCGGCAGCCGGGCATTCATCCCGCCCATCGAGGGTTTAACGCTGCCCGATGGCGCTTACAAGCCCGGCGTTTTCGTCTTCCGCACCATCGACGATTGCCGCGAGATCGCCCAGTTCGCCCGCAGCGGCAAGCGCGCCGCGGTCATCGGCGGCGGTCTGCTCGGCCTCGAAGCCGCGCGCGGCCTACAGAACTTCGGCGTCGAAGTGACCGTCCTGCATCTGGGCAGTCATTTGATGGATCAGCAATTGGATCCCCAAGCCGGAGCCATTTTGAAGTCGAATATCGAATCCATGGGCATGCGCGTTCTCCTCGGATCGAACACGCGCAAAGTGTTGGGCGCCGAGTGCGTCACCGGCCTCGAGTTAGCCGGCGGCCGGACGCTCGATTTCGACATCGTCGTCATCTGCGCCGGCATAAGGCCCAACTCCGAGATCGGTGCGCGATGCGGATTGACCGTCCAGCGGGCGCTCCTCGTCGACAACCAGATGCGCTCCGTCGACGACGCCGATGTCTATGTCGTCGGCGAGTGCGCTCAGCATCGCGGCCAGGTTTACGGCCTCGTCGCTCCTCTCTGGGAGCAGGCCAAGGTGCTTGCCGATCACATCACCGGACGCAATCCTCTCGTCGCCTATCACGGCTCGAAACTTGCGACCAAGCTCAAGGTGATGGGCGTCGAAATGGCTTCTATGGGCATCACCGAACCCGCCGACGAGCGCGATGAGATCGTTCAGTTCACCGAGCCGAAAAAGGGAACGTACAAAAAACTGATCATCCGCGACGGCCGCCTCATGGGCGCGATTCTCCTCGGCGACATCAGCAAAGCCGCCTATTTGATGCAGGCCTTCGACCGGGGAACGCCGCTGCCCGAAGAACGTTTGACCCTTCTGTTCGACATCGGCGCGCCCTCCAAGAAAATCACGATCGAGGAAATGCCGGCCGGGGCGCAAGTCTGCAATTGCAATGGCGTCAGCAAAGGCGCCATCGTCGCCTGCGTCCAGAAAGGCCGGCGCAGCCCGAAGGCGGTGATGGAGGCAACGCGCGGAGGAATGGGCTGCGGCTCCTGCAAGGCTCTCATCTCCGAGATCGTCGAATACGCCTGCGGCGGCGAAGTGGAAGAGGACCCGTCGGTGCATTACTATGTTCCGGGAGTGCCCATGACCAAGCCCGATCTGATCCGCGCCTGCAAGGAGCGGAATCTGAAATCGGTGTCGGCGGTCTTCGCCGCCCTGGCCGATGGTAAGGAGGACCCTGTGAGTAAGCCCGGCTTGGCGTCGCTATTGAATACGATCTGGAAAAGCGAATATGACGATGAACGCGATGCGCGATTCATCAACGACCGCGTCCACGCCAACATCCAGAAGGACGGAACCTTTTCCGTCATTCCGCAGATCGCCGGCGGCGTCACAACACCCGATCAGTTGCGGCGCATCGCCGACGCCGCCGACAAATACCGCGTCCCGATGGTGAAGCTGACCGGCGGCCAAAGAATCGATCTGCTGGGCGTGAAGAAGGACGACCTTCCAAAAATGTGGGCCGATCTCGACATGCCCTCCGGCTTCGCTTACGCCAAACGTTACCGCACGTGTAAGAGCTGCGTCGGCACCGAATTCTGCCGCTTCGGCGTCGGCGACAGTACCACGCTGGCGATTCAAATCGAACACCGTTTCCAGGGCATCGACAGTCCGGCGAAGTTGAAGCTCGGAACCGCCGGTTGCCCGCGCAATTGCTCGAAGGCGATGGTGAAGGACGTCGGCGCGGTTGCCGTCGAGGGCGGCAAGTGGGAGATCTATGTCGGCGGCGCCGCCGGCGCGCACGTCCGCAAAGGCGATATCCTGTGCGTCGTCGATACGCACGAGGAAGTGATTTGCGTCATGGGCCGCTTCATACAGTACTACCGCAACCACGCGAAGTACCTGGAACGCACCTACGCATTCGTTCCCCGGCTCGGCATCGACAAGATTCGCTCCGTCCTCGTCGACGACAGCGAGGGGATCGCGGCCGCGCTCGACCGGGAACTCCGCGAATCGATCGAAGCCTACCGCGACCCCTGGAAGGAAGCCTTCGCTCCCGCGACTCCGAACCAATTCGCCGCCCTTCTGCCGGTGGTTCAGTGACCGGGGCCGTTTTGGAAATCGTTCTCGGCCCATTCGACGCCATTCCGCCCGGCGAGGGCCGCGCTTACGAAGCCGCCGGCGTGCGGGTCGCCGTCTTCCACACCAGGGACGGACGTGTCTTCGCCGTGCAGGCCGATTGTCCCCACCGCGGCGGTCCGTTGGCGGATGGTTTAACCGGCGGGGGAACGCTTATCTGCCCGCTCCATTCATGGAAGTTCGACCTTGAAACAGGAGCGGCGCTCAGCGGTGAGTGTGGCCTCAAGACATATCAAGCGCGCGTGAACGGCGCCGGCTCGATCGTCCTTGCCCTAAGTTAGCGGGCGCGTTTGTTATGCTGACAGATGGGTGTTTAGCGGGCACTATCGTAAAGTAAAGCTGCTGTTCGGCTCATCCGACGTGGTTCTGATCGCCTTGGCCTTCGAGGCCGCCTATCAGACGCGCCTCCGTCTTCACCTGGAACACCTGTTCTATATCGATCGCCCCGCCATGGCGTTCCTGCTTGGCGCGGCCATCGTTTGCTGGCTGGCCACGGGCTACTGGTTTAATGTTTACGAAAACCTGGACTCCGCCCATCCCCAAATGGTGTTGCGCAACACTTTCCGCCAGTGCCTTCTAGGCGCATCCGCGCTCGTGCTGATCGAATATCTCGCCCGCCTCGATTTGAGCCGGCCTTTCGTGGCGATGTTCACCGCGTATAGTTGGATCCTGCTCTGCCTGTTCCGCTTGAATGCCGGCCATGCCTTGGGCGCCATCCGGCGCGAATTCGGGGCCCCGCGTTTTGTCATGGTGGTGGGCACCGGCGAGCGGGCCATGCGTTTGGCCCGTTCCCTCGAGCGTTCCGCCGAATATGGCATACGGCTCACCGGGTTTTTCGCCGAGGGTGGTGAGGCGCCCGTTGCCGGCGGCCTCGCCAAGGAATATCCGACATATCCGTTGTCGGAGCTCCCCGATCTTCTCCGCCGCCACGTGATCGACGAGATTATCTTCGCCGTGCATAGCCAGCGCCTCGCCGATCTCGAAGACGTCTTCCTGCTGTGCGACGAGCAGGGCGTGCGCACCAGAGTCTTGGTCGATTTCTTCCCTCACGGCAACAGCGATGTGTACCTCGACCGCTTGGGCAGCGCGCCTCTGCTGACGTTTGCCGCCGCCCCGCACGACGATCTTCGCCTCATAGTCAAGCGTGCCACCGATTTTGCCCTCGCCGCCGCGGCGTTGATCCTCCTGGCGCCCGTCATGATCGTCATCGTCTTGTTGATCCGCCTCACCTCGCCCGGCCCCGCCATCTTCCGGCAGGAACGCTGCGGCTTGAATGGCCGCCGCTTCGTCTTTTACAAATTCCGTTCCATGTGCGAAAACGCCGAAGAGATGAAAGCCGCCCTGGCGCACCTGAATCAAAAGACCACCGCCTTTAAAATTCCCGACGACCCGCGCCTTACCGGCCTCGGCAAGCTGCTCCGGAAATTCTCCGTCGACGAATGGCCCCAGCTTTGGAACGTCTTGCGGGGCGACATGTCCCTTGTAGGCCCGCGGCCCGCCGTGCCCGAGGAGGTTACGCGATACGAGGGCTGGCAGAGGCGCCGTCTGCGCATGCGGCCCGGATTGACCTGTCTGTGGGCGGTCGCCGGACGCGACACGCTGGACTTTGAAACGTGGATGAAATTGGACATGCAATACATCGACAACTGGTCGCTCGCCCTGGACTGGAAAATCATATTTCGAACGATTCCCAAGGTGATTTTGGGCAAAGGAGCTCACTGAACTTTATGCATTTCGTGCCGACACAAGAGGAGATCGTCGGGCTGCTGCGTCAAACCGGAGCGCTGCGCGAAGGACACTTCGAATACCCTAACGGCCTTCACGCCAACGAGTATCTTCAGGTGGCCTTGGCGATGCGCTATTACCAGCACGCCAAAACGATGAGCGTCGCGCTAAGCCGCTTGGTCCGCGCCAACCCCGAGATACGCGCGATCATTCCCGAACTCTCGATCGTCGCTCCCGGCACCGGCGGTCTGCCGGTGGCCTACGGTGTTTGCGAAGCCCTGCGCGCCCACCAGGTTTACTGGGCCGAACGCGAGGAAGAAACCGAGCCCCTCCGTTTCCGCCAGTACTTTCAAATGATGCCCGGAGAAAAGGTGCTGCTGGTCGACGACATTCTTCGGTCCGGCAGACAGCTTACCGAGTTAAAGTCGCTGGTGGAATCCAAGGGCGGCCAAGTTGTCGGCTTGGCCGTGATCGCATACCAGGATACGCCGCGAACCCTGAAGTTCGATCCGTTGCCGTTTTACCGCCTGGCCAAGTTAGATGCGACATATTATAAAGACGCGGCGTCGTGCGATTTATGTAAGCGGAACGTGCCGATCGAAAAGGTGTGGATCTAAAACACGTAAGCGATTCCGAACGTCGGCACGAACTGCTGCAGCCATCCGCCCACATGGGCGCCCTGCGCCGGAGCGATCACGTTCTTCGGGAACGGCGTCAGATAGTCGTGAACCTCCACTCGCAACTGCAAATGGCCGGAGACGTTAAACTTAATCCCGGCTCCGGTGGATATTAGCCCCGTCGTTTGCGACGTTTTCGTAAGCAATGCGATCTGCTCTAGCGGCTGGTAGGCCTGCTCCGCTCCCGTTCCTGAGTAAATCTTGGCGCCGCCTCCGAAGGCCACATACGGCCGGACTCGCGAGGTCCGCGGGGTGAAATGAATCAGGAAGTCGTAGTGAAACGCTTGGGACCGCGCCGCGAAGGACGCCGGGCCGCCGTTCCCAGTCAGCGAGAGGTTTCCCCCCGTGTAATCGTAGCGGAACTCTCCGCCGAGAATATTGCCGGAGTTGTTCCCCAGCCACGCGCTAGCTGCCAGTCCGGTAGCGATGCTGGCGTCCGCATTACCCGAAGGCGATTGAACCGTCTGGCTCGTGTAGAAACTGCCGCCCGCGGCGCCGCCGATCTCCCACTTCTGCGCGACAGCCGAAGGGGCGGCGGCAATTAACAAGCCGGCCCAAAGGAAACGGAAACGCATCGTCATATTTTTTTTCAATTGATGACCCGCACGCTGAGACTCGTGGAAGATCCAGCCTGGCTGATGGAAAGTGGAATCGCCATGCCTTGTGGCACACCTTTGGGAATCGAGACGTTAATTTGATAAACGCCGACTTCGCCCGGCGCGAGGCCGGAAAATAGGACGGGTAACGGCGCTCCCCCCAGCGTCACCATGGGCTGGTCGAGCGTCAAAGCAGGTGGTTTCGACGGTGCCGGCTGACCGGTGGCAACGGGCGGGAACGTTGCTCCCATGCCCGTGAGATAAATGATCAGGACATCTCCGATATGGACCGGATCGGCCACCGTTACCAACTTGCCGTTGGCGCTCCGGATCACAGCGGGAATGTCGGAGATCGGACCGGCCGCTCCGGTGCGGAAAACGCTCGGCGCGCCAGGCAGAATTTGCACGTTGTAGTGGCCGCTCACACCTCCCGGCGTGTGTAGGATCAGCGTTACATCCCCAACCGCCTCGAAAGGCATTTGGGCGTTTATTTGGGATGGGGAAACAAAGAGCACCGGCATCGCCAAGCCATTTACCGTGAGGCAACTCCCCCCAACAGCGGTCGGGATCGGCATTTCGCTCGTCGCGTCGTTCACCGGACTGAGGTTCTGGCCGAATATCGACACCAAACCTCCTGGAGCGATCCCAGGAGTGTTATCGGCGGCGTTGACCACACTGTCAATCTGCGGGGGGGCGGTTGCGGCGTCGTAGTTCCAGGGTAGAACCGTAAAGCCCGATACCGAAAGACTAATAATCGCCTGCTGATTGGCAAGCGGAGCGAGGGTACGGGTAAACACGCTCGGAAATATCGGACTGGCCCCGCCAAGTAAGGGCGCCTCGGCCAACTGGGTCGCCGATGCCACGGGATTGCCGGTGTTCGCAAGGTTCAGCCGCTCCGCCACTCCCGGAGCCGAACTGGGCGCGGTCGTAGCTGGTGTTGGGGGCGTGGTCGTGCTGCTCCCGCCCGAACCCGAAGTACTCGTCGAGGCCGGGATCAACGACGGAACCGTGGTACGGAACGCCGCCTGGTTTACGAAAGCGAAGCCGGACGAGGCGCCGGTGGCCGTCTCCATTTGCGCCACCGGAACCAGCGAGGCATCGAGAAGATTGCTGCCCGCGACATACTGCTGATAATTCGAAGCTGCATAGGCCCCGCTCAGTGACGGAAAATCCTTTCGCGACGCGACGAAAGTGTCCTGGTTAGCGTCGTAAAGCATGGTCGATCCATCGGCCTCGGCGATCAGAATCGACGCGCCGTTGGGAGCGGCCGCCAGAACAGTATCTTTATTGATCACGTTCTGAAAGACCCCCAGCGAGAGCGGCGCGGAGCCGCTCCGCGTGGGAAGATCCAGGCTCACTATATGATAAGTTCCATCGTAATAAAGCGCCGAGGCGAGAATGCGCCGCGTCGAACTCGCGATCGAGATCGCCGAATATCCGTTCGGCATCCGAATCGGAGGAGTGGCCTGAAGGGTCTCCAGGTCGAACACACTCACCGTCTGCGCCTGCTCGTTCGCCACCAACAAATACCTCGCATCGAAGGTGATGGCCATTCCCGTCGGCACGTTTCCGGTCTCCAACGTCCCGATCTGGGCGTAAGTCGCTCCATCGAAAACCAACACTTGATCGGTATCCTGACGCAGAATGTAAAAGCGGTTGCGGACCGGGTCGGCGGTGATATCCACCAACGTTCCCGGGACGTCGACAATCAGCCCTCGTTGGTTCGGCTGCCGGCTGTTGACCAATAAACGGACAGGTTGAGGAGTGTTAACCGATTGCTGCGAAGTCAACTGGATCGAGGCCGAGGCCGTGCCGTTCTGGCCTTGGAATACCGTCGGATCCACGGTCACTTGAATCGTGGCCGGAGTCATGCCGCTAGAGGGATTGATCGCGATGCCGGGTGTTGTGGTCGAAACCGCGAATGCCGTGTTGTTGCCGCCCGGATCGACGATCGCCAGCGATTGCGTCGCCACTTGCGGTCCGCAGATTTGTTCCTGGAAGAGAAGATCGCGCTGGGAGGCCGTCACCCTCGGCTGTGCGCTCAACGCCCCAACGGGAAGTACCGTGACTCCGCTCTCGGAAACCGAATAAAGCGTGTTGCCGTCGCTAGAAAGCACGCTTTTTCCGGCTAAGTTCTCCGCCAATTGTAGGCGCTGAAGTACGTTCAAGTTGTCCTGATTGGCGATCAGAAACGTCGGGGCTTCGCCCGCTATCGCCGGAATCTGGGCGTAGACCAACCCGCGCGCAGAATCGAAAGCCGTCGTTCCGACAGCGGCTTCATTCGCCTGGGGAGCGAAAAAACTCAAAAACGTTCCCTGATTATCCAGCAGAATCCATCCCGCCAAAAAACGTGTTCCGTCCCGATTCACACTTACGACGCGCGGCCCGAGCGTTCCGGAGTTGAGGACGATGCCGCCCGGCATCAGCGCTTTCCCGTTCACTTCGTAGCGGAAGGTGAACGTGCTCGTCGAGCCGCCCATGCCGTAGATTGTCATCCCGTCGGCGGACACGGCGATTGAGGCGTTTGTAATCGAGGGAGGGAAGTTCGCCGGCGGAACGGGAAGCGTCTGGTTCACTAGGCCCGTAATCGTCCCGATTTGCTGGATCGTGCCCGCCAGCGGATTGAACAGCAGGAACGTGGTAGCCGTCACGATCAATGCGTTTCCATCCGCCCCGAAAGCCACACCCAGAGGCGAGTCGCCCAGGGTCAGTGTCTGCACCGCCTGGGTCGTGAGATCGACGATTGTCAATGCGTTCGATGGCGATTGCGGGGTGGCAAAGTTGCCGTAATTCGTGGCCAACAGGAAGTGTCCATCCGGCGAGACGGCGAGTGAACTCGGTGGCCCCGCCACCGGAATCGACGACTGTAGCGTGTTCGTTCCCAGTTGCATCACTTCGATCTGATTTCCCGTGAAATTAGCTATGTAGAGCACATTGCGGACCGGATCGAGCGCCAAGTCCGCCGCTTGGCCTCCGATAGGGACCACCGTCCCGAAGGTTCCCCCATGGACGGCTCCCGCCACGAAGGCCAACGCCGCGAATCTCCATACGATCAAACAACTACGCATAACTTCAGTCCCTCACCTGTCGATTTCTTCTCCCTGTTTCCCACGTGGGCGTTGGCGGGGAACCGAGCTTCCTTGATTCCCCGCTTTCCACGCGCCATTACTCGGCATTCTTCTTGCGCCGAAGCACGATCAGCCCCACGAGCGCCGCCGCAATTGCCGCGCAAATGATTCGAACCATTGAGGTATCCATCTGTGTCTCTCCTTTCTGCGTTTGGCCGCGGATGCAATCCTTCCGCGGGCCGCTGGCGTCTTACATTTGGGTCATCATCGGAATCAATTCCCTGACGATTCGCACGGCCACAGGTCCCACGGTCACGACGAAAAGTGACGGCAAGATACAGAAAAAAATCGGGAATACCAACTTCACGCCGAGCTTCGCCGCCTTTTCTTCCGCCGTTTGGCGCGCCTGTACCCGCATATATTCGGAATGCCCCCGGAGGCTCTGCGCGACGCCGGTGCCGAATCGGTCGGCCTGAATCAGCACAGCGACCAGTTTCTTCAAGTCCTCCACGCCCGAACGGTCCGCGAGGTTGCGCAGCGCGTCCGAACGCCGGTTCCCCGCCTTCAGCTCGAAATTGACGGTCGAGAACTCCTGACAGATCTCCGGGTGCGCCGCCTCCAGTTCCTTCGCGACGTGAAGGATCGCTTGGTCAAGGCCTAGGCCCGACTCCACGCAAACCACCATCAGGTCCAGCGCATTCGCCAGCCCACGCTGGATCTTGTGCTGACGCCGTCTCGCCATTCGGAGAAGAAACTGATTCGGACCGATAAATCCAAGTAAACCGGCGAATGCGGCGGCGGCGATCTTGTTCCCGACATCGGTGTCCATTCCGGCGAGACCCACGATCGTCGCGAGCGGAAGCACGACACCGAGAAACGCTTTCGTGCCATAAAGAATCTTGAGTGAGTTAGGTCCCCGAAAACCGGCGCGGATCAAACGCCTCTGCATCAGGTGGACGTCTTTCGGCGAGGCCGGCACAAGATTCCCCAGCTTCTGCGCCAGATCCCGAAAGATCAGACTCGGATGCACCGGAGCGATCTCCGCCACTGGCGGCGCGCTCGCGCTGACGCGTTCCAATATTTCCTTGGGTCTTACGTATAGCTTCAGGCCCGCCACGGAAAGCGTGACCACCAACAGGCCGAAAAGAAGGCAGCTCAGAAGCAGTTCCATGCTCTCAGACCTCGATCTTTACGATTTTCATGATGACCGCGTATCCGGCGATTTGCAGCCCGATCGCCGCCGCCAACATGTAGTGTCCAATCTCCTCGAGGAAGAAGAAACGGATGTAGTCGGGGTTGACTACGAACATCATGACCGCCACGCCGATCGGAATTAGCGTCAGCGCGAGTCCGGTCATCCTTCCGTGCGCGCTGATCGCGCGAATCTTGCCTCGTAACTTAAAGCGCTCCCGGATTACATAGGCTAATTTGTCGAGAATTTCGGCGAGGTTCCCACCGGTTCGCTTCTGAAGAATTACCGCGGACACGAAAAAGTGAACATCGAGCGAAGGAATCCGTTTGGCAAGTTTTTCGAGAGCCGCCTCCAGCGGCAATCCAAGGTTGTGCTCCTCGAACGCGCGGCGAAATTCGCCAGCCAACGGCTCCTGGAACTCCTTGTGGATCATCTCCAACGAAACGGAAAACGCGTGGCCCGCCCGCATCGACCGGGCTACGAATTCCAGACTCTCCGGGAACAACTCTTCGAACCGCCTGAGACGTTTCGTACGCTTTCGCATCGCGAATCCGAGCGGAAGCAATCCCCCCACGAGAGCGGGAAGAAAGGACAACGGCCTGTAGTCCTCCGGAATCGTAAACCAGGATATGGCGAAAACCCCAAGAAACAGCCCTAGAGACGCATGGATAAACCGCGTAGGATGCCAGCGCAATCCCGCCTGTTCGAGCAGTTCGCCTATTCTTGCGCTCAAACGAAGCTTCTTCATCAGAGACGCGGCAAGGAGCCCCGACCCCGACTCCTGTTGAAATAGCACCGGAACCGCGGTCTTCTTCCCCTTTTTTTCCCGCTTCACCGTCCCGCCGCCCGCCGACAGCCGCTCTTTAATCCGGCCCGCGTCTGCGCGCCGGAAAACCCTCGAGAAAAACCACCAGGCTCCCATCGCGGACATCCAGATGGCGAGCACGGCAAATAGAAACGCGCTCATTTCGGACGACCTGTTCTCGACCGCTCGTCCATTAGACTTCCACGACCTCATCGAACAACTCGGCTTCGAGCCGGATTCCGGCCGCCAGCAACTTTTCATAGAACTTCGGCCGAATGCCAGTCGCGGCAAACCGTCCCACGACCTTCCCGTCGGCGTCGAGGCCGCGCTTCTCGAAAACGAAAATGTCCTGGAGCGTGATCATCTCTCCTTCCATTCCGGTAATCTCGGTCACGTTCATCACTCGCCTCGACCCATCGCTCAACCGCGACGCCTGCACCAGCACGTTCACGGCGCTGGCGATCTGCTGCCGGATCGAGACCAACTGCATATTCGCGTTCGCCAGCGAAACCATCACCTCGAGGCGGGACACCGCGTCGCGCGGGCTGTTGGCGTGGACCGTCGTCAGAGACCCGTCGTGGCCCGTGTTCATGGCCTGAAGCATGTCGAGCGCCTCCTCGCCGCGGACCTCGCCCACCACGATCCGGTCCGGTCGCATACGGAGGCTGTTGACGAGCAGTTCGCGTTGACGGATCGCTCCGCTGCCCTCCAGATTCGCCGGCCTCGTTTCCAAGCGCACGACGTGAGGCTGCTTCAGTTGCAACTCCGCCGCGTCCTCGATCGTGACGATGCGTTCCCGCGGGGAGATGAAGGCCGATAGCGCGTTGAGCAGCGTCGTCTTACCGGCGCCGGTTCCACCGGCGATGATGATGTTCATCCGCGCCTTGACCGCGGCCTCGAGCAGTGCCATCATCCCCGGAGTGAGCGCCTTTTTCTGGACAAGGTCGTTCGGCATCAGCTTATCGGTGGAAAAACGCCGGATCGAAACGATCGGACCGTCCACCGCCAGCGGGGGAATAATCGCGTTCACGCGGGATCCGTCGAGCAGCCGGGCGTCCACCATCGGCGTCGACTCGTCGACCCGGCGACCCACCTGCGAGACGATTTTGTCGATGATTCTTAGCAAGTGCGAGCTGTCCCGGAACGACACGCCCGTCAGTTCCAGCAGGCCCCGCCGCTCGACATATACATGTTTGTGCGTGTTGACCAGAATGTCGGACACCGTGGGATCCTGAAGCAGCGACTCCAGCGGTCCTAATCCGAATACCTCGTCGAGCACCTCGTCGATGATCTGCTGCTTTTCCGCCGAACTGAGCAGCGTCGGCTCGCTCTCGACCAGCGCCACAAGAGCCTGACGGATTTCTCCGCGCACGCGCTGATTGTCGATACTGGCGAGCGCATCGAGGTTGATCTTGTCCACCAGCTTGCGATGAAGCGCGAACTTCAGTTCCTGGTATTCGGGCTTGAGGGCCGCGCGCGGACGCGCCGGGTTGCGCATGAGCCTTTGCTCCCAATTCACCGGCGCCTGTTTGTTCGACTCTTGAGGTAGTTGCATCGCCATTTTGTCCTAATGCGCCGCGGTACCCGCGGTGCCTTTTCGTTGGTCTTCCACAAGACTCGCAGCAAGGGCCGCCGCCGCTCTCCCTAATTCCGTTTCGCTCCCGGATGCCGAGCGCTGCATCAACGCGCTTTGCAACGCCAGCGAGTCGTTGGGAATCCTGGCTTGGACTGGACATGGAAATAGCTTGCCGACATCGGCGAGATTGGTCTGTCCGCGGCGGTCGATTCGATTCAGGACCAATCGGAAACGGGCGTCCGGAAAACCAAGCTGGTGGAGCGAGGTCATTACCTTGCGGGCTAAGTGAAGACTCGGAAGCTCCGGTGTGGCGACGAGGAACGCCTGGTCGGCCTCGCTTAACGCCAACAGGCTGAATGGCTCTAACGCCGGCGGCAAGTCTAGGAGAATCCAGTCGAAGTCCTCCCGTGCCGATTCGACGAAGGCTCCGATGCGGTCCATATCGACCGGTTCCGCCAACGGGCTTTGCGGCGCCGCAAGAATGGAAACTCCTCCACATTCACGAGCCAACACGGCCCAGTCGCCCCCCACTGCCGCAGCTTGGCCAGCCGAGGTGCTCGATTCACCCCCGGGCGCTTCCGTCATAAATCCGAGTGTGCCGCCGCTGAAATCTAAATCGGCGGCTAGTACGCGCTGGCGCGTTAGGGTCTTCAACGCAAACGCCGTCTGCAGGGTCATCGTCGTCGCCCCCGAGCCTTCCTTCGCGCTGGTAAAGGCGATGACCCGCCCGGCGGTTTTCGTCTCCCCCGCGGGACGCAATAGGCGTTCGATCCGGTCCGCCGCGTCCCGCTGGCTTTCCCGGTCGAATGGCGCATGGAGAAATTCCGTCGCTCCCACTCGGAGCGATTTGAGGATCGCCTCCGAATCGTTCGTCCAATGTAAACCTGCGATCCGGCAACCCGGCGCGCACGCCGCCGCCTCCCGAATGACGTCGCAGGCGGCCTCCAAGTTCGACGCCAGATCGATCAGAAGAACGTCCGGCCTCACCTGTTCCAACCGGATCTCGAGTGTCTTGCGGTTCGGATACGCCTTGATCTCGGCCGCGACTTGAAATACCTGCGCTTCCGGGACGCGGTCGAGAAATTGCCGCGATAATTGCTTGTCCGGAGATATCAGGAGCGCCGTGAGCCGCGGCCGTTGAATCGTTGCGTTGGATTTCATCGTCGTCACTCGGATCAGTGGCTTCCCGCGCCGTTATCTACAGGACCCTGCCACCAATGGGTATGGTGCTGCGGCACGGCCGATTGTTCCTGCTTCAATACATTCGGGTCGATCGACTTCATGAATTCCTGAGGCATTACAGGCAGCGGCTTCGGGTCGCCGGGCATCAGCGGCTTCACGATTTCCGGGGTGACTAATATGATCAGCTCCGTCTTCGATCGAATTTCACTCTTGCTCTTAAATAGCACTCCGATGATCGGCAAGCTAGCCAGCCCCGGCATTTTCGTATAGGAATCCGTAACCCGGTCGTCGATCAGACCGGCAATGACAAAACTCTGTCCCGCGCCAAGCTCGACGTAGGTCTCGGTCTTGCGAGTGGCAAGCGCGGGGATGGTGAATCCATCCAAAGTGATCGCGTTCGTGTAGTCGAGCGACGACACTTCCGGCTTGACGTGCAATTTGATCGTTTGATTTTCAGTGATAAACGGAGTGAATTCGAGCTTGACCCCGAATTCGTGATATTGAATCGTGATTGCCCCTGCATTCGCCCCGCCTTGCAGAATCGGAACCGGAAATTCGCCGCCGACTACGAAACTGGCGTCCTTCCCATCGCTGGTAACGAGGTTTGGTTGGGCTAAGATTTGCAATACCTGGTCCGTGATGAGCGAATTGATAAAGGCTCCGAGGTTTAAGTCCGGCCGGAATGCGAAAATGTTGAGCGCGTCGGAAATCGAAAATTGCGTGTTCGTACCCGCCGCAGGCGCTCCGATCGTCCCTCCGATGGTTGAAACCGAGGGCGCCGCGGACCCGCCCGGCGCGATCCGGCCGATCGTGTTCCCGGCCCCTGTCGAGATCAGGTTAAAGGCGAACTCTTTGTCCACCGAGCGGTCGAGCAGCGCGAACACTACATGGAGTACAACCTGTCGATCCACGCCATGAGAGTCGAGCGAGAGATTGTTGACGACGGTCTTAGCAAAAGGTGCGGCCAGGGCCGCCGCCCGGTCGGCGATATCCTTCGTGGCAACGTGTCCTGTCAAGGAGATCGAATCGTGCGACCCATACACTTCGATCGTCTGCGACGGGAACGATTCCCGAAGCAGGCTGCGCAGCGGGTCGAGGTTTTGCTCGACGGTGAAATTATAGAACTGCTTCTCTCCGGATTTGCCCCAAACCACCAGCGTCGCCGAGCCGAACGCCCGCCCGTGAACAAGAACTTCGTGCTTGGTGACCGGAGAGGCGTCGACAATGTCCGGATTGCTCGTGGAAATGCGTTCCACATCGGCTGGGTAATCGAGAACGATACTCTTGCCCACCGTCAGTTGCAGGTCCTGCGTGTTTTGAGCCGCCACCCGCCAGCAGCTCATCGCGAGTACGCAGATGGCGACGCTCCGCGCGGCCATCGAAAATTCAACGATTCTCGTCATTGATGCGATTCCCCCGCACCCGCCGCCGACGAGATAACCTCAACCGACCTCTTCGTTCCCCGGAAAACAATCACTTCGTCATTCGGCGGAGTCTTCGCCCCGTGGACCGCGGGGGGATTCGCCGCGCGACGGGGACGCTCGTGCAACGCCGGCTCCTCGGCCGGCTTCGGCTTCGTGAGGTGCATTCCGTACAATTCGGACAGTTCCCTACCTGGGGTCTTCTCGATCCGCTCGTCGTTGGAGTTTCTCAATACAAGTTGAATCCGGCCGTCGCTGGCCGCAAGCGTCAACGTCTCCGCCTGGTCTGGGGAGACCAATAAGGTAACCGTAGGAGCCGGAATCGCCTGCCCGCGGGCGTCGGGCTGCGTCGTCGTCCCTGCCGAGAGCACACGTATATTCTGTAAGCATGTCGTGGTAATCATGCCGGCCGACTCCGGTGGACGCCCGGTCACAAGCACGTCTACCCGCATCCCCGGAAAAACGAACCCGGCGACGCCCACGACATCGTTCACTCTCACCGTCACGGCCCGCATCCCATCCGGAATCGCCGGAGCCAGCCCCATACCGCTCCCCTTGGCCGCCAGCCGGCCCCCCATCACGGCCTCGTCGGCAAGGATGTTACTCAACACCGAACGCTCCACCACCTCGTTGACATGCGAATACGCTCCCCTCGGAAACATCGAGACCGGGATGAGGCCGATTTTCAGGTCCGCGGGCTTCACCGTCGTTCCGACGCTTAACGCGTGCGCGGCGAGAACGATTTCCTTTTGCTCCACCCGGCTCTGGCCGTTCGGCCTCCCCGAGCGGGCCACGCGGTAGAAAACACTCGACACCAACAGCGCAAAAACAAGGCTGAGTGCCAAAACCGTGAGAAATCGGCGATCCATGAATAAGTGTCCTGTCCGTCCCTATACCGTTCTTCGGCGGTTTCTCCCCCGCGCTTTAGGCTCCCAGCAAACTAAGCCAAACTCCCAGCGCGATCGCCGGCGCATAGGGGATCGATTGCGCCGGTGCGCCTAGGGCCTCCGTGCGCGACAACCGCCTCGAAAGCCACTGCACGCCGATCGCCCCGACCGCCAGGAACGCTCCACATGCCGCCGACCATAACGCGGCCGCCGCCAAATGATCGATTCCAATCAGCGCCCCAAAACCGGCCATCAGCTTGACATCCCCTCCGCCCATCCCGCCCAACACGTAAAACACGAGAAACACCGCGAACCCGCCCGCAGCGCCCAATACGGCCGACACCGCGCCGCGCCACCCCCCGGCGGCCGTTTGCCAGACGATCCCGCTTGTTAGCGCCGTCAAAGGAATCCAGTTGGCGATGCGCCTCCGCGATAGATCGTCAATCGAGGCCGCCAATCCGATCACGAGCGCAATGCAAACCTGAAGAGTCACTTTGCCTTCTCCCTAGTTTCATTTCGGACAAATCCACGTTTTCCTTGAAGCGCAAAAAGCAGGGTCCTCCCGTCGTCCTCCACCAATACCCACTCCCGGTCCTCCTTGAGCAGCGCTCCCAACGGCCACGATACGGGAATCAGCGCCGTCTGGATCCCATAGCGGCGCAGAAGCCCCGTCCACCGAAAATCCCCGTTCCTCATCCTCAGGTAGTCTCCGCCCACCTTCTCCCCGTAAAAATCGCTCCGGCCATCCGCAAATACCCGGCCCCGCGGATAAAACCGAAAAATCAGGTAATCCCCCCATTGATCGCTCGAAAGAACCCGGCTACCCTCGATCAGAGCCCGGTGCCGCTCGATCATTCCGCTCGGAAACACATCGTCCGGAAAACGATCCGGCAACCTCGTTTGCAGAACCACCAGCGCCGCCACCAGCCCCACGGGCAACCACACGCTCCACCGTCCGAACGCGGGCCGCAGGTCCTCACCAAAATCGCGCAGGAT
>VFSW01000246.1_pt1 | contig 75742 bp, 86 predicted proteins | sample 5358111 | NCBI WGS metagenome assembly VFSW01 (sample SAMN11554181, study PRJNA540505) | mine drainage metagenome | isolation source: sediment from site ElyBrook_90M | place: USA: Ely Copper Mine, Vershire, VT | collected 2017
GATTTAGCTCGACCGAAGAAGGCGGTCAAAGAGAAGTACTGGTGCATTAAACATAAGAGATATTGTGAGCCGATAAATGAGGCATATAAGTTCATAGAGAGATATAGTTTAGATACAATAGAAAGGCTTAGAGAATTTAATCAAATAAAAACAAAAGCATATATGAAAATTTATCAAGGGGATAGTAGAAAGATAAAGCTGCCTAAAACTTTAAAGGCGGATGGAATATTTACATCGCCACCGTATGTTGGTGTTATTGATTATCATGAGCAACATAGATATGCCTATGAACTGTTTGACTATCCAAGGCAGGATGAAGCGGAGATAGGACCTGCTAAAAGAGGCGCAGGAAGCGTGGCAAAAGGCACATATTCTGAAGGAATTGAACAAGTATTTAAGAATATGAATAATTATCTAAAAGACGGGGCTAAGGTATTCATAGTAGCAAACGATAAGTTTAATCTTTATCCAGAAATAGGAGAAAACTGTGGATATAAACTGATAAATGTCTATGAAAGACCTGTATTGATGAGAACTGAGAGAACGGGAAAAACTTATTTCGAGTCCATATTCCATTTCGAAAAAGACTAAAGCGCGTCTATCTTTTTGCGTAGTTCGGCACCGACTTCTTTACAGACTTCTATAAGTTCTTTGAATGTGCCATCACCACCTATAAAATCCCAAAATTCTTCTTGAACTAAGAATTGAGATTTATCAAATAAAGTGTCAGAACCAAATCTTTTATACGGTTCTTTACCAAATGGGTTGTAAGGCAAAACTGTAGCTACATGGACTTTTGCATTCTTATCTTGGCTTAATTTTAGTGCAATCCAATTAAGCAATTTGCGCTTGTGAGTTTCAAAACCTTCTTTATTTGGTTTTACTGTTGTTATGCCAAAGTAATATTCGTCGCTTGAGGCCGTTTTGATATAAAGATCAACTACGCTATCCGGATGTCTTTCCGGTTGGCCTGATTTTATAGAGGCTCTTATTAAGTCTGTTTCTTTCTTAGCGTCACCTTTGATTTTTCTTGCTCTGAGATCAGTATCAAGTTTGTCAATCAAGGCGTTTGTTTTTGTGTCTATTTGGCCTAGCAATTTATGTTGTCTTTCGGCTGTGCTGCCGTTGCCGCGAGCAACAGCAACAGCCATCTGTTCATAAATTGACATTCCAAAAGCAGTATAGAAAGACTGGATTAGAGAAGCTAACATTATTTGTTTCTTGTTGAATATTGCATCGAAGAAAGGTTTGTATTCGGCTTCTGGCGCATTTCTCTCTAATTTTTCGAGAAGCTTGCTTATTAGCAGAGCCTTTACCTCATTTCTTACTTTACTGTCCATCAATCAATAATGGCATGAGAACTTTTAAAAGGACCTTTATGGTGGGTGCGAATTTGCAGAAATTCGCACGCTCTATGCTTAAATAGTTTTATTTGCTAAAATGCTTGGGTGTAGATGCACCTATTTTAGCAAACAGAGCACGCTTAAAAATGGTGAGCAAAATGCAGAGCAACTACGACAGAAAAGCTTGGACAGAACGTGAGCTTGCGGAGCTTGAGGCCCGGGTTCAAATCCCGGCAAGGGCGTTTCTGATTCATTGATTTATGTTGCAGGATACGTAGTTTCCCATCCGGAAGTGTAGCTAACGTCGTTGGAACCTACATTGAGGTTCTGCCCGCTGTAGTCATTGCCGTTGCCGTTGAGCGGCCACCAGCCAATAAGGTTGTTCAGGTCTATTGGCGCACCGCCTACCCCCTCTTTGTAGAGCGCCCAGAGCTCTGATTGCGAAAGCGAGGTGTTGTAGATTTGCACATTTGATATGTAGCCATAGAAATATCCGCCCGCTTTGTTGGTTTCAGATCCTATGCTCATGTTGTTCTGTCCCGTAATGTAGGACCTCTGGTTTATTGGATAGTTGCTGGGAGTACTTCCAGCAAGCGAAGCGTTCAGCCATACGCTTATGGCGACCCCATTGTAGGCCCCAGCTATAAAGTACCAGTGATTGAGGGCTATTGCACCCGACGATGAAGTTGCGACTACGTAGTTCCCGGCTGCTGTCTTTGTAGTCCACGTGGCAAAGTCAGCCTCGTGGTTGCTGTAATTGTTAATTGAAAGCCTTAGGCCTGCACCGCCGCTTGGACCTCCACCTCCTTCTGTAGTGACTATGTCCGACCTTGGAAGGCTGGTTGTGCTAAAAGCAGTGACATATATCCAGGCTATTTCGGTAGCGGTGTTGCCTGGTGTCTCAGGGCTGGGGCTGACAAAGAAATAATTGCCCTTGGTGCCAAACAATACCATAAACTTTGGTAGTATGCCGGTACATTCTCCGGTCAGAGATATGCCTATGGTGGTGCCTGGACCGTAGGGCCTGGTTACATAACAGCTACCGGGCTGGGCTGATGGGGTTGTAGATCCATTGAATATGCCAAACTCATAGAGCGCCACAGCCACGAGGGCGATTATCAATATTGCCCATATGTATGTGGTGAGATATTCTATTGCTGCCTGCGCCTTGATCTCCATTATGCTCATAAGCATAGTACAAAAAAACAATAAATAGTTATGCGTGGCCATTCCTATGATAAAATGGGCAGATTGACCCCCTTTTTGCTGCTTTTGATCCTTTTGCTTTGTGGACTGCTGTCGTACCTTTTTTATTCGGGCCCGTTCTACAATTTTGACGATATAAACTACATGACCTATGCACACCAGATGCTCGCCGGTGGATTCAGTGTCTATGAGAGCACATATACGTACGGCTTCCTGTTCATATCAATTCTTTCCATGTCATTCCAGCTTTTTGGCTACACATTATTTGCCGCGGCCCTTCCAAACTTCATTGGATACATCCTGATAGTAATTTTTATCTTCTTGACTGGAAGAAAAATGAAGGGTGATGGCTTCGGCATAGTGGCTGCGCTTGTTGCTGCAACTTCTCCATACATTTTTGGATATGCTACGCGTGTTATCCCTGATATGCTTACGGGATTGATGGCAACCATATCGCTTTATCTTTTCATTACGGCAATGCAAGAGGCAAAAAACAGGAATCTCTTCTACTTCTATTCGGGAGTGTTTGCCGGGCTTACTATATACTCAAAGCTGACGGGCTTGCTGTTTCTCGGCTTTTTTGCAATGGCATCATTCGGACTCGCGGCAACGTACACAAGATCGGGGAAAAAGTCTTTCGGCCTTGATTACACCAACTTCCTTTGCCTTTTTATGGGAGCGTTGCTGCTTTTCATAATCTACCTGGCGGCGTTCTTTTTGTTGACAGGAAACCCCATCTATGCATTCTCGAATTATAGCGCGGCACAAACAACGGGAGACTATGTGCCAGTGACGGCCAACCTTGCCACCCTTGCAGTGCTCATCGGGGGCGGACTGGATGCATTCGGGGGCATATCCCCTTTGCCAGAAGTCTTCTTGTTTGGTGCACTGCCCGTATGGTGCATAATAGGGACAATAATAGCGCTGGTAAAGAAGGAAAGAAAGTTTATCTTTATCGCGGCTATGCTATGGGCCATACTCCTTTATTTCTTCATTGGAGCAATAAACCTGAACAGCTATTCAAATATACTTGTGGTCGCACGCTATCTAATACTCATAGCCGCGCCCATGTCAATAATGGTTGCCTATGCAGTAACAGAAATCGTGGCCCCGTTCATCCCAGTCTCCAAAAAATGGGCGTACGGGCTTTCGCTCATTTTTATAATGATAACCATTGCCCTCTACATAAGCCCGTATCTTTCAATAGCTGACTATAATCTTGTTGTTTCCACCGACTCAGGCACATTGGTCGGTATGACCGGATATGCGGATATGCTGAACGCCAATGGGATATTTGTGAATTCAATTCTTGCCGAGAGATTCATAGATTTCATATCCGGATACGGCGATTATAACGTCCATCCTATGCAGGGGAAATGCATGCATTCGTACAATGGCTCCCTGCTTATTGCCTTCTACAACGGTGAACACGGGACAGTTAACTCAATCAATTCGCAGATCGAGAATTGGACCGGCACAAACTGTACCGTTGTGCCGTTGAAGGGTTTCCTGGACACGAACGGCAAAAGCACCTTTATAAGACAGTGGGGCTTCAATATAAGTTCTGAAGTATACCGAATAAGATAATTTAAGATCATGGTGATCGTGCAATGTATGACGCCGTAAAAATAAATAGGGGGATAAAAAAGAGAAACCCATATTTTTTCGAGGTTTTTGAAAACTTCGAGGATGTGCCAGCAATAAAAAAGATATTTGGAAAAAGGACCAAACATGCCCTTTCCGAGCTGAGAGTCCACATCCCGCGATCGGCGAAGTGGAATTATATGTGGATAGATGACAAGAAGGGACGCCTGGTTATAGCTCCGCAATATCTCAAAAAAGGTGACCGCAAGCATCTTTACCTAGATGTGGTGCACGAGCTTGTGCATATACGCCAATATCTTGAGGGAAAGGAACTCTTTGATAAAAGCTATGAATATATAGATAGACCAACAGAGATAGAAGCCTACAAGATATCGGTGGCGGAGGCGAGGCGCATAGGGCTGAGCAAAAAATGGATAGTTAATTATCTTAGGGTGCCTGGCTGGATTGACGGTATAACTCTTAAAAGGCTCCGCAGGAATATTGGATTGGACTGATCGTGGTTTTACAATGAAAAAATTGAGCGACTTCGTCTGGGAATTGGAGCAGGACAAGAGCATTGGCATGAGAGTCCCAGTCAGAGTGTATGCGAGCAAAAGAATAGTAGAGCAGATGCAGAGGGATCGCACGCTGAAGCAGGCGACTAATGCGACAACGCTGCCCGGAATTGTAAAGAACATGCTTGTCATGCCGGATGGGCATGAGGGATATGGCGCACCGATAGGGGGCGTCTCGGCCTTCGATGTGAACGATGGGATAGTGTCTCCGGGTTTTTGCGGATTCGATATCAATTGCGGAATCAGGGTGATAAAAACGAACATAACTGAGAAGGAACTGCGCCCAAGACTTCCCAAATTAATGGATGCCCTTTTCAAGAATGTCCCAAGCGGGGTAGGGAGCACGATGAATCTGGGTTTTTCGCAGCAGGAGCTGAAGAAGATAGTAGAAGATGGCGTGGATTATGTTATAGAAAAAGGTTTCGGAATTGAGGAGGACAAGGAGAGAACAGAAGAACGCGGGGCTATAGCTGGCGCAGATTCTAATAAGGTCAGCGACCTTGCAAAAAAGAGGGGGATCCAGCAGCTTGGAACACTGGGAGCCGGAAACCACTTTGCCGAAGTGCAGAAGGTTGATAAAATCCTAAACAGGGAGATCGCAAAGGTATATGGTATGCATGAAGGACAGGTCGTTGTTATGTTGCATAGCGGCTCGCGTGGATACGGACACCAGATTTGCAGTGATTACCTTAGGGTGTGCGACGCTTACCTGAAAAAGAACGGCGTAAAGCTGGCGGATCCCGAGCTGGCCTACGCCGTGGCGGGCACAAGGGAGGCTGAAGATTACCTAAGCGCCATGCGCGCGGCTGTCAACTTTGCGTTCAGCAACAGGCAGATAATGATGCACTTCATCAGGAAGAGCTTTGCAGATACTTTTGGAAAAAGCTTCGATGAGCTAGGGATGGAATTGCTATACGACCTTTCGCACAACATAGTGAAACTGGAGGAGCATGATGTAGATGGAAAACGCATGAAGCTTTTTGTGCATAGAAAGGGAGCCACCAGGGCGTTCGGGCCCGGAAGAAGCGAGATAACAAAGTTCTACAGGAATGTTGGACAACCCGTATTGATACCTGGCAGCATGGGCACTGCAAGCTATGTGCTTGCAGGAAGAGCGGAGAGCATGACAGAAACATTCGGTTCATCCTGCCACGGCGCGGGCAGGGTGATGTCAAGGCACCAGGCATTGCGCGACATACCTTCGTCGAAAACATTGGGGGAGATGGAAAAGAACAATATCGAGATACGCGTGAGGAGCAAGAAGCTGGTGAGCGAGGAGGCGCAATGGGCGTACAAGGACGTGGATGAGGTAGTCGCTAGTGTGGAGGGGGCAAAGATTTCAAATGCCGTGGCACGCCTCATTCCGCTGGGAGTCACAAAGGGCTGATGTCGGGCTACTGTTTTATATTGTTAACTTTTCATTAGCTATAGATGTGGAAATTTAGGGATATGAAATTACAGAGCGCTATGGAGTACCTTACTACATACGGATGGGCGATCCTCATCCTTGCGATAATCCTTACTGCACTCTACGGCCTTGGAGTATTCAGTCTCGGAACTCCTACGGTGCAGCCCGGTTCCTGTTATGTGCTTAGGCCAAATGGACCTGAGACCACGCAGTTCTTATCCATGGGCGGCACGTGTACGGGAATTCTACCAGAATTCACAATAGATGCCTCCTCGTATTCTGGCAATATTATGGTGAACCCATCAAAGTCATTGTTTATACTGCCGCAGAATACTGGCATAACCATAACTTCATGGGTCAAATTTGAGGCACCGCTTGGGCCGAATGGCCAAGCCGTCATTCTTAATACAGAATTAGGATCCAACGGCTGCGGCTACTCTTTCAAACTGGAAAATACAAGCCAACCAGAACATATGGCCATAGGGGATGGCTGTAGCGGCTGTTCACCCAGCTGCAATGCAATACACGGCACCTTCACGCCCACTACGGGGATATGGTACTTCCTAGCAGGCACCATTGCCCCAGGAAGCCCCCTCACCGCAAACCTGTACGTAGACAGCAATGAAATAGGTTCGGCCAATATAAATGTATTTGGAGCCAACACTGAATGGGGAAAGCTGGAAATAATCAATGGCTGGTTGAATTCCAATAGCATTCCGGATTATGTTTCTAATATCCAATTATATAATCGGTCTTTGAGCAGCGCAGCCATAAAATCACTTTACGCAGAAGGCATAGGAGGGGCACCCGTGGACCTTACCCATCTAGCAGCATGGTGGCCTCTGAATGGGGATACCAAAGATTACAGTGGCAATGGCAATAACGGTGCAGCAAACGACATATCTTATGAGACAGAATGGCAAACCGGCTATAGTTAGGTATGATTGGAATACGGAAGTGCCATTGCTGAACAGAAGAATTTAGGGTGCCCAGCTTCTGACTTATCGAAATTGGAAAATAAACATCTAACGGATTAAAAATGGAAAATCTTTAAGATGGTGGCCACTAAATGGAAATAGAGACGATTATAGTGGTGACGGCCTGAAGGTGGATGCCAATAATGTTATTTATAGTTCCCAGTGGACAAATAGATATGCAATGACGTAGAACAATTCTGTTTCCCAAAGACAATATAAGCTTTATAAACTTATGTCGGCAAATATTATTGATTTTTGATAGGTGAACTAATGGTAACAGCGGATCCTTTATACTCGGTTGCTGCCGCAATTGCAATAGCTGGCGGTTTGATTGGTACTGGAATGGCACAGCAGGGAATCGGGGCTGCAGGTATGGGAGTTATAGCAGAAAAGCCGGAGAAATTCGGGCAGGTGCTGTTCTTCTTTGTCATACCAGAAACTCTTTGGATAATCGGATTTGTTCTCGGTCTGATACTGCTCTTGCAGATACTCTGAACGGGACCATATTCATTCGGTGCTAGCAATGGGCTTGGAGGAAATACTCAAAAATATAGAGTTAGAGACGAAAGCAAAGACGAAGCAGATTGCTAATGCGGCAGATGCTGAGATCCGCAAGATAGAAGAGGAGGGCCAGGCGGCAGTGGCGGGGCACAGGAAGAGTGCGAGGATCAAGGCGGAGGCCGATGCAAAGCAGCTCCTTACAAGGGAGCTGTCCAGGGCCAACACGGAAGCGAAGGGGATATACCAGAATGCGGTTAACAACTACATAAATGACTCAATGACCTCCCTCAATGATAATATTGGCAGCTATCTCGAAAGCCAGGAATACCAGAAGCTGCTGAATACGCTTGCAGGAATGGTTACTCAGGAGCTGGGCCAGGGATGCACGATCGCCGTGCAGAAAAGGGATGTTCCAAAATTAAAGCAGATAAAGGATGTGAAGGTAATCGAGGCGAAGGAGAAATTCCTTGGCGGCGTGCGCGCAACTTCCAATGACGGGAAACGTTATATGGACTATTCCATTGAAAAAATAATCGAATCCCTCAGGGACAGCATCGCCGTCGGACTCTTGAAAATGATAAAGGAGGAGAGTTGATGGATTCCACGTATTCCGGTGCATACGGAAGGCTGAAGGTATCAAAGTCTGATTTCCTTAGCTCTGCATTCATGGAGCAGCTTAGCCAAAAAGAGTCGGACGAATTCGTGAAACAGCTTGCAACAACTGGTTACAGGAAAGAGATAGACGCGCTTTCACAGCTCTATGCACAACCGGATCTTACAGAGGCGGCGCTAAACGCCCATATGACGCGCATGATAAGGAACGCAGCCTTCGCCGTGCCGCCACTGGCCAAGGATTTTGTTGCGGCCTACATAAGCAAGTGGGACATAGAGAACATAAAAATGATTTTGTCATCCAAGGTGCTTGGGTATCCGGTGGAAAATACAGAGGTTTTCCTCACCGTGCAAAGAAACACGCCGGTGGGCCTGTTTGGCGGGACGATAAGCAGGGAGGAGTATGTCAAACTTATAGAGTTGAAGGACATAGAAAGCGTAGCGAATGCACTAACAAAATATGGCTATGGGATAATACTGCTCAAGTTCGTTGATGAAGCCAAGAGGACAAATGACATATCAACGATGGTGCTCGCGCTGGACATGTACTACTACAGCAGGCTGCTCCAGTCATTCAAGTTCTACAACGGGGATGAGGGCCCGCTGTTTGAATTCATCAAAGGACTTATAGACATAAAGAACGTGATGACGGTAATAAAGGGCATCGACATCGGCAGCAGGGGCATAAAGGATTTTATAATAAAGGGCGGAAGCATACCCGAGAACAAGCTGGTGGAAATGGCGTCCAAGGAGATAGCCGCGATTAAGAATGACATGCCATTTAAGATAGACGACGCTTTCGACAAGTTTAAGAGCGACGGATTTACAGCCTACTTCGAATCGGCGCTCAGGCGGGAGCTCTACAAGAAATACCTGAAGGTATTCGACTCGCTTCCGCTGTCGTTGGGCTCAATCATAGGCTTCATAATAAGGAGCGAACTGGAGCGCAACGAGCTAAGAACTATATGGATGAGCAAATATTATAAGGTGGGCAAGGAGAGAACGGAGAGCCTGAGGATATTAAAATACGTGATATGATGAAGTTTGAGAAGATTGCGGTGATAGGCGAACGTGAAATCGCGCTTGGCTTCAAGCTCATAGGCATAAAGGACACTTTCATAAAATCCGGCTCTGATGCCATAAAGCAATTTGCAGAACTGATGGCTTCGAAAACGTACAACCTGATATTGGTCTCGGAGAGCATAAGACCGGAGATGGATGGCGGCTTGCTGAGACTTGCAGAAACTTCGCTGTCACCGCTTGTCGTATTCATACCGATGCCCGGAAAGGAGGAGGAGAGGGAATCGGTGGAAAGACTTGCAAAAAGAGTTCTTGGAGTAGATATAAAGGGATTGAAAAAGTGATGTCATGAAGGGTGTAATAAATAGGATATCCGGCCCGGTGGTCACGGCAGAGGGCTTGGCTAACGCCAAAATGTACGATGTAGTTAAGGTGGGAAGCCAGGGACTCATAGGAGAGATAATAAAACTGGAAGGCGGGCATGCAATAATTCAGGTTTATGAGGATACAACCGGTATAAGGCCGGGGGAGCCAGTTGAAAACACGGGAGGACAGCTGTCTGTAATCCTCGGGCCCGGGCTGCTTGGTTCAATTTTCGACGGCATTCAAAGGCCCCTTGATAAAATAAGGGAGGTGAGCGGGGATTTCATAGCGAGGGGGGTTGCTGTTGACTCGTTGGACAGGAAGAAGAAATGGGATTTCAAGCCAACCGTGAAGAAGGGGCAGAGTGTCAAGGGCGGGGACATAATTGGCGAAGTGCAGGAGACAAGCCTGATAACCCACAGGATTCTGGTGCCTATCGGCATAGAGGGCACAATCGAAAAAATAGATGGAGGAAAATTCAATATAACAGAAACTGTTGCTGTTGTAAAAACAAGAGAAGGGAAAGTAGAACTGACGCTTGCGCAGAAGTGGCCGGTAAGGATAGCCAGGCCGGTAATCAGCAAGCTTCCGCCGAATGTGCCGCTTATAACCGGCCAGCGCGTGGTCGACACGCTTTTCCCGGTTGCAAAAGGAGGAACCGCTGCGGTTCCAGGGCCGTTTGGTAGTGGAAAATGCGTAAGTGGAGATACCCAAGTACTTCTCGAAGATGGTAATTTTGTGAAAATAAAGCACCTATACAATACTTACAAAGATTTGGGAATTGTTGAAACGGGGGATAGGGAAGAGATAATAAAGCCCATACGGGGTGTTGGCCTGTTTTCGCTTAATAAATCAAAAATTAGAAAAAGCAATTCAACTTTGCTGTATAAAGGAATGAGCAATTCACTCATGCGTATTAAGACAAGAACCGGCAGGTCCGCAGAAATTACTCCAGTACATAAATTATTCCAAGTAACAGACACTGGAGAAATAAAAGAAACGATGGCTCGAGACCTCAAAATTGGAGACTTCATCTCATCGGTGAGAAAATATGATGTGAATAATGAGGATATGGAAATCAGTGTATTCAAATCGAATATCAAACTTCTGACAGGAAATGGCAGGGGTAATGTAGTAAGAATTCCAGAAACTATGACACCAGAACTTGCCGAATTCCTCGGTTATTATGTTTCAGAAGGTTATATCCGAGGAAAAGGCACTATCGTTTTCACCAACTCTGAGGAAGCGCTATTAGAAAGATTCTTGTATCTGACAAATGTAATTTTTGGCCTTACAGGAAAAAAAGATTATCAAAAGAATAGAACGCCGAATGTATTAATCTGTAGCAGAACTCTCGTTAGGATGCTTGAGACGCTTCTAATAGGCAGCGTAGCAAAAGAGAAAAGTATACCTGCAACAATAATAGGGTCCAGCAATAGAACACTGTCTGCATTCTTAGCCAGTTATTACCTAGGTGATGGTTCCTATTACGATGGCAATGTAGAGCTCTGTACTGCGAGTAACAAATTGCAGTTACAATTATCTTACACCCTCACAAGGTTTGGAATACTCCACACCTTAGCAAAGAAACAAGTAAACAGTGAAACTTATTATAGGATATATATACGCGGTGTAGAAAACTTGAAATTGTTTTATGATGTAATTTCTGATGGGGTTAATTTCACTGCTCATAGGAAAATATTGAGCATAATGGACTACATTAATTCTAAGAAATCGGCGTATACTTCTATAGATATAGTTCCGCTGAGCAAGAATGCAATAGAAAAATTGTATAGAGCTTATTCGTCATATTCTACATTGGAAAAAGAGGGCATAGATATACACAATTATATCGGCAATGGAGAAAAAATGAGTAAAGCCATATTTAGTAGATTCGTAGCCTCTTTATCTGCAAAATCCGGCACCCAGTTGATGGTACAGCAGATTTCTGAATTGGCAAAAAACCTCGAATACATCTATTGTGATGAAATCGTTCAGATTGAAGAGATACATGGACCGATGGAAGTCTATGATGTATCTGTGCCGGACTTTGGATATAATTTTGTTGGTGGTAATGGTGCGATTCTGTTACATAATACGGTAATCCAGCAGCAGCTTGCAAAATGGAGCGATAGCGAAATAGTCGTTTATGTGGGATGCGGGGAACGCGGCAACGAAATGACGGAAGTTCTCAAGCAGTTCCCGGAGCTCAAGGATCCTAAGTCGGGAAAGCCGCTTATGGACAGGACAGTGCTTGTGGCAAACACCTCAAACATGCCGGTAGCGGCGAGGGAAGCGAGCGTTTACACAGGAATAACAATTGCGGAATACTATCGCGACATGGGTTACAATGTTGCGCTCATGGCGGACAGCACCTCAAGATGGGCAGAGGCGCTCAGGGAGATATCCGGGAGGCTCGAGGAAATGCCAGGGGAAGAGGGTTATCCTGCATATTTGGGAAGAAAGATAGCCGAGTTCTATGAAAGGACAGGCAGGGTCAACGTACTCAACGGAGCGGTGGGTTCAGTAACGGCGGTGGGCGCGGTATCGCCTGCCGGGGGCGACACCTCAGAGCCCGTATCGCAAAATACGCTCAGGGTAACCAGGGTATTTTGGGCGCTGGATGCTTCACTGGCGAATAGGAGGCACTTCCCATCGATAAACTGGCTAAACAGCTATTCGCTTTACACCGACGACCTAAAAAAGTGGTATCAAGACAATGTGAGCAAGGAATGGGGAGAATTATACGCAGATACCATGGAAATACTGCAAAAAGAAGCGGAAATAAACGAGATTGTGCAGCTTGTGGGCTATGACGCCCTTCCAGAAAAGGAGAAGATGATATTGGACATCGCAAAGGTGATAAGAGAAGACTACCTGCAACAGAGCGCATACGACGAAGTTGACACGTACTCCTCGATGAAAAAGCAGTACATGATGATAAAAGCGATAAACATGCTCTATGAAAGCGAAAAGAATGCGGTCGACAAAGGAATATTGGTGGATCAGCTTCAGGGGACGGACGCGAAGCAGAAAATAGCACGCATGAAGTTTGTGAAGGAGGAACAAATGGAGAAATACTTCAATGAAACCAAGAATGCCATAGGGGAAATAGAAAGGATTACGGTAGAGGCAAAATAGGTGATCACATGAGCGATGTATATTATAAAACGGTAAACCAGGTAACGAGCGTGTTGCTTTTTGTGGACGGAATCAAGGATGCGGCGTACAATGAACTGGCGGAAATAGAACTCGAAGATGGAAAAAGGATCACCGGCCAGGTCCTCGATACGAGAAACGGACTGGCAATCGTCCAGTCTTTTGGAGAAACCAGGGGCATAAACCTGGAGGACACCAAGGTGCGTTTCCAGGGAACCACGTTCAAGCTTCCGGTAAGCGAGGAGATGCTGGGAAGGGTATTTGACGGCGTAGGGAGACCTAGGGACGGTGGGCAGCCGATCTATAGCGATACAAAACTAGACATAACGGGAAGCGCGATCAATCCCGCTTCAAGGGAAGAGCCGAGCGAATTCATACAGACAGGTATCTCCACCATAGATGTCATGAATACGCTTGTCAGAGGGCAGAAGCTGCCAATATTCTCGAGCGCAGGGCTTCCACACAACAAGATTGCCGCGCAGATAGCGAGACAGGCAAAACTGCTCAACTCTGATGAGAACTTCTCGGTGGTCTTTGGCGGAATCGGGATCAATAGCGAAGAGGTAAACTTCTTCAGGAAGGAGTTTGAGGACACAGGGGCGCTCGATAAATCAGTGTTGTTCCTGAACCTTGCTTCGGAACCTTCCATGGAACGCGTAATATTGCCAAGGCTTGCGCTGACCACTGCGGAATACCTAGCCTATGAAAAGAACATGCATGTCCTTGTCATACTGACAGACATGACAAATTATTGCGAGGCGCTCAGGGAGATCTCCGCTGCGAGGGAGGAAGTACCGGGAAGGAGAGGATATCCAGGATACATGTACACGGACCTTTCAACGATATATGAGAGGGCAGGTAAGATAACTGGAAGAAAGGGTTCCATAACGCAGGTACCTATACTTACAATGCCGGGAGAGGATATCACCCATCCGATACCAGACCTTACCGGTTACATAACAGAGGGGCAGGTGGTCCTGAGCAGGGAGCTGCAAAGGCGCGGCGTGTACCCAAACATAGATGTTCTACCATCGCTTTCAAGGCTCATGAACGCCGGAATAGGCAGGGGAAGAACAAGGGAGGACCACAGGGGAGTGGCAGACCAGCTTTTCTCCGCGTATGCGAGGGGCAAGGAGCTCAGGAGTCTCATAGAGATAGTAGGGGAGGAAGCGCTTAGCGCCAACGACAAGAAATTCCTGAAGTTTGCGGACGAATTCGAATCAAAATTCGTCAACCAGGACTTCTTCGAAGACCGAACAATAGAAAAAAGCCTTACATTGGGGTGGGAACTGTTCAGCATGCTTGACAAGAACGAGGTGAAGAGGGTGAAGGACGAATTCATCCAAAAGTATGGTTTGTGGGACAAGGGGAAAAAAGCCAAGGTAGAAGAGGATGCCGCAGAGCAACATTAAGACCACAAGGATAGAGCTTATCAGGACAAAGGCAAGGATAAAGGTAGCAACAAAGGGGCTTGAGCTCCTCAAGCTGAAGAGGGCAAGCCTGGTATTGGAGTTCTTTGAGCTTGCAAAGCAGATACAGCTCTTGAAGGCGAACCTGAGGGATAGCACGCAAAGGGCGATGGATAGCACAAAGATCGCAGAAATAGACGCAGGGAGGATATCGCTCGAGAGGATTGCCGCAGAGCAAAAACCGATAATGGCAGGAGTTGAGGCGAAGAACGTGATGGGTGTGAGGATACCCAACGTGAACGTGGGAGGGCAGTCGACAATATCGTTGGCTTATGAGCTGATATCTGTCCCGACTTCGGTCGAGGACGCCAGGAGGAACTATGGCAAGCTCTTCAATCTGCTGATAGAAGTTGCGGAGAAGGAAAGCTCGTTGAGGAAGCTCCTCTACGAGATAGAGAAGCTTAACAGGAGGGCGAACGCCATAGAGAATGTGGTGATACCCAATCTTAAGGACAAGGCATCCTACATAAAACAGAGGCTCGAGGATCTCGAAAGGGACCAGACGGTCTCGTTGAAGTTCATAAAAAGAAAAATGGCGAATCGGCATGGATAACCTGCAAAAGTTCAATATGATAAGAAGAACGATGCTTTTAGTAAAGATAGGCATTGTAGTCATAGCTGCTGCAATGATATTGCAGGTGCTGGGCGTTGGTGTTTGAATGAGGGAGATAGAGCTGCTTGAGGATATCAAGAAAAAAGAGGAGCATTCAGAGAAAAAGGTGATGGATGCGCAGGAGAAAGCGGAGAAGGCAATAGCGGATGCAAAACAGGGCGTGCAGGAGGCGCTTGAAAAAACAAAGGTCGAATCCGCTGAAGATTACGATAAGCTGATGCAGAAAGCCACCAAACAGGCAAAGGAGCAACACGATGACATCATCGATTTGGCGGTGAAGAAGGCACAAAAAATAAAAAAGGCAGACGGTGCTGTGACATTGGCAATATTCAAAAAGGCGCTAAAGGAAAAGTTCGGTGTATAAATGTTCAAGCCCTCCCATATGGCAAGGATAAGGCTGATCGTGCACAAAAGGTATTCTAAATCCGTGATGTCGGCATTGCAGGACATCGGGGTCATGCAAATAGAATCCCTCCCTGAAGCGATGCTAAAATTCTTTGACACGCAGGAGGGTGTCGAATACAAGGAGGTATCTGATTATGCGCAACGTTTCAGGGGCCTGGAAGGCCTGCTCTACCCGCGTGGGACGGATAAAAAGTTCTCGTTTAGGGACGAAAGAGATCTTATAGCACAGGCGCAGGAAGTCCATATAGACGAACGCGTCGGCCGCATAAGGAAAGAGCTTGACAGCATAGACGCCAATGCCAAGGATATCAACTCCAAGCTATCGCTGCTCAACAGGATCCCGGATTTTACGGGAGACCTCGCCATACTCAATAACAAGAACATAGTCTCGTATATGGTGTATGGCCCGCAACAGCAGCTTGACCTGGTGGAGAAGAGGGCTTCTTCCAAAGAGGGGATATTGAAGACGAGACTCCAGAATGCGATAATATTCAGCGTGAAGCGCGGCAATGAGAAAGAGTTTGCTGATATTGCCGAAGGCAACAACAGGATAACTGCGGAGACAGTGCCGCAGATGACCAATACCGCGGCATACAATAAAAAGGAGCTTGAGAAACAACTCGGTTCGATCCTCAAGGCAAAAATGGCGCTTGAAGACGAGCTTTCCCACATATCAGATAAAATGTACCCGCTGGTCAGCGCGCTGAGAGAGCAGTTCGATATAGAGATGGAGAAGTACGAAGTGCTGAACAAGGTCGGGACAACCAAATCAATAATTGCGTTTGAGGGATGGGTGCCGCAGGAGTCGCTTGCCAACCTGGAAAAGATCATAAGGCAGGTCACCGAAGGCAGGTTTGTACTAGAGCACATAAGGACCAAGGAGATGCCGCCAACCAAGATGCACAATCCGGCAACGCTGAGGCTTTACGAGTTCTTTGTGAGATTCTATTCGATACCGAAGAGCGAGGAGATTGACCCCACGATAATGTTCGCTCTTGCTTTCCCCATCTTTTTCGGATTCATGGTGGGCGACGTGGGCTACGGGCTCATAATGCTTGGGCTCGCGCTTTTCATAATCCACAGGGTTGACCACCCGCCGAAGAAGAGCAGGCTTCCGAAGATGATCACTTCATTCGTGATGCTGCTAATTACACCCAAGTCGCTTAAGGTGCTTGCCAAGTCCATAATACCGGGCGCTATAATCGCCATAATCCTTGGCGCTGCATTCAACGAGTACTTCGGTTTCCAGCTCCCGTATACCGCACTCTTCAATGTGGAGACCGGGTTGGGAACCCTGCTTGTAGTGTCGGGATGGATTGGTGTCTTCATGGTTGAGTTTGGGTTCTTCCTGGGCTTCCTGAACAAATGGACGAATGGTGAGAGCAGGCATGCAATAGCAAAACTAGGCTGGATGATGGCTGGGGCTGGCTTTGTCATCTTCGGATTGAACATATTGCATGGACAGCCTATGGAGCTAAACAATATTGTCGCTGCTGCGTCATACGTCCTTCTGGTGCTCGGGATACTCGTTATAGTAGTATTCGAGGGTATGATGGGCCTGATGGAACTGCCCTCGCTCATAAGCCACATGCTTTCATACACGAGACTTGTTGGAATACTCCTTGCGTCCGTAATACTCGCCGAGGTGATAGACATAATCTTCATCGGTGGCTGGCACCACTCCATACTGCTCGGTCTGGTGGGCACCCTGATACTGGTAATCGGCCAGCTCTTCAACATAACAATTGCGATGTTCGAGCCAGGCATACAAGGAGCCAGGCTTATATATGTCGAATTCTTCTCAAAGTTCTTCGATGGCAACGGCAGGCTCTTTAAGCCATTTGCCTCACAAAGGAACAGGACCATAGCGCAATTCAAGCTCGGAGAGACAAAATGAGCGGACTTGCTCACACCGCCTTTGCCACAAGCTGTCCTACCGCAGTATGGGGGAATCCTGATGTCAGCGTCGTATAATTCAGTATCACATATCCCTTGAAAAGCTGGCCGGGCGCCACATTCACCGCGGTGCCGTTGTTATAGCAGAGGACGTTGAATGTCACAGTGCCCCCGATCGCGATGGTCAGCCGGTTTGAGGGAGGGTTGTTTGGCAGTATCATATTGGAGGGATTGCCGCTGTTGTTGCATCCGAACGAGGTGATGTTTATAGTCGACTGGGTGTTTTGCTGTATCGTCAGGTTGACCTGGCCGGTCGAGGAGTATAATATGGCGGTCAGGCACCCGAACTCTGCCGGGAAGACGCAGGTGGTGCTAACCGGCGGCTGGAACAGACCCAATTCGAACATTGCGACTAGAACTATGGTTATTATGACTATCGCCCAGCCATAGGTGGTAAGATATTCTATTGCGCTCTGCGCCGCAAACTTTCCTTTCATTGAACCACATTTAGTAAAAAGGGGATGAATTTATACCTTGCTTTTCTTTGGGTTTAGTGGAGCGTTGCTATTATTCCATCTATTATGCCGTTTACCCCGAGGCCTCCCGTCGACTTCACGACTATCCTATGACCCAGTACCGACCTTGCCAGGGATTTTATGTCGTCAATGCTTACGGATTTCCTGCCCTCTATGAGCGCTTTTGCCTTTCCGGCCCTCATGAAGCTTATCTCTGACCTTGGGCTTCCACCCATCACCACGTGTATGTCGGTCCTTGTCGCATGGACAACCTGGGTTATGTATTTGGCAACCTCGTCAGACATCTCTATCGCCTTCGCCTGCTGCTGGAGGGCTATTATGTCATCAGTATTAAGCACCTTGTTGACCTTGAGTTCCTCCTCCCTCTCCTTTATCCTCAGCATTTGCTCCTCAACATCGATGTCTGCGTAATTAACCCCTATCCTCATCAGGAACCTGTCGGTGAGGACCTTTGGGAGGAGTATGGTGCCCTCTATATTGAGCGGATTCTGCGTGGCGAATGCTATGAATGGCTTCTTCAATGGCAGGGTGGAGCCACCCAGGGTGACCATCTTCTCCTCGAGGGCCTGCAGCATGGATGTGGTGGTCTGCGGGGGGGCCCTGTTGAGCTCGTCTATCAGCAGCAGGTTTGTGAATATCGGGCCCTTCTTAAGCTGGAGGTTGTTTTGGTCGTCGATGTATGTGTAGCCGACAACGTCCCTGATCTGGAGATCGGACGTCCCCTCTATCCTTCCAAAATCTGCAGTAACCGTCTCCGCAAGCGTTCTAGTCATCGTGGTCTTTGCGACCCCAGGCACCCCCTCAAGAAGCACATGGCCGTCGGCAACCATCGCTATGAACATGAGTTCGAGTATATCCTTGTTGCCGGCTACATGCTTGCTGACCTCGCTGAGAACCGACTTGAAGGCATCTGGTGCATTTATCATTGGATCATCTTTTATCTGGAGGAGGTTTTTGACATCTTCATCGCCATCCTCTCCTCCTTCAACAGCGCATGCTGCAGCGCGCCCCAGAGCACGACCGCATTATTGTGCTGGGTGTCCCTTGCCGAAAATAGGAGCGTTATGGTCTCATTGGACATTGAGAGGGCGAGAAGCTTGTTGAAGCCCCTGTTCTCCTTCAGCTCCTTCAAATATTTTTTCCTGAAATCTGGGAACTTCTCCTGCTCGTGCGCGAACCACTTCCTTAGATCGTCGCTCGGACCCACCTCCTTGATCCAGATGTCAACATTAGCCGTGCTTCGCCTTACGCCCCTTGGCCAGAGCCGATCCACCAGCACCCTGAGCCCGTCCGTTATCTCGGGCCTGTCGTAGATGCGCTTGAGCTTTATCATAGGCCTTCAGATACTAATAAAAAAATAGCTTTATAGTTTTATGGATTGTCCATCGGCAAAGAAAGTTATATAATCCATTTTTTCTATTAGTAAAACTAGATGGTGACCTGCGTGCATTTTAAAAAGTCCCAGTCTGCGATGGAATACCTAATGACATACGGCTGGGCAATACTGATCATCGCAGTAGTGCTGGGCGTCCTTTTCCAGCTTGGAGTTTTTTCAGGAATAACTACCCCCAAGGCGCAGGCCGGTAACTGCCAGATAATAAAGGTGGGATCCGGTATTACGCAGACGATATCTTTGGCAGGGGAGTGCCAGGGGCAGGAGCCCCAGTTCGTTGCCTCCTTCTCAGACAATTCTGTGGAGACCACGCTTTCGCCTAAAATAAATATGCCACAGATAACTTACGGGGGCAATCAACAGATAACCATAGCGGGATGGCTGAACGACGCGGACCCTGGCGGCAACTGCGGTTATGGCTTTGGCTACCCTGGAACCTGCTCCAATTTCGGTTGCTACTCCGGAATATCTATGTTCATGTACAACCGCGGAAACGGGCAATATGCGGTAAGATTGAACATGGGATGCACAGACCAGGAATTTTCGCAGGGGGTGTCGACTGGTAGCTGGGTGTTCGTGGCCGGAACATATAATGGAATAGCGCAAACCGCGTACATGGGTTATAGCGGACAATTATATTCGCTCTCCCCGGCTGTGGAAAACAGCGTCAATATAGCGGCAGACGGAGCATTCAAGCTGGATCACTGGAACGGCATGGCTGCCGACATACAGGTATACAATACATCGCTCTCATACAACGAAATCCAGGCCCTCTACAAAGAGGGCATAGGCGGGGCCCCAATAAACCCGCAATACATAGTATGGTGGTGGCCGCTCAACGGAAACATGAACGACTATTCTGGGAACAATAACAACGGCCAGGCCAGCAGCGGAGAGACATACTCGAGCTCGTGGACGAGCGGTTATGCGGCCCCATAAAGCCGTAGAAATATCAAAAATGATTCTTCTCCCTCGTAGTTCCGTTATCTGGAATAAAAGAAAGCTTTATAAAATATAGTAGTGATTATAAAATCGAAAAACGGCGACACTTTTTGGTGACTTGAATGGGATTATTTAATAAGCTGGGCGGAGTGCTTGGAACATCGAAGGACATGAATGTAGAGGAATACATGAACTCGGAAGAGATGGAGAACGTAGACGTGATGAATGAACCTGCCGATTTCTATGTCAAGCCCTTCAATCTCACAAGCGAGGCTGATGTTGCGGTTATACAAGCAGAGCTTCAGAAGAGGAACATAATCCTGATGAAGGTAACGGAGATGAACAAAAGGCCGCAGACGCTTAAAGGGATTGTGGACACGCTGAAACAGTACGTCGACAAGACCAACGGGGACATTGCAAAGCTCAACGAGGACCAGATACTTCTTGTGCCCAGCAAAGTGAAGATAATAAAGAGCAAGAGACAGCAGCCTGGCAAGTAGCTTTTTATTTATTCACGCTTTTCTTTTTGCCACCCTTGGATAGCGCAATCGATATTGCATTGATCTCCTTCTTTGTGATCATGGACCTCCTGGCCACGTGATCGAATGCGAACATCACGGCCTTTTTGTCCCTGATGTCCGTCCTGTTCTTTATCGACCTCCAGAACAGGGCGCTCATGCCCTTTATCTGTTCCTCGCCGGCGTACGCACGTGAGAAATCTGTATCATTTTCGAGCTCCTCCTTCCTCAGTTCGTACAGGATTATTGCAAGCGCGTGGGATATGTTGAGAATCGGATAGCCCTTGTCAGCAGGGATAAAAATGGTGAGATCGCACTTCTGCAGTTCCTCTTTTGTGAGGCCGGTGTCGTCCCTGCCAATCAGCAATGCTATTTTACCGCTCCGCAGCGCCTTTTTTGCCTTTGAAAGGGTATAGACATTAAAGAAGGAGGCGTTGCTTTTGTGCCATAGTCCCGTCGTGCCGACAACAATCGTGCTCCCTTTGACGGCGTCGTCTATGCTTTTGCAAACTTTTGCTTTCTTTAGGATGGGGAATGCATGCTTGGAGTACTTTATTGCCTCCTTGCCGTTATGATTGCACCTTGGATTAACAAGAGAAAGGTCCCCGATGCCAAAGTTGCCCATCGCCCTTGCTATATACCCCAGGTTTATCTGGTAAAGGGGCTCGACAAGCACGACCTTTATGTTTTTCCTCATTTGCACACCTTGATGGAATCACATAGCGCTGGCGCCAAGCACCAGGAATGCCACGATGGCGATAAGGTTCACCAGCACGTGGGCAAATATTGTGGCGTAGAGCGAACCGGTCTTTTTGAAGTAGTAACCGGCAGCAAGGCCGAAGAGCAGTGCGGCCGCAAACTCGCTTATGGAGGCGTAGCCGCTATGGAGCACCGCAAATATAAGGGCGCTGAACACTATGCCTATCCTTGGCACAAGGAATCCCCTGAACAATATCTCCTCGTTTATGGGCGCCACAAGGAAGCTGAAAATAAGAAAATAGAGAGGAAAGCCGGATAGAACGGTTCCGACATTGGTGGGAAGAGGTATATTGGTGACCTGTGAGAAGACCGACAGCAATATCTCGAAGGCAAAGACTATTGCCAAGAGCTTGATTCCTGTGACCAACGCCGTCACGTTGAACTTTTCGCGTGACAATCCCAATGACCTTATTATCTTCTTGAGGCTCCAGCCCCTGAGAAGCAGGTAGGCGAACACAAAAATAGAGAACATGAGCGAGAGGGTTATGCTCGTATTTGCATCCAATGTGTCCGCGCTTACGGATCCCTGCGAGTATTCATAGATATAGTAAGCCGTAAGGAGCAAGAGCGCAATGGCGAAGGCGTAGAAAAAGTATCTAATCCAAACCTGTTCCTTTTTGCCACTTTTCCCGTTTTTTATTGCCAAGAGCAATACCCCATCATTTCTTGGCTGGCGCCCTGAATTCCGCGTACCCACATCTGCCGCACGAGCTCCTGTCGCTGTGCTCAGCCATCCTGCTCCCGCACTTGGGGCACATCTTCCCGGGCTTGTAGGGCTTGAAGGTCTTTTTCTCCTTCTTTTTCTCATCCGCCATAATATTACCCAATCATCACTTCTTTTCTACGGCTTTCTCCTCCTTTGGGGGGGCATCGCCGCCTGCCGCCTTTGCCGCGGCCTTTTTCTCCTTCTTGGCATGCCTTTCAAAAAGATACGAGTGCTCGAATTTCCTCATGGAATCGGAATTTGAATATGAATGCAGAAGTGCGGTGCACTGCCTGAGCCCGTATGTCTGGCTTAGGTTCACAACAAGCGTAGAGTCCGGGCTGAGGTTGAGCTTTTTGCACACCTCCTTCTTCACTTCGTCCCTGGAGGGCGTCCCGTCCCCCTGGATTATCGATACCTCTATTTCCCTCCTTCCGATCACGGCATTATTGTTATCCTTTAATATTTCAACTTCCATCTTTTCACCAAATCATTGGTTCCATGTCCTGTACAGCGCCTTCCTGCCCATTGTGTCAAGCACCTCCACCTCCTGCCCCGGATTTAGCTTGCCCTTGAAATCCTCGGTCAGTGGCAGGTCATAGACCTCGTATGTTTCAGAGTCCATCACCTGGACAGATGTATCGGTCAATGATACCACCTGCGCCTTCCTCTTGGTTATGGTTGGGACATCCGCATCCGCATGGCTTGTCTTTATGAGCGATTTTTTCTGGCCATCGAATATACCGATGCCGGTCACGCGCATCTTTGCTGATCCGTGCTTTCCTGGCGAGCTGGTTTCTATCTCCACCACCCTGCATGGAATCCCGTCGATCATGATGTAGCTTCCAACGCGTATGTCCTTCATGGGTTTGTGCTGGATCTCGCCCTCTTCATCTGCCATAAAATGCACACTAAGTAGTATTGATACCTTTATTTGAGCCTAAAGCATATATATACCTTGCTTTAAGCCCGGATCAAAGCGCTTCTATAGCATCGAGCCATCTGTTGTCCGAGCTGTTTGCCGCGCTTGAGAGCCTTACCGGGCTCGAGCCGAGTTTTGCCTTTACTCCGGTGATGACCGACATGACCTTTATCTGATCCGTCAGCTCCGGTGAAAGCCTTGACCCGAAGATCACATTTGCCCTTTCATCTAGCATCTCGGTCACGCCGGAACCGACCATCGTGGCCTCCTCTATGGTGAGTGATGCCGATCCTGTCACGTGCACCAGCGCGCTCTTCCCGCCCTCCGCCTCGATGTCCAGAAGCGGATGCTGAACGGTTGATGTTATCGCCTTCTGCACCTTATCGGGCCCTGTCCCGCCTCCGAGGTTTATTACCGCTGTGCCCGCATCGCGCATCACGGCGCGCACATCGGCGAAGTCGAGGTTTATCAGGCTTGGCAGCATTATGGTGTCTGCGATGCCCTTTACCGCGTTTATCGCCACGTTGTCTATCAGTTCCAGCGCCTTTTCCATTGGAAGGTTCGGCGCGTAGCCCAGTACCTTGTCGTTGGCTATCACAACCGTAGTGTCAGCGTTCTTCACAAGCTGTTCCAGGCCCCAGTCGGCCTTGAGCTTCCTGCTCCTCTCCAATGAGAATGGATATGTGACAAATGCAACAACTAGCGAGCCCTGCTCCCTGGCCATCTGCGCAACCAGCGGTATAGATCCGCCGCCCGTTCCACCGCCCATTCCCGCAGCAAGGAATACAAGGTCATAGCCGTTCAACGCATCCTGGATCTCCTTCTTGCTTGCATCGGCGCACTTCATGCCGACTTCCGGGAACCCGCCTGCGCCAAGCCCGTGGGTTATCTCCCTGCCCATGAGTATCTTCTTGTGGGCGCCGATCATATTCAGGTGCTTGGCATCGGTATTGAGAGCTATTGTCGTGGCGCTCTTTATACCGCCGTTGTACATCCTGTTTATGAGGTTGCTTCCTGCCCCTCCCAGTCCTACTATCGCCAGTTTTGCCTGGTAGTCGTCGTCGCCCATTTATAACACCTTGATTGCAATATTAAAATGAAACAAATAAGGATGACGGGGCAAAAGCCCCAATCACTCTAAATCATTTCAATTCCGCTGAACGAGGACTGCTTTGGTTCCTCTAGATGGCCGACAATGCTTGCGCCCTTGACCCCCGTTACTATCGCGACTATTTCTATCTGGTCATCGTAGCCCGGAATGAGTCTTGCGCCCCATTTTATGTTTGCCTTCGCATCCATCTGGTCCGTGATAATCTCTCCTGCCTTTATTGCGTCGCCTATTGTAAGCGATGCTCCACCCGAGATATGTATCAATGCACCAGAAGCCCCTTCCATGTTTACATCCAGGAGCTTGTTCTTCAGGACGCCTTCAGAAGCCAGGTTTACCTTGTCTGTTCCCCTGCCTGTCCCGACAGCTATAAACCCAACCTGTCCGCCTCCAAGAATAGACCTCACGTCAGCGAAGTCTATGTTGATCAGGGACGGCTGCGTTATTGTCCAGACAAGTCCGCCGATCGCCTTTGCCAACACCTCGTCCGCCAGGGCGAATGCGTCGTTCATCGGCAGGTTAGGCACAAGCTTTACCAGCCTGTTGTTGTCCAATATGATCACGGAGTCGCAGAACTTCCTTAGCTTCTGGATTCCTTCCTCGGCCTTCACCTTTCTTATCCTCTCAAGGTCGAACGGATAGGTTACCATCGCCACCACTATAGCTCCCTGCTCCTTTGCAATCTGCGCAGCAGTGATTATGGATCCCGTTCCTGTCCCGCCTCCCATACCTGCGCACAGGAATACGAGCTGAGAACCAGAAAATGAGTCTTCTATGAGACCCCTGTCGACTTCCGCCGCCTTCATGCCCAGGGCCGGATCCCCTCCAGCGCCCAGACCGCGGGTTATGGTCTTGCCGATCAGGACCTTCTTTATCCTGTCGTCTATGATTTTGAAATGCTGAGCATCAGTGTTCACGGCAACAAACTCTGTTCCCTTCACACCTGCCTTCAAAAGCCTGTTGACAATGTTGTTTCCAGCGCCTCCAAAGCCTGCCGTCACAATTCTTATCTGCGTGGAGCTAAACTCCTCGCCCACATTCGAGTTCCTACTCTGTCCCAATACTTCGTTTACCAGGTCGGTCATTTTATCGCCTTAATCGCCGATAAATAATACTAAACGAAGCTTTAAAAACCTTTTCACATTTGCGGTAGATAGGACGGTTATGCCTCAACGAGCTCCAGTAATGCCTATCCGAATAAATTTTTTTTACTCAGATAAAAGGAAAAACATAAAAGTAAACGAAATTTATCGTAATATATGGTGCTTTTATATTAATTTTCAGTAACGGCGTGGCTTTTCTGAACTACTTGGAAATCGTGTAATTACCGACGATCTGGCCGGACTGCCCAAGCACCACATACTGGTTATATGGCGCATTGTTTGCCGTGTAGTTGACTAGAAAGACATTGTTGAATGATTTGTTCAGCTCCGGAGAAGTAAAGTTTGTATAGAACGTGGCATAGACGTTGACATTGTTGTAGCCGTAGTCATTCACATAATTAACAAGCTCTGACGCCGATGAGTTATAAGACCTTGCAATGGCAATTTCTGGCGAGCTTATTACATAGGTGGGCGCAGCACTGAGGCCGTATATGATGCACTTGGTGGTATACAGGTTGTCAGTGCTCGGGGAAAGACCAAGCGCTGGATAATCATACTCCTGTATGAAGAGCGTAGGGCACGGTCTCGTAGCATTGTATACCACAGAGAGCACTATGGACCAGCTATTTGCTTCGAGCGTGGACGGGGTTGAAGCTACGACTGTTACCGCGGCGTTTGGATTAGCAGCCTTCACATCATTGAGGACCAATTGCTGGGCCTGTGCCTGGGTCACGGGGCCGGTCTGCGAAGGCCTCACGAAAACGAGAAAGACTGCGCTGAATATTATGACCAGCACCACCACGAGGGTTGCCACCTTCAATAAAAGGTCCATTTTTATCGTTTTTATACTCTCTGCTAAGAATTAAATAGATTATAGGGAAGGCAACACCATCCCACCTAAACATTTGTGGTCTGGACAGCCAATCTACCTAGAAACTCCTCACCTATATCGGGATCGCCGGCACACATCAGGATGATCTCACCCTCGCGAACGCCAAGGATATCGGCCATGAATATATTCTCCTCTTCGCTTACAAATTCTCTTGCCGAATTAGTATATACAAAAAGCTTCTCTCCTAACTTTGAGGTCTCGCTATGCAGCGCGGCCTTTATTGCCTCATATTCGCTGTTTTTCATCCTCACGGCCAGGACCCTTCCTTTTCCTTTCATGGTGTTGTATATTGCGTCAACTTTGGTGTTAAGAAAGGCACTGGTCACATCGAATATCTGGAACCTGGCTGTTTTGTTTTTTGCAGAGTACGTACCGCCCGTTTTATCAAACCTTTGGATAAATATGCCAACGGTAACAAGCACTGCAATTACGATGTAATAGGCGTAAATTGGCTCCTGCAGCAGCAGTCCGGAAAAAAGTATTGTTATGAAGGGCGAAAGAAAATAAAGATTGGTCACAAATGTCGTCTTGAGCGTTCTGAAGGCGCTATAATAGAAGAAAGGAACGGCTATGAGCGTAACTGTTCCCATATAGAGCAGTGCGATAATGGAGACAGGATTAAATGCGGGTATTTGCGCTCCACCATATAAAAATAATCCAAAGGCTATAACCAGAGCAACAGAATTGAACATAAACATCGTGCTTTCCATATCTGTATTGTATCTTTTCAGAAAGACCGTTGCTCCACCGGCAATAAACGTCATAAAAACGAGAAATAGTATTACCCCTGCATTGCTCCCTGAGAAGAGTGATGTACCTCCTCCGCTCAAAGCGATATATATCCCCAAAAATGCGAGCATCAACGCGGCTATCTGAATCTTTGAAACCCTTTCCCTAAGCATTATTGGGATAAATATCAACATAAGAAGCGGTTGGGTCCTGTATATTACGGTCGCTAACGATGCACTCACGAATTTCTCGGCATAAATAAGGCCATAATATACAAATGCAAGATTTATGAAGCCGAGCAAGCCTATGAAGACGAATTCCCTGGGGTTTCTTAGGTAGCCCTTCAGCTCAGCCGTCTTCTTCCTCACAAATACAAGTGCCAGCGAAGCTGGCACGGCAATAAGATAGGCAATAAACATGAAGGTAAATATATTGATGCCGTTGTTATCCGCAACTTTCAATGCAAGGGGGAATAAAGCCCCGCATATTAGAGAGATCGTAATGAATAGATGGGCCCTGTTTTTTATCTGCATGCTTGTGATGAGTGAAAAGAGCAATATAAATGTTTCATTTTTTTACAATTTAGATAGATTTTTTAGTTAAAATGAAGATATATAAAATTTGGTTTCGTAACACATATCTGTGTTCGACGAGTACAAAATAGAAAGCCGGTTCAACAGAGAGCGCAGTGTCATTTCAAGAAAAATAGTACGGTTGCTCTCAGAAAACTCCAGGGTAACTGTAGCGGAAATTGCAAATAGGGTTAGCCTGTCAAGGCCCACTGTCAAAAGCAGATTATTGGCATTGGAAAAAGAGCTCGGCATGACCTACACCCTTGAACTTGACGAAAGAGCTCTCGGATTTTCTAGTCCGCACCTAATTTCGGTGAAATTCAAGAAAAAACCGGATTATACCAAAATACGTGAAATCATGCTCAAATCGTACATTCCGCAGGTCGCTTTTACGACCACGGGCTCTTACGACTTGGTAATATATGCGAATGCGTTTTCTACAAGGGACTACGCGCATTGGGATAAAAGCATGAGCATTCTTCTAGGAGAATACGGAGCGCAGTGGCAACCGTCAGAAGTCGTGCATAAACAGTTGGGCTTCTTCCCCATAAGGACCGATGTATTGGAACGATCTCGGATAGATGATAAACATAAGCAGATTCTAAAATTGCTAAATGAAAATTCGAGGCTATCGTTTCAGCAAATTTCAAAAACGCTCAACATTCACTTTAATACCGTTAAATATAATTATGGAAAACTGTTCAAGCTTGGTTATATCAAAAGGCCTACAATAACAATGGCCCTGGCAAAAAACCTAACATTTATGACGTTTTTTGCAGATTATGCTCCAGTTAATGGCTATGAGAATAGCTCGGCAACTGCAAGGCTGGCTTTTATGAGCGATGATAAAGATCCGCTGATAAGCAGATATCTGATATGTGCGCCATTAATAGGCAGGCACGATTTCTTTACGCTGGGAGTCTTTGACAGCCTTAACGTCGCCTACAACGCAGATATTCTTTATCATAAAAGAATTTTCCAGAAGCATGCTATAAAAATAGGCAGCGGTGAGATTAAGGATATATTATTTGGGAGATTGCCTATTAGGAGCATCGATTCTGCTAAAGAATACAACAAAATCGTTTGGGAGCCAGATTTTAGGTTATGAACCCCTAGAGGGAATTATTTTACAAAATAACTAATTTTATTGCACAATTTGTAAAATTTCAAAGTCTATATAAATCAGAAAGCCAACTAACATACTTAGGTGAGTAGGTGGGTGCCATTAACGTGCTACTGATACGTTATTTCAATGGGTTTGCACGTACCATGTTTCCACCAACCAACATTCATACATCCTGGCATCCTTCCTACTCCCTCTTCTCCCATAACGATTATTTCGGTGGATCTATGAACGCATTAGAGAGGTTTTTGGGCTTGACAGGAAGGTCATCGTGTATACGAACAGCAACGGCATGATGGGGAAAGCCATTTGCAGGGAAAGGGACGTAGCAAGGCATATATCTGATGTCATGAAGGTTTCTGGATCAGTTAATGTGAGAATAGAACCATTCATATCCTGATTATCATAATTTTGGTGGGTTTGTGGGCAAAGTCAATGCGAAGGAGAGCGGGAGCAGGAAGGAAGATGGATACCACAGGGTTCTTTTCGTGAACCCAAAGCAAGATGTGGGCCCTGGAGACCTTGCGGAAAGCTTAGTCAACCTTAGGCTCTTTGAGGACATTTTCGTGGAGAATCACAAGAAGGGCTATGTGGCAAGAGTAAAGTTTTTCCCGGGATGCGAACCGAAGAAGCCGGATAGATATATTGCCTATAAGATAGGGGATGGCTTCGGGGATGTAGTAAAAATCAGGTAACCAACATAACTTGATTCATATTCAGGACAAGATGGCGCCTAAGGCCCGGATAAATTAAGAAAGGGAGGAAAAGGGTGAAATAGGTTTATTTCATCTCCTCTTTTGCAAACCTGTATATTGCATCCAAAGCATGCGACGCTTCCTTGTTGCCACAGGCAATTGCTGCGTGGGTTATGGCCCCAAAAATTATCAAGACGTCGCTGACAGATCCCCCGTTCGCCAGCTCGTCAAGTGCGTCCTTTCTCATTTTCACTGGTATGAGCTGTCCAAATTTTGTCCAAAATTCTTTTATATTCCCATCGGATACATATCCGTCCTTTGAGGAGTGGTTGGGCTTGCCGATCTTTTCCATGAACAGAGCCACAATCTTGTTTGCGGTCTCGGCATCCAGCCTGCTTGCCAGCTCTGTGCTGAATTCACGCAGGACGTAGCCGTGCCTTTCCATCATTGCTGAGGATTCGGGGGTCGACTCCCTCCTGGAAAAGGATCTAGTTGGCATACAATGCGGTCTTTTGGTGTTATTTTATGTTCAAGGCATAGGTGCTGTTCATTTTCGCGCCTAGCTTCTTGGCTATGTCTGACTTCTCGGCGTTTAGCACGACAACGTAGCTGCTCCACTTGTTCGTAAGGTCTGTGCCACTGCAAAGCGGGCACTTTTCCCCGTGCGTTATTATCATCCTGCAGTTCTTGCATGCTTTTCCTTCCATTGCATCACCAATTGTTTCTCATTCTGCTATTTATCTCTTGCTCCTCTTGCTTCCGCCCCTCTCGTCCTTCCTGCCTTTCTTGCCCTCGGATGCTATCCATTCCATCTTTCCCAATCCTTCGGGCTTCATCGTAAGCGCTATCTTCGAATCCTTGACCGTCTTCTTCATGCTCACAGTAGATATCTTGGCATAGACCAGATCTCCTTTCTTCAGGTTCTTTCCGGTCTTCTTTGAAATGAATGCCGGGGTCTTCTTGTCAAACGACAGGAAATCATTGGCTATCTGGGAGACGTGGACCAGACCCTCCATTGGGCCTATCCTTACGAACGCGCCGAACTCGACAAGCTCTGACACCTCCCCCGCAACTATCTCCTCGACCGTTGGCATAAACGCCAGTATCTTGAACTTGGCATTGTGATGCGTTGATGGATCTCCGGCAAATATCTCGCCGTCGCTTATGTCGCTGACGTCAAAAACCGCCACTATTACCCCTATCTCCTTGTCTATCTGCCCTTCATATTTTCTTCTCAGGACTTCTATAGCTACGCCCTCCAGATTGTCGCCGAAATGCTCGGGAGGCAGCTTGAAAACATCGTTTACGGAATACACCTTGTACAATTCATCACCATGATAAATAGAAAAATGATTACCTAAGAAGCCCGGCCTTGGTGAGCTTAAGGCACTTTATATTAGCTGACTTAAGCTTTTTATACAGTTCGGTGTCGTTTGTGACAACCACCGAGTGCGGATATTCCCGGGATTTTGCGTATACCCACGAATCGACGCTCCTTGTAGTGTTATCCACGTTAACCTTTTTATAGCTTAGTGCGGCTAGGGCTGTTTTTGCTCCGGCGCCCTTTGCACCCCTGTTTGCAGCAAGTTTCGAAAGCTCGCGCAGGATCCCGGCAGAGATTAGCATGCCATGGCCAGGAAATCTCCTGCTTGCTATCTCAAAAACGTCCTTTTTGTTAGAGAAGCCGAATATTATGGAGCTTGTATCTATTATCAGAAAGGCCATAGAGAGATATCAAATCAGCAGGCTTAATAAATTTCCTTGCAATTAGTAAACGGGGGTAACATGAATAAGAGAATAATCATACTGGGAGCCGCGGGTAGGGACTTCTTTAACTTTGATACAGTATTCAAAAATGACCCGACCTACGAGGTGGTAGCCTTTACTGCGGAGCAAATTCCATATATATCCGATAGGACTTATCCTAAGGAACTTTCCGGGAAATTATACCCAAAAGGGATCAAAATCTATGAAGAAAAAGAACTGCCCACTCTTATCAAAAAGTTAAAAGTAGATGTATGCGTTCTGTCGTATAGCGACCTGAGCTACGACCAGGTGATGCAGAAGGCGACATTGGTCAACGCGAGCGGGGCGGATTTCTGGCTGCTCTCTCCGGAACATACGATGCTCAAGTCCTCAAAGCCCGTCATTTCCGTATGCGCGGTAAGGACCGGCTGTGGAAAATCACAGACGACCAGATATGTTGCAGCCATACTGAAAAGGGCGGGATTGAAGGTGGTTCTTGTTAGGCACCCGATGCCGTACGGCGACCTGCGCGAACAGGTCGTGGAGCGCTTCGGCACAATGAAGGATCTCGACAAATATAAGTGCACCATAGAGGAGAGGGAGGAGTACGAGCTCCCTATAAAGAACGGGCTCATCATGTATGCAGGGGTGGACTACGAGAAGATACTCAGGCAGGCGGAGAAGGAGGCAGATATCATAATATGGGACGGCGGGAACAATGATACCCCATTTTACAGGCCGGATCTCTTCATCACGGTCACGGACCCGTTAAGGGCTGGCAACGAGGTGAGCTATTATCCGGGAGCGACCGCGGCAATGATGGCCGATGTCATAGTCATGAACAAGGTGAACTCAGCGACAAAGGATGAGATCGACATGGTCACCGCCAACGTCAAAAGGATAAACCCACGCGCAAAGCTCTTCTACGCGGATTCGGTGGTCAAGGCAGATTCACCTAACCAGATAAAGGGGAAAAGAGTGCTTGTGGTGGAGGACGGGCCAACGATAACGCACGGCAACATGCAGTTCGGCGCGGGCACGGTCGCTGCAAGGCAGTACGGCGCATCGGCCATTGTGACCGCAAAGGACTTCGCGGTAGGAACGATAAAGGAGACGTTCGTGAGATATCCGCAACTGGAGAAGGAGCTGCCTGCGATGGGTTATAGCGCAAGGCAGATAAAAGACCTCGAAGCCACGATAAACGGGGCAGAATGCGACTCTGTGGTCTCCGCAACGCCGACCAACCTCAGGAACCTGATCAGCTCAAACAAGCCGATAGTGCTGGTAAGCTATGAACTTAGCCCGAAAGGCGGCGGTTTCGATAATGTTATAAAGTCTTTTGCGGACAAAATAAAGAAAGAAAGGTGAGGGATTGAAACTGAAGAACGTACTGTATGCCCTGATAGTGCTTGGGCTGATAGTGTCAGCCTATCTGACGGCATCAAAGTACGACTCAGCAATCCTTGCATGCCCAAACTCGGGATTGATAAACTGCGAATCCGTGATCACGGGCCCGTATTCGGCAATAGCGGGGGTGCCATTGTCGGTACTGGGGTTTATACTCTTCCTTCTGGCCGCATATATGCTATTCAAGAACGAGACGTATGTTTTCCTCTGGTCCATTGCGGGGGCCGGGGCGGTGCTCTATTCGGTCGCATCGCAGATACTGCAAGGGAGCCTCTGCATATACTGCCTTTTGCTGGACATAATAATACTGGTCACAATCTTTTTTTCGAACATGAAACCGTCCTCCAACCCTGCAAAGCCAACCCCCGCGCCGATATCGTGAGCCAATGTTGCACATAAGAGACACAGTTGTGGGTTCGATAGTGCCAAGCGATGTGCAGCTGGCGCTCATAGAAGACAGCCACATACAGAAACTGCGCTACGTGAAACAGATAGGCTTTGGATACCTTGTATACCCCGGCGCTAACCACACGAGGTTCGAGCATTCGATAGGCACGATGCACATAACAGGAGAGATACTCAGGCGTCTGGAGGAAAAGAATGAGGAGCTGGAAGGTGTTGGCCTGCTCCACGACATAGGCCATGCGGCGTTCTCGCACTGCTCTGATGCGCTTCTGGAAAGGCACCTCAAGACCACGCACGAAAAGGCGGGCGAGGAGCTAGTACGGAAAAGCTCGATAAAGGATGTCATACAGGATTCTACCCTTTCGCACAAGAAGCTTCTGGAGCTCTACAGCGAAAGGGGCTTCGGCGAGCTCGTTACCGGTTCGTTCGGAGCGGACCGCTTGGATTACCTATTGAGGGATGCGATGTACAGCGGGGTTGCATATGGCGTGGTAGATTATCAGAACATCAAGGACAATATAAGAATATACAAGGGCAAACCAGCGATATACAGGCAGGGCATAGTCAGCATAGAGTCCCTGCTCATAGCAAGGTATTCTATGTTCACCTCGGTGTACCGCCATCATGCAAGCCTTATCGCACAGGGCATGTACGAAAATGCGGTCGACCTTGCCATTGCCTCTGGGGAGATGGATCCAGCCGAACTGAAGTCGTTGAATGATTTCGAGATGACGCACAGGCTGATCGGCATAAGCGCGTCGAGGGAGCTCATGACAAGGGTGATGAACAGGAGGCTTTTCAAAAGAGCGTATTTTGATCATGTCTCCGATGCAATAAAACTACGGGAAATAAATGAGCTTATAGAAAAAACGGGCCTTAAGGACGGGCAGTACACGGTAAAGACCATGAAATTCAGAAGTGACGGCGGGGACATACCGGTGGTTGACAAGAAGGGAGGGCTGATAGGGAGCCTGCAGGAGCTGTCGCCGCTTGTAAAGACACTGACATCAACGCTTGATAGCAGGCAGAAGCTTATTGTATCGTGCGACGCCAGGGACGTCGGAAAGGTTAAGGGGGCCATAAAGAAGGTAATGGGCATCGGCGCCATCACGGAAGCCGAATGACAGCCCCGGCAATATCTATAAATACGATATTGGTTAAAGAGCTTGCGGAGAGGCATGGTAACAAAAAGTGGAGAACTCCCGGCAGTTGTCATATCCGGGCTTCCGGCATCGGGTAAATCTACACTGGCAAACCTCCTATCCAAAGATCTCGGGTTGCCTATCTACTCGATGGGCCAGCGCTGGCGCGAGGAGCACAGGCGCCTGCACCCAAACGGGGACATAAGCTTCGAGGAGTTCTGGAGGGCGACGTCGATAGAGGACAACAGGAAGATAAACATTGAGATGAAGGATGTGTTTGAGAGTGGCACCTACATAGTAGACACAAGATACTCCTCCTATCTCGACTCGAGAAAGTGCCTGAAGATTTTCGTGACGGCTGACCTAGCCACCCGCGCAGACAGGGCCCTGGAGGGCAGACCGGACTACAAAGGGAAGAGCATAACGGACGTGAGGGACATACTTCGCGGGCGTGAAAAGGACGAGCTCAGGGTCGGATTGCAGATATTCGGCGTGGACTACAGGGAACCCAGTCTTCACAACATCGTGATCAACTCTGCCATGCTCACTCCGGAGGAGGAATTCAGGATAGTGCAGGACCTTAGAAGAATTAGGAGGGAAGGAGAGGTAGATGCGCTGGCAAGAAGCAGGGCGTAAAAACGAATCATTTATAAGTTGCTGATTAAATCTTAATGTGCGGGCTCGTAGCTCAGCTTGGCCAGAGCGGCTGGCTCTTAACCAGTAGGTCAGGGGTTCAAATCCCCTCGGGCCCGTCCATTCTTGGGGATACGGAATGGCAATAAAAATTTCAAGATGGGTGGCAGGTATTTAAACAATCCCTGCAACTCGGAAAAGCTTTTATATCAATAATATCAATAAATAGACAACGGAGAAGGAAGGCAGCAAAGCTCTAATTCTCAGTGAAGAAAAACATAAAGTGAACTAAATGGACGAAGACGAAATGGAAGGAGCCCAGGGAGGAATGGAATCCCAGGGGGAGTACAAAGGAGAGCGGAGAGGCGGAGACCGCGGCGGAAGAGGAATGGGCATGAAGCCGAATTACTTTTTGCCAAAGCCGGTGAAGGTCGGGGATGAAGTCGAAGTAAAGGTAGAGGCCGTGGCATCGAAAGGGGATGGCATCGCAAAGAAAGACGGCTTTGTTATCTTTATCAAGGGTGCAAAGGAAGGGGACACCGTAAAGGTAAGAATAACAGAAGTCAAGCCAAGGTTCGCAATAGGCGAAATTGTGGCTTAGAATTGGTTTTGTATTTTAATTCTTTTCTTTTATATAATCTCCCAGCGTAAGCTGAACAGACAGAGCCTTGGTACCATGTACGATGCCCAAAAAGTGGAACAGAAATGGAACAGGTACTGGAGAGAGCATGGAATTTTCAAATTTGACGCAACGGACCAGAGGAAAAGGGTCTTCGTTATGGATATGCCGCCGCCGAACACGACAGGCGGGCTCCATCTTGGCCATGTCTTCTGGACATGCTACGGAGACTCGATCGCAAGATACAACAGGATGAAGGGCCTCAACGTCCTCTACCCGATAGGATGGGATGAGCACGGGTTCCCGACCGAGATAGAGACGGAGAAAAAGTACGGCAGGAAGCTCGGCAGGGAGGAGTTCTACAAGAAGTGCGTTGAGATCTCGGACCTGAGCAGGAAGTCGATGAAGGAGTGGATGCTAAAGCTCGGAGCCAGCTTTGACGAGTCGCTCGAATACAGGACAACGGACAAGGAGTACACGAGGAAGGTTCAGCTTTCGATCCTTATGATGTATGAGAAGGGCATGCTCTACAGGGCTGACCATCCGATAGAATGGTGCGTCAGATGCGGCAGCGGCATATCGAGGGAACAGACCATCGAGAAGGAGGAGAATACTTTCCTGAACTATGTTGATTTTAAGATCGTTGGCGGAAAGGAGGCAGGGGGAAAGGGGAAATCTGAAATATTGACCATAGCAACCACTAGGCCGGAGATGATGCATGCGGCGGTGGCAGTTGCGGTGAACCCTGGTGACAAAAGATATTCGAAGCTTATAGGCGGCATGGTGGAAATCCCGATCTACGGGACAACGGTTAAAATAATAGGCGACGAGGCGGTTGACAAGGAGTACGGCGCCGGGGCTGAGATGATATGCACATTCGGGGACAAGAGGGACATCAATCTTTATTACAAGCACAAGCTGAAGCTCATCCAGGCGATGGAGGCCAATGGGCTTTTGATAAATGCTGGTAGTTTTGATGGACACCATATTTCAAAGGCGCGTGGCGAGGTCGTGGAGGCTCTGGAAAAGGCTGGCGCGTTGAGGAGGCAGGAGAAGATTGCACACACGATTAAAGTGCACGACAGGTGCGGAACTCCGATAGAATTGATTTCGACAACGCAATGGTTCATAAAGATAAGGGATTACGCCAGTGAAATAAAACAGACCGCAGGGGCAATAAAATGGATACCCGAGATGGCGAAGCAGCGCCTGGATGATTGGGCCAACTTCATAGAATGGGACTGGGCCATCACAAGGAACCGGGTCTTTGGCACGCCCATGCCTTTCTGGTACTGTGAAAAATGCAACCACATCGTACCTCCAAAGAGGGAAGACCTTCCGCTCGATCCGACCGTAAAGAAACCCTATCAGGGCGCCTGCCCAAAATGCGGCGGGCAGATCGTCGGGACCAGGGAGACGCTGGACGGATGGATTGACACATCGATCACTTCCATGGTGATAGCCGGCTGGCCCGATGACAAAAAGCTGTTTGAACGGGCGTTCCCGAGCATGATGAGAATACAGGGCGTGGACATAATCAGGACATGGGCTTTCTATACGGTCTTCAGGACATGGGCGCTCACCGGGAACAAGCCGTGGGAGAGCATACTCGCACACGGTATGATATTGGGGCAGGACGGAAGGGAGATGCACAAGAGCCTTGGCAATGGGGTGTATCCCGATGACCTGATGCCGAAATACTCTGCGGATGCGATAAGGCTGTGGGTGGCGCTCAGCGGCGGAATAGGAAAGGACAGGCCATTTTCCTACAACGAGCTCGATTATGCCAGGGGGTTCATGAATAAACTTTACAACACGGCGAATTTCGTTGGTATAGTGATGAAACATGTGCCAAAGGCAGAACCGACCCAATACTTGAATGTCTTTGACATATGGATACTGAACAGGCTGAACGAGGTGATAGGGACGGTGCGTGAGGGATATGACGGATTTATGCTTAACGAGGCGATGAACACAGCAATAAACTTCTACTGGCACGAATTCGCTGACTTCTACATAGAAAACGTGAAGCACAGGGTGTATTCAGAGGACAAAAACATGGAGAATAGCAAAAAGGCAGCCGTTTTCACGCTGAGATACGTTCTTGAGAACTCCTTAAGGCTCTTCGCCCCGGTTATTCCGTTTATTTCTGAGGAGATCAACGAAACGATGAGCGGGAAAAGCATATTTGAACAGAAGTTTCCGGAATATGTGGAAAGGAAAAATGAGGGCAATTATGTCATAAATGGACTAGTGCAGAAGAGCGGGGTGGAAATTGACCACACTGCAGTAGGTGCGCTGCTGAACAATGTGATAAGCATCGTAAGGAAGGAAAAATCCGGAAGGAAGATCGCGCTCAACAAAGAGATAACCGCAATAAATATAAATGTCCCTGATGAATACTATAGTGCCGTGGCTGATTCCACGGAAGAGCTCAGGCTTATATGCAAGGCTCGTGACATCAAGGTCGGCAAAAGCAAGGACTTCTCCGTCTCTGTAAAAATTTGACCTGGTGCAAAGGAAGGAATAATGTTAATGTGTGTGTTTAATGGCACGAATGCATGGAAAAAGCCGTGGAAAATCAAAGTCGAGAAAGCCCGTCGTAGAGATAGGCGTGATGCCGGATGGGTCCAGTTCCACGAAGGCCGAAATAGAGGGGCTTATCGAGAAATATGCGAGGGAAGGCATGGGCCCTGCGCGAATAGGGGAAATGCTCAAGAAGGGGCACAACGTGCCATATATCAGGCAGTATACTGGAAGGAGAATGCTCCAGATACTTAGGGAGAAGGGGCTTGCCGGTGATATACCCGCGGACCTTATGGACCTAATGAAGAAGGCTGTCGGAATACGCAAACACCTGGACAAGAACAGGCAGGACAAGCACAACGCACTGAGATTGCGCAGAATTGAATCAAAGATATGGAGGCTTACAAAATACTATGTTAGTGAGGGAACCTTGCCGGCGGGATGGAAGTATGACCCGCAGAAGGCAGAGCTCCTGATAAAGGGAAGCGCGTAAGGGATAATCAATGGCAGTTCAAAGAGGAATCGACAAATGGAAGCTCAAGAAGTGGTTCGCGGTTAGGGCCCCAAAGGAGTTCAACGATGCGAGCGTAGGCGAGATGCCGGCGAACGATGAAAAAGCGATAGTCGGCAGGAACATAGTAGTGAGCCTGGACATGCTGACACACAACCCCTCACATGCTTACACGAACGTTACGCTCAAGGTAACCGGCGTTAGCGGGGAAGCTGCACAGACCAGGCTTGTGAAGATGGAGATTCTTTCAAGCTACATAAGGTCATTCGTAAGGCGATACAGGAGCGTTTCCTCAGCCGTGGTCCCTGTGACAACCAAAGACGGAACCGCAATAGTAGTAAAACTCATAGCCGTAACAAGGGCGAGGACAGCCCACACAAAGATCGTGGGAATGAGGAAGGAGATGATAGATTTCACCAGGGGCTACTTCATGGAGAACGAAATAGGGCCTGTGATAGGCTCAGTTATAGAAGGCAAGTTCCAGGATGCATTATCGTCCAAGCTCAGGCACATAACAGACCTAAACAAAATAGAGGTCAGGAAGCTCGAAATAGGCGGCTGATCCCTTTTCATACCCCACATACTTTATACCTATCTTTTTCTATATTAACCGTGATGGGTAGAATGAACGCACAGAGCGCAATGGAATACCTAGTAACATATGGTTGGGCCATTTTGCTTATTGCGTTTGTGGTAGGCATATTGTTCAAGCTCGGTGTCTTCTCCACCAATACCTTTGTATCAAGGGCGCAGCCAGGTTCTTGCCATGTATCCAGGCCGTATGGGCCAAACACTACACAGCTTATTTCGCTGGTCGGTGATTGCAATAACCAGGTGCCACAATACGTTGATACTTTCTCTGGAACAGGCAGCTATTTCGATATCGAGAACAACCTGAGCAATATAGGAGGCACCAATACGGTAACGGTAACAGAATGGGCTTATCTTAGCCTGTTTGATCCTAACGATATCAGAGCCAATCTGATAAGCATAAAGGGAGATCAGCATTGCGGTATGTTTCTTGCGGTAAACGACTCTATGCATACTGTGGAATATGGATTGGATATAAAAGGCGTCAGCAACCCGCCATTTGGCAACGAAGTCCATGTATTTGCCGCGAATAACCTAATCAATGCCGGGCAGTGGTACTTTTACGCTGCGGTGTACAATGGCGTAGCTCAAGATATATATTTGAACGGGACGCTTGTCTACACCGCTCCATTAAACGGAATAATAGACCCCTGCTCCGGTGATTCACACATAGGAAGCGGCAGCGGAAACACGGGCTCACTTCACAATCTACATGGATCGGCATCCAATGTGCAGGTATACTCAACCGCCCTTTCGGCCGCGAACATCCAGCAATTGTACATAGAGGGAATAGGGGGTGTTCCAATAAACCTCCAGAACCTCATAGCATGGTGGCCGCTCAACGGCAATGCAAATGACTACAGCGGCAACAGCAACAACGGTGGCCCGACGAATGTGATATATAGTTCACAATGGACAAACGGGTACACAATTCCATAATAAACCCGTGCGGCACATCAGCTAAAGCCTATCAGTATTACACCAATAAATATAACAAAAACGCCAAGCCACCTCAAAGGAGGTACGCTCTCCGAAAGTATCGTAGTTGCAAGTATTGTTGCCATGACATAGCTCAGGCCGCCTATGCCATATGTCCAGCTCAGATAAGCCCGGCTCAGGACCACCAGGTAAATTATGGTGGATAAGGCATATGCAAGAAGTCCCACCCCCAATGGTGGTATTAGTATTCCAGATACGGACAGGCTCTCCTTAAAGTAGAGCTGACCCAATGCCGCAAGGGTTGTTGAAAGAAACAGCATGGCGATATATTTCCACTTGCTCTTCATTTTCATTCCATCATCCTATAGAGATCGCTATTACAACTACGCCCAAAAACACTACAAGTATGCCAATGGCCCTCATCCTTGTTATCCTTTCCTTGAGCACAAGCATTGATAGCAGGGTTATGAAGATGAAGGTGCTTGCAAACGTCGGATAAACAATGGACAGCTGTGCGTTGGAGAGCGCATACAGGTATATGACCAAGCTGGCAGCGTATGCGAATGCACCACCTACGACCATCCTGTTCTTTATCGCTGAGATTGCACTCCCCACGCTGCTGATCCGATTTTTCAATCCTTTTTTATACATTATCTGGGCTATGGATGCCGTTAGGGCGGCAAAAAGTGTTATAAATATAACTAAATATATATTCAATCGATCACGGTAGACCCATGCAGGAATTCACAACTGAGATGTCCCTGTCCGTTGCAGTCATAGTCCTAACAGTATTGGCGATTGTTGTTTTTATAATTTATGGGTCTGGGGCTGCCTTCTATGGCCTGTTCATGATTACGGTTCTTGTAATGGTTTATACTTGGTACAGGATCTCCGGCACCTCCTTTTTCGAGACAGAACGCATCGTTGTGAGAAAGTCAGCGAAGCGGGCAAGGCAGAAAAGAAAACGCAAAGGGCGTTAACGTGGAATTATGAACACATTGATAATAGCGGAAAAACCTAGCGTTGCAAATAGGTTGGCCTCGGCCCTAGGCGGAGGCGCGGAAAAACGCAAACAGGGCGAAGACAATATCAGTTATTATGAGATAGACACAAAAGAGGGGAAAATCTTCGTTGCTGCGGCGGTAGGCCATCTCTTCACAATAAAACAAACCGGCAGCGAGCGCGGATACCCTGTGCTAAACATCGAATGGGCGCCATCATACTCGGTCGGAAAGAAATCTGCACATACGGAAGCCTATTTGGACACCCTTAAGGAACTTGCAAAGCAGAGCCAGAAGTTCATAAACGCGTGCGACTTTGACCTTGAGGGTACGGTCATAGGCACAAACATAATAAAATACCTGAACAAGGGCAAAACGGATGGAAACTCTGCAAGAATGAAATTCTCGACGACAACTACAGAAGATTTGCTTGATTCCTACAAGAACCAGACGAAACTGGACCTCAACAACTTCTATGCTGGTGAGACCAGGCACATGCTCGACTGGTTATGGGGGATAAACTTAAGCAGGGCGCTCACATACGCAGTGCATGGGCAGAGCCTGAAGAACGCACTTAGTATAGGCAGGGTGCAGGGACCCTCCCTTGCAATATTGGTAAAGCGCGAGAAGGAAATATTGAAATTTGTGCCAAAGCCTTTCTGGAGACTGTTCGCAATGATAGAATCGGTACAGTTCGAGAACACGCGTGGCGATATTTTTGACAAAAAGGCGGCAGAAGCTGCGTTCGAGCACACAAAGGTGCAGAAGAATGGTGCAACGGTTGAGAGCGTGGAGACTAAGGAGCAGGCGGTAAGCCCTTATCCACCTTTCGACCTTACGGCACTTCAGATAGAGGCGAGCAGGGCGATACACCTTGACCCATCGATAACTCTGGCAATAGCGCAGTCGCTCTACGAAAAGGCTTACATTTCATATCCAAGAACCTCATCGCAGAAACTTCCGCCCGGGCTTGGTCTACCGAAAATAATACAGGCGCTGGCGAAGAATCCAACTTATTCGACGCTGGCAGGAAAACTGGTTCATGAAAAGCGCTTCAAACCGCTTGAAGGAGCAAAGACAGATGCAGCGCACCCTGCAATATTCCCAACAGGAATTATGCCAAACGATTTGAATGCGACAGAGTCTAGGCTCTACGACATGATTGTGAGAAGATTCCTCGCTGTCTTTGCGGAGAATGCGATCGTTGCAAGAGCTAAGGTAGTTGTCGTAATAGGGGGGGAAAAATACGCAGCCGCAGGATCCAGTATACTGAAGCGCGGCTGGCTGGAGTATTATACTTTTGCGAAGATAGACGAGAAGATGCTTCCGGAATTCAAGCAGGGCAAGAATGTGAAGGTTGCTGATATTGAATTAAAGCCGCTGCAGACACAGCCGCCAAAAAGGTTTACAAAGGCAGGACTGATATCGGAGCTTGAAAAAAGAAATCTCGGGACAAAAGCTACGAGGGCATCAATAATAGACACGCTTTTCAGGAGAAGATATCTGGAAGGCGCAACAAATATAACAGCAACGAAATTCGGAATTAGCGTTTATGATACTCTTGAGACAAATGCAAAAATGATAGTGGACGAAACGACTACGGAAAAGCTCGAAGAAGACATGGATAAAATATCTAAAGGCGAGAAGACGGAGGAGGAAGTTATAGCGGAAGGAAAAGAGATGCTGCTGGAGGCGTTGAAGGAGTTCGACAAAAACAAGGAGCAGATAGCAACTGCGATGAAGATGGGGCTGCACCAGAGCAATGTGCTTGGAAAGTGTCCGAAGGACGGGGGAGACCTTGTAATAAGAAGATCCAGGTTCGGGAAGCAGTTCGTTGCGTGCGCAAACTACCCGAAATGTACAAACACGTATTCGCTCCCGCAAAATGCGCTGATACTGCCAACAGGGAACACGTGCGAGCACTGCAAGACACCTTTCATTAAAGTAATCAGAAAGGGCAAGCGTCCGTTTGAAATGGATCTAGACCCAAGCTGTGTCACCAAGAAAGACTGGCCAAGCTACGAAAAACAAGTGGACAAGATCGAGAAAGCTCCTGAAAAGGTGGAGAAGGCGGAATTTGAAGAGCAAAGGAAAGAACCGAAGCCAAAGAAGGCTGGGAAAATGGCAACGGTAAAGAAGCCTGTTAAGAAAAGGGCCAAAAAACAAAAAAAGACCGGTGAGTCAAGTGAAAAGGAGGGAAATGACGATTGATTACCTGGTGCCCCCGCACTACAAGAAGCTAAAGAGGGGACCGCAGGTCATCCTGCCCAAGGATATTGGGATTATAATAGTGTACACGGGGATAAACAGGAACAGCGTCTGTGTAGACGCAGGTGCAGGAAGCGGCTGGCTTGCAGTATCACTGGCAAAAATTGCAAAACAAGTAACAAGCTACGAGACCAGGGAGGACTTCCTTGAGATAGCCAGAAAGAATATGGAGATTGAAAATCTTGATAATCTTATCCTGAAAAAAGGGGATGTGTTTAAGAGGATAGGCGAGAGGAACGTGGACGTTGTCACGCTTGACCTGCCCGACGCTGACAAGGCGATCAAAAATGCGAAAACGGCGTTGAAGGAAGACGGTTATGTAGTAGGATACCTGCCGCACATGGAACAGGTCGTCAAGTTCGTGGAAACGCTCAATAGGTTCGGATTCAGAAACCCGGTAACGCTGGAGGTCACGGTGCGCGACCTGTTGGTAAGGGAGCAGGGCATGAGGCCGTCTACAAAGGGAGTTTGGCATACCGCATATCTCGTATTCGCACAGAAGTGAAAGAATGAAAGGGCTTGTTTACTGCTTTGCGATTGCAGCATTTTTAATCTGGACTTTCAACGCCCAGACAATTAACCCGCTGCTATTCATAAATTCATCCACCGCGCTGCCGATAGGCATTGCAAGCTACGGATTGCAAGACATCCATGCGGATTCCGGCCCATATGCAATAAAAACTGATGAGATATTCGGGTATGCAAAGATAAACGCGCTGTATGCGTATAACAGCAGCGCAGCGTCACAGCTTAATGTGTCCGCCTGGGGCGTTTCACTGCAGGAAAACATTATGCTGAATATAACCGCAAACGGGCACGCCTATGCATATTGGCTCCAGAACGTTGCGGATATAAATTCGAGCAATATGACCTACTACATTGTTAACAACGTATGGAATGCGACAATGCAGAATTCCGGGCTCACCAACGCCACGCTTGCGGGCAGGGGAAACGTAACCGGAGCCCCGTCCTCGTTCTTCAATCCGCAGAACTCGACGTTCTACAGCTACTCCACCAACTCGATGCCGTATTCTTTCCCACTCTACTTTGAACCAACAATAAGACTGGCGGACAACCATGGCTACCCGTACTTGCAGTTTGGGTATTTCGACAACGGTTCCCAGATATTCTATGACAATGTAACATTCCTAATACCAAATGGTACCGCGACACTAGTCGTAACGCCCTACAACCAGACCGGAAGCCTGCCAAACAGTTACAACAGCAGCCAGTATTATGATGCGGAGTTGGTTTATGGAGGAGAAGCGGATGGCGCAACGCAGGTCTTCCAAAGGATGAATTCGACACTCTGGCTCGGATACCTGACACAAAATGGAAGCATAGCCGCCTTCCCGAATGTGGCGATATTTGGCAGCGATACTGAGGAAAATGCAACAAACATAAATGTTGTGCAAGACGGCTCCTATGCGCTTGTGGGGACAGGCCGTCCAGACTATAACGGCACTATAAGGCTTTCTGGCGTGCCGCCTGGCTTAAGTGTCCCCCCGCCTCCGGTCCATCCCACCATTCCGACAACAATTACAATAAATGAATCACTGCCGCTTTCGAACTTTGGGGTTGGGAATGGGAGCCAGATCAACAACACAGACATCTATGTCATAGTAATAGTGCTTGTGGTTCTCTTCTTGGCGTACAATCAGATAAAGAAGAGGGAGAAAAAGTGACGCAGACGCGGAATTAAGCGTAACCTGTGTTGTCTATTTTTTTCTTTGATTCGTATGTCTGGATTCCGGCCGGTCTTCCATTGAGTTTTTCTTCCATCGAGGTCCGAGAGGCTTCCGCTTCCTCTTCCCTTCTTATGAGACGGTCTACCCACATTATACATCTGGATAATCCTCCAGAATCTACTATCGCAACACATCTTGATTTAGGTGGCCGGTATCTTACCTTATCTCCCATCTTCACACCAAACAATCAACTAGTCGATGTGTTTATTATTTAAACTTATTGTGCATTTTTCAATCGAAAAAGACCGGTCTTCCATTTATCTTATTCATAAAATTATTAACATCGCATTCGTAGAAGGCGGATTTATCATCAGCGCCAAGCGCCACTGTCTGGCCCGCCATAAATTTGGCAAATCCTTCCCAGTTTTCCTCCCCTATAACCTTTATGACTTGGTCCTTGCTCAAGAGGCTTTTTGAAATTCTACTCTGAAGCCATTCTGGAAAAAGCGCCTCCGTTTTTAGCAAGCGCCTAACAAGAATCTTGTCGCGGAGAACGGCGTTGTGCTCATCCAACATATCTCGTGTTGCTTCAACCAATTCATCTACCGCCTATTGGACCTGGCCTTCCTGTGGCCCTCTGATCCTTCGCTCTTTTATTTCCTCAGGAGTCGGCATTTGTGCAAGTCTTGCTCTGTCGGCTGCACGCTCACGCTCTAATCTGTCAAGCAATGCCCTTGTCTTAGGATTAGCTTCTAAAGAATCCAACCTCTGCGAAGGCCTTTCAATCTTATGCACTTGTTTTGATGTCCCTGCCCAGGTCCTAGTCATTTCATGCACTCCTCACTAAGTCTGATTACCAAATATAAATATGTTTGTAGTCTAGAGCTCACGCTGGGCTTCTCCTAAATCAAACAAAAAGAGCAGATCACTAACGCCTTAGCCTATTAAGTCTTTCAACGGCACGGCGTTCTACGATAAGGCGATGTTTATTGTCTCTTACTTCTTTGCTTATCTGCCCAAAAAGTCGAGTAGCTTCTCTGCTCTGCGGATCAAACATCTGTACAATCTTTGCTGGCATGGTTTCCTAACATACTGGGATTTTACAGTATTTAAACTTTTTGAAAGCTCACGCTAATGCCTCCTTTGCAAAACAAAAAGGAGAGAGTGGAAGATTACTGCATCACACAAAACTCAAGAATAACTTACAGAATTCCTTGATAAAATTCCCTATAGGAATTTTGTTAGTCGTTAGTAACGGTATGTTCACGAATCGCGTGAGCTCTTCGTTTACGCACCCGTCCTATCAAAGCCGTCTATTGCGGCCGACCTAATGCCTCGTTTCAGGTAAGGCTTCGACATTAGATGCTTTCATGTCTTATCCTTATGGCGCGTGGCTACCGGGCAATGCTTTCACAACCCGTACACTAGAGGCGCCGTTCCCCCGTTCCTCTCGTATTATGGGGAACTTATCTTCTGGCACTAACACTATCAGTAGATACTACCGTACTGTCTCACGACGTACTGAACGCATCTCGCGTGAGTTTTTAATGGGAGGACAGCCCAACCTTTGGCGGCTTATGCACCACCGGGATAACTCGAGACCATATCGATGTATCAAACCGCGAGGTCGCTGTGGACGCTCACCCGCGACGAATCGATTACCTCTAGAGTAACTTGTTTGACAGCTTGGAGCCCCATCAAAAGAGCTTCCAACGTTCGTTAAGCCCCACTTTCGTGTCTGCACCCTTCGCTTTTCGGAGTACAGTCAGCCCTGCATTTGCCTTTATGCTTACCACCGGGTTCCCAACCCGGTTAAGCAGAGCGTTGGTCATTTTCGTTTCCTTATCGAAAACAACCGTCCAGTCTAACTATCCACCTGCAGCTGTTCCCTTGCGGGTAAGCTGTGTAATAAACCAAGATTGGTGTTACATTTTCGCTCCACGTGCACCTCAGCACACGCTTCGACGCTCCCAATTACGCTATGCAGGATTCATCGCACAACAACTACAGGCTATAGTAAAGCTTCATAGAGACTTCGTTTCCCACTGATAGATCGCGGCATATTCACCGCGCAGTAAGTTCACTGGATCCGTTGTTGGGACAGTGGGACAGTCGTTACGCCCTTCATGCAAGTCACCAATTAAGTGACGAGGTATTACGCTACCTCAAGAGAGTCAGAGTTACTCCCGCTCTTTGCCAGCGGTTATTCCTGTTGAAACAGGTGTTTCCGTACTGGCGGTGAGCAGGCGTCACCCACTGTACTAAGCCTTTCGGCTTCGCGGTGAGTTGTGTTTTTGATAAACAGTCGCTGCCCCCGAGTTAATGCTATCTGCGCATACAATACGCAGACATGGCTTATCGATAACTTACGCCACTATTTTGCCGATTTCCCTAACAACGGTTACTCCATCACACCTTGGCCTTTTAAGCCAGCAGCACTTGTACTAGTTCTAGGTACGAAGTGATACGATCGTTACTGATTCCCTTTTCACGGGGTCAGGAATTCATTCCAATTAGTTCATTTAGCTGCTTCTCCTCATAACGAGACTCTGCAGCCCTTTGCACTTTCTTGCGGAACTGTCCCCAACCGTCAGAAATCAATCTTGCGTTGCCGCTCCTACGTATCACGGGCGGGAATATTAACCCGCTTCCCTTTTGGCTTATGGTGATTAGCCTAAGCCTTAGGATCGCCTAACTCTCCGCTGACAAGCGTTGCGAAGAAACCCGTGTGCTTCCGGTGCATGGGATTCTCACCCATGTATGCTGTTTACTAACACCAGGATATTCACTGCAACACGTTCCACACGTCCTTTCGAACGTACTTCTTGACGTATTGCACGCCATCTTACCACTACTTTCGTAGTCTAGGGTCTCGGTACCTAATTTAGCCCCGTATATTTTCGGAAAGAAATGTCTCAACTGGTACGCTATAACGCGTTTTTTAAAGGGTGGCTGCTTCTGAGCCTACCTCCCAGATGTCTATGACATTTCTCGCCTTTGATACACTTAATTAGGATTTGGGGACCTTAGCCCTAGTCACTGTCTTTGCAGTCTCGGATATCTAGCTTACCCAAATACCCCGACATGTACGGTCTACGCAGTGCATGCATTCGGAGTTTGACAATTGAGTGGGGCCTTCCGACCCCGTCCACAACAATCGGTCGCTCTACCGCATACACAAGCTCGCGTACAGCTATCCTAAAGATACTTCAGATGGGACCCGCTATTGCCTCGCTCGAATGGTATATCGCCGCTACCCGTAGCTCACCCAACAGGACATGCCATGACAGGTTGCGGGCCTCCAGCAGGCGTTTGCCTACCTTCGCCCTGGCCACGAGTAGATCGCAGAGGCTTCGGGTCGTACAATAGTGACTTCGGCATTTTCATACCGTGCTCCTCGTATACTGCGAGCTATCGCTTTCGCTGCGCCTTTCGGCTCGCCACTACCATACACTCCCTGGCTCTTGCTTCAAGAAGAATGATGAGACAGTGTTTCATGCGCTTCGCTAATTCCTCTCGAAATCCCGCTTCTGCGCACTGCATTCCTTTCCTGCCTCACCTGCGTTTAACCACCTAGTTTCAGATCTAATTTCACCCGCACTCGTGTGCGTTCTTTTCAGCTTTCGCTCACGCTACTTGTTCGCTATCGGTCTGTAGTCAATATTTAGGGTTGGGGTTTAATGCCCCCGTATTCATCCCGCGTTCCAAGGCGGGATTACTCTATCGCAGCTATCTCCAAAACAGTTAATCTACGAGGCTGTCACTCTCTATGGCGACGCTTTCCAGCGCCTTCGACTCGTATTCTGGATAAAATGCTGCACCACATTTCCCGTTCCGTTACCGGACGGGATTCGGTTTGCCCTCTTTGGGTTTCACTCGCGTTACTAGCCAAATCGCTATATGCTTTCTTTTCCTTCGGGTACTAAGATATTTCAGTTCCCCGAGTATGCCTGCATTACTGCATGATTCGGATATCTTGGGTTCAAGGCCCGACTTGCGGCTACCCCAAGCTTATCGCAGCTTGCCACGTCCGTCATCGCTGCTACAGCCAAGCCATCCTCTAGGTGGCTTAAAATGTGATGTGTAATCTTCCACTCCTCAAATCAATTGTCAAACAGACAATCTCACAAGCGCAAAAATGGACTGATAACTCTAGGATTCGTAATTTCACTAGCTCCCTCCGAAGAGGTCAAAAAACGCTTCGATATACGGACTCATTAACGAGTTGCGCTGTCCATAAAATGCACGAAGTATATTAGTAATGAATCAGGTATATAAAGCTTTCGAAAATTCGGGGGTTTTGATGGTTTTCACCGGCTCATCCCTTTCCTCGGCAGGAAGGACCAGTTTGTGTCATGATCGCTTTCCGATGCGGGAATCGGCTAATTTTCTTGGCGGAGCTTTGGAGCCGGGGTTTCCCTTAGGACCTTTGTGGGTATGTGGGTCTCCCTGGTCAATAGCTCTAGCGGCACCGAGTGCTCCATGCGCGGCTTAAAGCCCAGAGCGTAAACCAGTCTAGTAAGCCTCCTAAGATCCTTGACCACCTCCGGGCTCAGCCTTTTCCCGTTTATGCCAAGTTCGCCCTTAAGCATGATTTCGCTGCGCTTCTCCCTTAGAAATGCATCATCCTCCGATCCGGGTACTATCTCTGCTTCACCGGGCACCCTTTCACATTTTGGGCACATAACCTGTGGCGTGGATTCCGGATAGTATATGGGATCGTGGCTAAAATGCTCTCTGATCAGGTCCCTTACAAAAATAGTCCCGGTGACCACCGACAATGGGCTCTCGCATTCAGTACAATGCATTTCCGGGTTCCCACCGCTGTCAAGTCTCAGGTAGAAGTTCCTTGCGCTATCGTCCACATGAAAGTATTCCGTGTCGCACTTTCTGCATTTTGTGGCGTGGGTGACTATTATTGCTGGAGAGCCACCCTCTGGATGAAGCCTCAGTGTGATTGTATCCCAACCCTTCAGCTCACTATGATCGAACCTGCAGTTCTTCAAAAATATGGGCCTATCCACGCCCGGGGCGTCGCGAAGTACTGATAATGCCACTTAGTCACCATAAGTCGTGTAGCTGAAGGGATATTTATATTTGACGTACAAAATTTGCGCTTGGGCACAAACCGTTGCAGATATATAAGTTTTTTATCCATACCTTATCCATGGCGGGAAAAAAGATACAGAAAAAAGAAAATTCTATAATGGTGCCAGCGCTTATGGTTGGCGTAAGCATAGTGGTGCTTGTTGCTGCATTGAACTATGCAAATCTGGACCTGAAGTATGGAACAGGATATTCTGCAGTCATATTTGCCTCTTTCGGCGGTAGCGCCTTTCTACTGTTTATGATGCCGAAGGCCAAAGCATCCAACATTAAGCGGTTCATAAAAAGCTACATAATTGCGGGCGTAATGGGCGCAATTGGATACTACATCTTGCAGTATCTCGGAATATACTTTGCAGTCGGGGCGATGATGTTCGTTTCTTCGGTGATACTTGTGAAAACAGATAGCATACATCCGCCAGCGATGGGAATCGTATTCGCCTTCATACTGTACCAAGTGGATTATCTTGGAGTGATAATAGTTGCGCTGGGTGTCATAGTAGTTGTGATAATAAGGATAGTCCTGGAAAGGGCTGCTTTCATAATAGAAAAGGATTTTGAAGAGATCGGGGAGACGGTAATAAGGCGGTGAATACAATGCTCACGCTTTCTAGGACAGAAGGGATTGGGGGGATCGTAAAAAGCGTTCCGGAGGACTTTATCGTAGAGGAGATTATGCAGAACGGAAAGGTGCTGGAAATGGACAACAAGTACACTGCTGAAGATATTGGGCAGGCAGTATCCATAGATGGTAAATTTGCAACGTTTATACTCCAAAAAAGGGACTGGAACACAGTTCAGGCGCTGAAGATGATTGCAAGGAGATCGAGAAGGGGCATAAAGTCTGTTGGCTTTGCGGGCACAAAGGACAGGACGTCGGTATCCACACAGCTTTGCAGCATATTTGGTGCAACGCCCGAGGAGCTGATGGGGACCCATATAAAGGACATCAGTATAAACGGAGCCTGGAGGAGCAATGCGGCAGTAAGACTGGGCGATCTTTCAGGAAACAGATTCACCATAACGGTAAGGGAAGTAAAAAATCGGGGCAATATTGAAAAAATAAACGGCGAACTAAGCGGAATCTTCCCAAATTACTTTGGTGAACAGCGCTTTGGAATCAGAAACAACAACGTTGATGTGGGAGTAAGCATAATCAAGGGTGATTTCGAAAATGCTGCAATGCGATTCCTAACCGACACTACAAATGAGAAGAATCTTGATGCCATAGCGGCGAGAAAACGCCTTGCAGAGGAGAAGGACTTCAAAAAGGCTATGGAATACTTCCCTGAATACCTAAGATATGAAAGACAGGTCATCGGTGCATTGGCAATGAATCCGACAGACCATGCAAATGCGATAAGAAAACTACCAAGGAGCCTGACTTTAATGTTCGTCCATTCCGTGGAATCGCACATCTTTAACATGGAGGTGGAAAAATTGGTAGAAAATAGGGAGAGCGGGCCTGACATGCAAGGCAACATAATAGGATATGACAATGAGATAAACGAACTTGAAAGGGAACTGCTTGCGGAGCTTGGATTGACACAGGAACAATTCAGGGTGAAAAGCATGCCAGAACTGAATTGCAAAGGCACAAAGCGGCTTTTGTTTGCGCCGTATAGCGATTTTTCGCATTCGATCGATGGTGAGGGGCACTTAAAATTGAGATTCTCGTTGCAGGCCGGCTCCTACGCCACGGTTCTAATGAATGAGTTCTTGAAAAATTAGCCTATGCGCTTTACTAGATCCTTCACGCGTTTTTCTATAACCTTGATCCTTTTTCTTTCCAGCTTGGAATATTCTTCGTAGGTGATTCCATTTTTTATGCTAGGAACCTCCCAATATTCCACTCCTCTGGATTCCTTCGCGTAAGCGGGAATATCGTCCCAGTGCTTCTTGATGTCAAAAAGGAAGACAATCTTATCGGCGGACGATGCGCGCCGATTGTTTAGTTTTTTTATCCTTGCTTTGGATGAATCGTAGCCCTTTTCCTTCATCTGGACTATTGGGGGATATACATTTCCGTCCTCCAGCGAGTCTTTGAGCAGGATCCCGTCCCTTGGGGGAGCTAGACCTGCACTGGTTGCGCTATTCTTCCTTGAAAGCCTGTTGAACAGCGCCTCCGCTATCTGGCTCCTGTTCTGGTTCGCATAACACACGAACAATACCTTCATGATAAAACCATACGCCGGGGTAGGGATTTGAACCCTAAAGCCCCGAAGGGCGCCGGTTTGCCCGTGCCTTCCTCGTTGGATCTCGAGACCGGTGCATTACCGGATTCTGCCACCCCGGCATGCTAGTATTTGTGTGGATACCATATAAAAATAGTGCTTACCCCGGAGTGGGGCAATATCTATTTAAACGTGTAATTTTATAGTTTAGAATAAGGCCGTATTGCCTTAATCTAGAGGATTTCATGTCGGAGATGAAGAACAAGCTTTATACAGGACGGCTGCTGACCGTGGCCCTGTTTACGATACTTTCCATAGCGGGATTTGGGTTCGCGGTGTACCTTTTCTACGTTGCAAATTCGCCTTACATGTACATGCTTGCAATAGCATTCGCGCTCCTTGCCGCGGCGGCTGGCTTCTTCAACATCTATGCCTCTATTTGGTATTACAGGTCGTTCTTCTATGACAAGTATCTCGAAAAGATAAGGTCAAAGCTGAAGCCATTGGACAAGTACCCGACCATATCAATGATAATGCCCATGTACAACGAGGACCCGGCCATGGTGGAGTCCAACATAATAGAGCTCCAGAAGATGAATTATGACAGGAAAAAGCTGAAGCTTTACGTGGCGGATGATTCCACTGACAAGGGCATAGAAGCAGCGATGGAAAAGCTGTCTAAAAAGTACAATTTCACCTATGTGCACAGGAATGAAAGAAAAGGATACAAAGCGGGTGCGTTAAACAATGTGATCAACAACTACGCGAGAGAGGAGTTCATAGCTATCTTTGACGCTGACGAGAACCTAACGGACAAGAATTTTATCATTGACATGCTGCCGTATTTCCAGGATGAGAAGCTTTGCTACATCCAGACCGAAAAGAGGTACATGAAGGGGAATTTCTTCTCCGACTCCATAGACATATTTGATGCATTCTTCTTCAGGTTCATACAGCCGGCGAGGGCAATGAACAACACGGCGGTGTTTGCTGGTTCATGCGGGCTCATAAGAAGGAGCGCCTTCCAGGACATAGGCGGATTCCCAGAATACGTGATTGAAGATACATTCTTCAGCTTCGAATCGGATATGCACGGATGGAAGAGCCTCTACGTGCCCAAGATATATGCGATGGGAAGGCCGATAAAAACCTTCACGGAACTTTCCAAGCAGCAATGGAGATACAACTATGGCGACACGCAGTTCCTTACCTACTTCTTCAAGAAAAAGGGTTGGAAGACTAGGAAATCTCCGCTCGCCACCACAACCTACCTGGCCCATGGATTCGGGCTGAATTACCTATCCGTTGTATTGATACTCTTCACTCTGATCTCTGTTGGCATAGTGTTCTCGACCGTACCGTTTGCACATATAAACTTCTGGCAGTTCATAGAAACAAATCATATCCAGGAGGACCTCGAACTTCTTGGCTTCTTCGCATTTTCGCTCTCTTTGCTGACGCCTGTCTTCCTGACCAAGGTTTATTTCAAATCATGGAGCAAGGGACTGATGGTTTTCTTCCTCAACTACGCGCTGGCAATTGTCAGAACAAAGGCAGCGTTGGCGACCTTGATAAAGATAAATCCCGGCGTGCACTGGAACAGGCTGAAGACCACCAAGGGGAACAACAGCAGGCTGCTTGCAATACTGTACGCGACAAAGGTGGAGATAGCCTTCGCGCTGTGCCTATTCGGTCTTGCGTATCTCGCGCTCGCGGAGTCGAACATAGCTGGCGGAATATGGCTCGGCTGGTTCGGCTGCTTATATTCACTGACAACGGTTTTCATGCACAAGTACGGATAACATGACGGTTTATATAAAAACCCACGAGGCTGAAGAGGGCACGGTAGTCGCGATGTGCGATGAATCCCTCATAGATAAAGTGCTCAGTGAGGGAGACATTTACATAGACATCAAGTCCTATAAGGATTTCTACAGTGGTGAACTGGTAGATCATGCACGCGCAAAGAAGATAATTGGGGACAAGCCAGGCGTCTACTCGGCGAACCTTGTGGGTGAGGAATCCATAAAAATAGGGTTAGATCTGGGCATAATACAAAGCGAGAACGTCAGGACAGTGTCAAAAGTGCCATATGCGCATGCATACAAGGTAGATTACTGATCCCCGTTCTTTAACTCCAGGATTGCGGCGGCTATGTCGCCATTGGAAGTTGAAAGCGCATCCCTGACCCTCTGTTCGTCCCTTATGCCGGTCTGATCCATCACAAGCTTGACATCATCATCGGTGACCTCCACAGTTATTCTCTTCTCCTCCTCCCTCACATTTCCGCCAACCTGGAAACTCGTGCTCCCCTGGGCGCTTATCTTGGTTATCTGCGGGTTCTCGATGACTATGTTCCTATCGTTGGTCTCTATCGTGACTCTTACGGCATCGATCTCCTCGGTCTTGATTCCCATTTTAGCGAGCATGCTCTTCATTGTCCGTGGGTCCATATTCGGCATCATATTATTACCTAATTTGTGTAGCAGCTCGCATTTTGTGGCAAATAAATTGAGACATTGCCATCGCTGTAAGCCAGCCTTGACTGATTGATATTAACAATAAATGATTCTTTAACTCCAATATATTTAAAAGCAATTATTGGATACCGTAACTCTTCATCCACATAGCCGGTGTAGTTACCACCGCGATCCGCAACCATTTGCCTAATTATAGGGGTTATCGTCGAATCCGGATACACTATGAACGGGGAATATGCGTCATAGCCCGAATAGAGCATCGGGATCCAGGCGTTTGATACGAATCTGCAATTTCCAAAGCCGAGCGCATTCAGTTCAGTCCAGGCATGCACATAGATGCTGTTGCCAGAATCCGGGTTATAATAGACAACCGTGGGTATGTTGCCGAGCGCATAGATCGCATATATTATGCAGATGAATAATGCTATCGCTGATGCAGCAACGTAATATTTCAGCTTGGGGGCCTTTCGCACAGCGGCGTTGAGGAGCAATGCCGCCGGAATCAATAATACTACTGATAGGAGGTAGCCGTACCTGGCCTGGGTTTCCGGATTATTATGCGGTATTATTACGGCGGCTTCTGCAAGGGCAAGGATTATTAGAGAGGCGAATAGTTTTGTATTGTAGTCGGCCCGGACCTTTATTTTTTGTTTCTTGACATAAAGTGCAACAAACGCGACAAGCGTTATCGCCGCAGGGTACACGAGTATCAAAAATGCTGCGTATGCATTTATTGCAGACCCCGTGGAAATAACATTCGAATTTGCTATTGACTCAAGATAGCTATAGAAAGGATTTGAATATACTATGTAATCAAAGATAGACCAGAGCGCCAGGACCAGCACTTCAAGGGCTACTGCTATCAATATCTTCTTTTTGCTGTCCAGCAGCAAAACGGCTGGAAGCAGGACTATTGCCGGATACTTTGAAAGCGTTGCAAGCGCAAGTAGCGCGCCTGCCACCGGATTTTTCCTTAAAAGATAAAACAGTGCTAGCAGGACGAATATTATGCAAAGTATTTCACCGCCATTTGGAAGGAACAGGAAATACGCCAGGAATGCGTTAAGGAACACGGTGAATGCGATCAGCCTGTCGAGTTTCAGTTCCTTGCTGAGTTTGCAAAACACAAAGAGGTAGGCTAGGTAGGCTAATATGATATATGGCATGATTGGCTGGTTAAAGAACATGGAGAGAAATGCAAATACCAGGATGCTGATTGGTTCCCTATACGGCTCGAAGTAGAAAAGATTGTTATTGGTGAATTCGCCTATAAACGCCGCCCGTGCGCTCACATTATGCGTAAAATAGTTAAGTAGTGTTTTGCCTAGGAGCGAGCGAACCATCAGGTCCCACTGGGGGCCAGCAAGGTAAAATATCGTAAAAATCATTACCAATGGCAGCAGGGCCAGCAAAATTATCAGAATAATCTCTATAAAGTCGCTTTTGTTTTCCAATGTCTCACTTTTTGACAGCAAAGCAGGTTATCTCCAACCTGTTATGTGGCAGTTTTTTGAGTTTTATGGAGGTATAACCTTGCGAGAGCACATCCATGGCTGTTTTTATATGATCGCTTATATTGCCGTTTACAATCTTTAATGTAAGTATTAGATATGCGCCGTCCTTAATGCTGCCTGCAAATTTTAACGCGAGCTCGGTGCTGTCCCTTGGGCCAATGTTTGCGTCGATGAGAAGGAGGTCGGCCTTGCCGAACTTTTCCAGGACATCCTTGCCAACCTTATCGCCCCGTTCCCTTATGTGAATTATATGCGGTGATTTGTACACAAGTTCCGCCTTGTCTATGGCCAAAACCTTTATCCCGAAATCCGACACGATTCTTGACCAGCCGCCAGGGGCCGCGCCTATGTCGATGGCGCTTTTTATCCTTTTTACGTCCACTTTAAAATATTCGAAAGCTTCCTTGAGCTTAAATTCCGCTCTGCTTATCTTATTTGTGGTTTCCCTGTTAGATCTCCTAAACTCATCCATTATTTTATGGTCTCCATCGGAAGCCATGCGGCCGACATATGCAGAGTTTCCGCTAAATATTATGGAAAAGTTTGTATCCGGATCATTTAGGTCCGCAATATGGCCCATGGACTCCAACGCCTCTCCTATTTTCACCTCTATGGTCTTTGCGCTTTGTTTCGTATTTGAATTTGCATTGAAGGCTTCAAGTTTGAATCTCTCGCCATGTCGGAGCGAGTTGCCTATTGCACTGATTATGTCAGCAAAACCAGAACTGTAATCGAAAACGCCCAGGATTGGGATGGCATTATTTATGAAAATTGTTTGTTCCACAAGCGCAGTGGCGGCATTTTTACCTGCATCAGTTTCAATTACAATGAACTTATCAGACCTGTATATTTCGGAAAAGTCTCCCAGAACGGCTGCTATCTCCGTCTTCGAAAATTGCGCGAACCGCTTGTCAACAAAGATAATATATTGCTCTTTCTTCACGCACTCATGATTTTTGTACAATTGGAGAGTTAGGAACCACGGTGTTAGCCGGAAGCCAGTAGTACGAAACCTTCCAGCCAGTGCAATTTGATAAAAGTGCCGCGTTGCCGGAGATTCCTACCTCTATTACAGTGTTTGACCCGGGCACCAGTATATTGTTGTTCGGGGTACCAAAGGTTTGCCTTGTACCATCTGGTATTGTGCAGTAAATGGAGGTTATTTCTATCGGATACAATAGGGTATTGTTGATATATCCTGCACCCGCTTGGGAAATTGAATTATACGCCATGTAGACCAATGGTTGTGGCTGATCCATCGCTTGATATACAAAGTATACCGCAAACAGGCATATTATGATAGCGGCCATGTAAAAATATCTGGTCGTACTCATGTCATGCGCACTCTCTCGCTCTTGAAATTCGATTGCCGGGTTTGTTGTCCGCTTCCCCCTGCCTGGCCACCCTGCACGGTGCCAAGCGCCTTGTCAAGGCCGCGTTTGTATACAGAATGAACTATGAAGAAGGCGATTAGGGCGGCAGCGAGTATGATCACAACTGCATTCCCCTGCTGGCGCCTGTTCCCGGATATCATCGTGGTTGCCTGCTTAAACCCTGAGGCATATGCATACACGTCAAATATTATTGCAAATGTATTCCAGACGGCTATCAGTATGCTCCAAAAGCTCCTCCTTTGATACGCTATCGTTATCGACTGGATTGTTACCATGATGCCAAAACCGATTATCAGCAGCCCGAAGACAAGGAAGTTAAGCGCCAATGCGGTAGACACCGTGGAAATACCTACATAACCCAGGATGTACGCCAGGATGGAGAGCACAATAACGAGGACATACGTCATCCCTACAAAAGCCAGGCCTAATCCAGAGTATGACGCGTACTTCTGGAAGCCACTGATGTTGTTCTTCCTGACCAGGCCGATATTGTAGCCGCTTGCGTATGCGTTCCACAGAGATATGGCAAATGTCAATAGCAGCATCACTATCGTAAATATAGAGCCAAAGCTGCTTGCTTGCAATAGGAACACGAAATACCCTCTTGTCTGCCTTATATTGCTCTGGAGTTTTAAAAAGGTTGCTGTATCCGGTCACATGCCCAATGTACCGACGGTTATACGTAGCCCCAGCGGTGCATTTTGGGGTAGTCCTTTATCCACCTGTCAGAGATGTCGATCCTGTATATCGCGTTCGGGACTATGATGTTCTTGATGGTGTTGTATGCTGCGGTCTTTGCATCAAACATCGTGTCCCCCCTTCCCGTAATTACAAAACCATAACCGAGGGATCCGGCGGTGACCCAAACCCCCTCATCGAGCTTTAAGTCCCCAGGGTAAAAGTGCTCCTTCACGCGCTCGTTGAGTATAACTATTGGCATCTCTTTTCCATATCTTTCGTAGCCGTCTTCGTACGGAAAAGTCGGCACACACACCACCACGCCTATCTGGAACCCGTCATCCGCCTCTATAAAATCGAGTGTCTTCTCGACAAGGCCAACCATTAGGTCGGTTATGCGGATGTGGCCCTGCATACCCTCAAACATTAGTGTGATTAAGGGGTATCCAAACCTAGAAGTGAACTCAAGCGGCCATATTCCCTCATCATTGATTATGCAATTCACATCTATTGTGCCTACATAGCCATCGTTTTTCAGGTCCTCTTCAACCTTCTTCAGCGTGTTCTTGAAGAGTTTAAGCTTATCGAACGTGAAATAGCCGTGCGTTCCCATTTCCCCTGTAAAAACTCCGAGGTCGCCGGTCAGAAGGCGCTTGTTCTCGAAGTTCATGTAGACCGGCATCAGAAACTTTTCGCCGTTGAAGAAAGCGGTTACAGCGGCTTCTACACCCTCGATGACTTCTTGGAGTACGAATTTGGATTCTCCCCAGGCCGTATTCCATATTTTATTGTAATGCTCCATCAACTGTATGAGATCATAGTTGTCCTTTGTCTGTGCCACGTAGAGCAGGCTTTTCTCATCGCCTGCTTTGCCAACGAATTTTATAACAAACCTCTTGTTCTGATCCTTCAGGAATCTTTTTGCGGAAATAAAACTGTCGAATTCATATGTTTGGGGGATCTTTACGTTCATCTTTCCGAAATAATTGAGTGCGAATTTCCTGTCGAGTTCGAGCTGGTCGCCGAGATAGCTGCCTCCAATTACCTTGAAACCCTGCTTTCTGAGTTCGTTCTGCCTGAATCCGAAACCTATGTCATCAAATATTATTATGTCAGCCCAGGATTTCTCGCTCTCCCAGTCATCAACCTTCTCGACAGCATTATCCAGGTCGTCCCTTGAACTGGGGTCCTGTATGAACATCTTGACAGAGTTTCCCTCTTGCTTCAGTTGGTATGCCATCTGTGTGCCGCAACCTTCACCCGAAACAATGAGGAATTTGTATTTTTTCTTTTCGTCCGGCTTCTTCACTTCCTTCTTTTCATCCTTCTTTTCGTCCTTTTTTTCTTCCTTCTTCTCCTCCTTCTTTTCCTCCTTTCCGGGCTTCTCTTCCACCTTTTTCTCGTCGACTTTCTTCTCTTCCTCTTTTTTGTCATCGATTTTTTTCTCTTCCGCCATTTCTAACGCCAAAGTATCATAACAGTAGTTTTATTTATAATTATTGGAAAAATAAAAAACTTTGAAAATGTGCAAACGGCAATGGGGCCCGGAAGAAAATGGTTATATATCATGGTGCTGCATCGATATCATGGATAAAACTGTGACCGAGGGGGCACAGGCGATTGCGCATAAAAAGGGACTGCAGGGTTTCCTGCGGAGTGAAGTAGCCAGCATAAAAGAACACCCCAGATTATACAAAATTGTAACCGCCAGCGTGTTCGCCGCGGTAGAAACCGACTCCATCAAACAGATGCTCTTGATGGGTGGTACGCTGATACAGATAAATCCTGAGTCACAGGATGTGGTGCGCGATTTCCTGCAGAACACACTCTATTCCTTTCCTACAATATACACGTACTGCACCGTTGTCGACTACGGAATTCTTACAGGCATGGCGTTAGCCGGAGCGGCAGTGTACCGCTTTGCTGGGCACATTAAGGACTGGATTCGCCCAAGACTTAGGACCTAAGCGCTATGAGACCGACCAGAAGAAGCTAAAACCTGAGAACCATGACAGCGACCGAACCAGAGAGCGAGGATTACCGATGTTGTCGGACTCTTGATAAGAGCCAGTACCGCTCGAAACGGAATGAATCTTTAAAGGACCTGTTTAATAAATACATAATCTAGAGCTGTGATGCATTGCATATCTACATGATCATACCGGCTTACAACGAGGAAAAACGCATAGCTAAAGCTCTAGATGAATATTTGGGCTTGATTGACATCTTCGGGAATAATATCACAATAACAGTAATGTCGGAGAGCAGGGACAGTACAAATTCGATAGTATCTGATTACTCAAGGAAATACAAGGGCATTAGGCTGGTTAAAAATAGAGAAAGGCTGGGAAAAGGGGGAGCGCTTCTTGAGGCGCTCAAGGCTTCATGCGCAAAGTGTGGCAGTGATGATATATTGGGATTTGTAGACGCAGACGGATCGGTGGGCGCCTCTGAAGTAAAACGCCTGATAAATGCCCTGAAGACCAGGAAATTAGATGGAATAATAGGATCTAGATATTTGCCTGGAAGCAGAATCGTCGGGAGAATATCTTTAACCAGAATCGCTTCGAGCAGGGCGTATAATGTCATGGTGAGGCTTCTTTTTGGATTGAGGTACAATGATACCCAATGCTCTGCCAAATTTTTCAGGGCGGGGGCGTTGTGCCGTGTTTTAGACAGGATTGTACTGTATCATACAACATTTGACGTGGATGTACTCTATAAATTAAAATTAGATAGAAGAAATGTTGTAGAGGTGCCCATAGTATATAAAGTAGTAAAAGGTGGCATAAGACCCGCATTCCTGTCCATATTCTTCACTACAATAGGACTGAGGATGTCGCACACGCGTGCGTGGAGGTTTATCCCTGGTAGAGTCAGGCACGGCCTATATAGACTGACAAACAAAGCTCGATGAAGTCTGGATTGGTATCTGCATCGTTAATAAAGATATTTGTTGTAGAACTTATGTTTTGATGCAATGAAGAAGTCGCTTATTAATCGCAAGGCGAAGGACCGCCTGAGATCTAATGAAACACGTATCGCACTCATCGCCCTTCTACTGTTTGCCGTACTGATGGTGAGGCTCCTGTGCTACACGGGTCCCATATTTGCGAACACGCAAGATGAGGGCATTTACTATACACGCATAGTCAGCTCCGTAATTTACCACAACACTTATGATTTCACCGCATACAGAAATGCGAACTTCAGCAACCTCACAAGCGGAATCTTCAATCCGGCAGAGGCGTTCCAATTTTACGTAGGTCTGATGTACCCTGAGATAATGCTGGGGCAGATCTTCGGATACGACGTAAACCTTGCACTGTACTACATAATATTCACTTCCTTAGTGGAGGCATTGTTCATTTTCCTTATTATAGAGCGCATTGCAAACAGGAGAGCGGCTGCAATCGGATGCATCCTTTTTGCCTTCTTTCCTCTTGATGTATTGTTTGCGACGCAGCTTGAGCCCCAGGTCCCCTTGGCCATGGCATGCACTATCGGAATATATCTCTTCATTAGGGGGCTTGACGGCAAGACCGCCAGGGAAACATATGTCGCGCTCTTTCTTTCCGGGCTCTTCGTTGGGTTGGGTTTCATAACCAATCCGTTCGGCTCGGCCACATTGGTCTTTCTTGTAATATTCCTGATCATAGTCTCGGTAAAAAGCATTATCGAAAAGGGAAAGATGGGGACGGAATTGCGCGCCAACATGTTAGCCTTTGTGATAGTCGTGGTTGGGTTCGTAGTCGCATACTCCTTCTCTGGTTTCCTTTACCAAATCGAGGCAGGAAACTTTCTCCTCTACCCGGAAGTATATCACTCGATCACAATATACCAATTTGAGACGCAGCCTCTGGCATACATGAATCTAACGCAAAACATTTCAATCGCAATGGTGACCGGTGGACCGGGCTACTACATCCCTCTCCTGTTGGACCAGCCCCAATACATATACGACTCGTTTCTCAGATATTGGGGTGTGCTATTCTATGCAGTGGTCTTACTTGCCATGTTCCTGGCAATAAATAGAAATAAATGGCTCTACTTCTTCGGTCTGATGTTCTTGGTATATTTTGTAATGATGTCCGCGCTTCCCACGGCCATTGTAACGCAGAACGGAATCACCTATATTGTTCTTGACAGCAAGCAGCCGTATGTAATGGAGGCGCTGACGCTGCCGGCCATAGTCATCGCCGCGTTGGGGCTGGAACTGCTGCTAAGGTCCAGGGATACAGGGAAGACGGCCCTGGCTATAATCATAATCTTAGCGGTGATATCGGCTGACGTATTAGACCTGCAGAGCGATACGCAATATTATAACACCTCGATAGCTACAGTAAAGGATATGGTGGGGTTCGCAAGTGCGCACAGAAATTCGACGATCTATGCGGAATGGCTATTCGCAGGTGAAGCGAATATATACTCTGATTATAAGTACAAAATAGACCCGATCAGCTGCGGTGATGAAAAAAATATAACATTGAATGGCAGCTACATGGCACTGGGAGGTATGATAAATTTTGATACCTCGCCTTCGATAATGCTCGCTTTCGATGACTGCACCGCGTACAACTTCTCCACCTACGAGCAGGTTTACAACGTATCGGATCCGTACGCAAATTATAGCGGCGGATACGCCCCTCCGCTTGAGATACTCAACCTCTCGCGATAGTTGTCATATGACCTCCCTGTGGGTGCCATCCTCTTCAACCAATATGAATCTGGATGGTGGCATTTTTATCCTGCTAATGAAGTAGGCTATATTGTCCGGCTTGTCTTCGTAGAAAACCATGCTTTTGTACTTCCAAGCAAATTCATTTATCTTCTTTAGTTTCCATTCTTCATCTTCAGTATGCTTAATCAGTTCACATTCTCCTGATTCCGGAGATGCTTGCAAGGACGTTGTTGAAGGATTTCTTGCCTTCGGTTATCCCCTGCAGGACGTCCGATGGATTTATCGATACCACTTTCTTCCCCATGGAGAAAGCCATTCCGAGGTCAAAAAGGCTGCCTGTGCTTTTCCCATTCCAGTATACATGCACTTCTTCGGCATTTCTTATCGCCTCGCGGTTTTGGGTACATATTCTGAGGCCTATCGGATCATTTTGATTAGTATCTCTAGGGGGATAGTGCACGTGGTGACCCTCACTTTCAAGCTTAGCTATATAATCAGCAATTATCGTCCGTTCCTCATCAGTTGCATCCCTAACGGGACAGATTATGAAAATTCGTAGTGGTTTGGTTGCAGTTGCCTGTGACATAAGGAAGATGTCTGTTCCAGGCAATATTTATATCTTGCTGCGACCTTTATTGCACCAATAAATGGAGGGCTTGGCATCCACGCTGCCGGGGTTCGATGGACTCATTATTATGGAGTAGAAAGACGAGATAAGCGTCCTTGCGGTTTCTCTAAGGGCCTTCTTAATAGGCCGTGCACGAAAATTCTGTGCAATGCGCTCTGCTCCTTCTCCGCTATTTCTTCTTTAGTAATCCCCTTTGATGGAATGTTCACGTTATCACTTGTGATACCTCACCTTATCAAGATATTTAATCCTATGTTTTATTTATGTCGTCGATTCAGCGCCGTAAAATATGACTGGACTCTGCGGGAATCGAACCCGCAACCTCCCGCTTGCAAAGCGGGCGCTCTACCATTGAGCCAAGAGCCCATCGTAATAAATTTAACATAATTAGGCTATTTATTCCTTTATTCTTATCAACACCATGGTCGACCTGTGCAGTTCTCTCGCACCGATGTCATCCAAATGTGCGTAATGGGCCTTGTCTGCCATTGTGAATCCCATGCGCTCGTACATTTTCTTATTATAGAAGTGGGTGAAGACCACGCGCGTGTCACCACTGTCCATGTAATGAATAAAACCATGCTCGATAATCGCACGGGCTATGCCCTGCTTTCTGTGGTCTTTGCGCACAGCGAGTGAGTGTCCATGTAGCAGCTTACTACGCCTTTCGAGCGCGTCACAGCCGATGAGAGCACCTCCCATGTCCCTAACAGTCAACCACACATCAAAATCCCATAAGTACTCTGAAGACATTCCATTCTTACCGATGGACCTCAAAAAACGCCCGATCTCGGGAACCTCGGTTCTAGTAGCTATTTTCACTTCTACACTCATTTAGACACGAACTGAATTATACAGAGTCAGATTATCACTTTATCTTCTGTTCAAATGGGTGACATTTGTGCGCCTCGCGAGCGCATGAATTATTTTGTGCACGTTCTCGATGTCCCGGACTTTCTGCGCAAATTGAAAGAAAGACTTGACTTCATGCTCCGATGATATCCTTATCACTGTGGAACCGTTCTCACCTTTTTCCATTCTTGCGCATATGACTTCGCCAGCAGACTCATCAGATGAACGCGTGTGGGCAATGAATTCGTAGCCGACCTGCTCGAAATTATTTATGCGCAGCCCGCTCTCGGCCAGAGCGTGACGGAGGAGCTCGTGCGCCTCCTCTGCACTTTTTTGGACAAGCACTGATTTTTCCCTCATTTATCTACCAATCTGCATTATTCTTGTCCACCGCAACCGCAGGCTTGCCACATCCACAAGCAATGTTGTTGCAATAAAAACACTGGAATCTGCTTCTTTTTGATATATATGGTTTTTGTCCAATAACCGATGGGGTGGCTCATCCCTCAAACAACAGGCAGAACCTTGAATCAAGTTTAAGGGTGATATCCATTCCGTTGGACTGCCCGCTGCCCACGTATTTTGCCTTCATTAGCCAGTCTTCGCTTGTGTATTTAGTTTTCAGGCCGACCGCCAGCTGCATTATCTCCGACATCTCCCTGGAGCCTATCGGATCGGTTTCTGGATCGTAGACCGCCGCGAGTATCTTCCTGATCAGCCTTGCCTTGTACTCCTCCACGCTCCTCTGAACTGTGGCGGCCGTTTTGACGCTTGGGAGGGACTTCAGCTCTTCGAAGTCCTCGCGCCTTATATGAAGCAATTTGTTTATCAGATCTGCATCCCATGGGAGGATAGCAATGATGCCCTGGTAAAGGAAGGTGCTACCCTTAGCAAGATGTTGCCCGTGACCCGCTATGGGTTTTCCGTTCACCCTTATGCTGTATGCCTTTCCCAATTCTACCTTTGCGGCGGGATCATCTATGACGCTCGCTATCGCGTATGCTATGATAGAACCGAAGTATTTGTGGATGTCCGCCGCAGTTGTGGCAGTCTCCCTGCCGGGGACGTTTATCGGCCCGGCTATGCTATATGACAATGTCCCGTTATGCACATATATCGGTTTGCCAGCAGTGATCCTTCTCAGAAGATCCACCCCGTCCATGTTTTCCCGCCTTGCATTGTCTGGATGGTCGGAATACGAAAGCACTATCGACGGCTTTGTGAACTCATAAAACCTTATTGTGGTCCTGCCTGACTCCCTTGCATGCTGAAAAAGCGCCTCATCTATGGCCATGTTGGTGGCAGCGTCGTAGGTGCCGTAGCCAAAGAATGCCGGTGCAGGTCCATGAGTTCTTGGAATTGTTGGTATTGAAACACCTACAAAAGAGACTCTGCTTGTTATGATTATTAATACTTTTGAGACTCTAGAAATAGCGTTATCTTTTCCTGCCTTTCCTCTTTGCGTGCGTTGCCCTGGGCTTCGCCCCCGTTGCGCGCCTTTTTGGGTATGCCTTCGCTTTTACCCTCCTTGCTGATCCTGTAAGGTTCTCGATGAGCTCGAGGCTTCTCTCACTGCCCCGCCCACTGTTATTCACGTTGTCCAGAAGATTATCAAGAACGTTGTCGTTCATGGTCTCCGAGTCCTTTGCGGAATTGGAGAGCAGGGCATTCTCTACGTCGCCGGCCTTCAGTATCCTGCTGAGGTCTCGCATCCGCCTGATCTCCTCGACCTCCTTAGAATACTTAGCTCTTTTGGAGGGTTGTGCCTTTGCCATGTTCTCCCTGTTATTCTTAAGGTAGGTTATTCCAAAGCAGGTTATAAATGCCTTTCGTAATGGCGTGCTACCGGGCTACAGAAATGGGCTCTGCCATCAGATATTGTACGACTCCCCTATCTTTGGTATTGTGACCCTGAACCTTTTGCTCAGCGCCTGGGCCAGGGAGGTCGCCTTGTCCTTCTCCCCGTGGACTATGAATATGTTCCTTATCCCAAGTATCTTTTTTGGGATGAGCTCAAGCTGTTTCCTGTCCGCATGCGCAGACATATGATAGACCTCGACCTTCATGCGTATTCTGAGCCTCTCCTCGTGGAAGTCAAGCTCCTTTACGCCGTCCTGCAGCATGCGCCCGGCCGTTCCCTCAGCCTGATAGCCCACGAGAATCATCTTCGTGGTTGGCTTGCTTGCTAGTTTCTTCAGGTAAAATACCACTGGCCCGCCGGTGAGCATGCCGCTGGTTGTGACTATTATACTCGCCTCGCTGTTGTCAGTTATCTTGTTCCGCATACCCTTTTTGTCGACTATAACGAAATTTTCGCTCTTGAACGGGTCGTAGTCGCTCATCAGGATCTTCCTCTGTATCTCCTCCCTGCAGTATATCACATTATGCCTGTGTATCCTCATGACCTTCGGGATCACGCCGTCCACGTATATAGGAACCTTCGGAAGCAGGCCCGAATTCATGAAATCATCCAGGAAAAGCAGCACTTCCTGCGCCCTGCCGACGCCGAAGCTCGGTATTATCACCTTGCCCCCCTGCTGCAGCGTGTCCTTTATGCTGTGTATCATCTGCCCCGCCTGGTCCTTTTCATTGGGGAATATGTCCTTGATCCCCCCGTATGTGCTTTCTGTTATTAGGGTATCGGCGCTCAGATTCTTCATGTCTGCTCCTTCGAGCAGTTTCGTCTTTGCCAGGTTTATATCACCCGTGTATATGATGTTCTTGCCGCCTGATGACACCTTGATAAGCGCGCTCCCGATTATGTGGCCCGCATGTATGAATTCGATGCTCATGTCCTTGAATATGAATGGCTTCCTGTAATCTACAACCTTGAAGCTCTTTGCCATCCTGGCCAATCCCTCCTTTGTCACGTCCGGCGGGTTCGACAGCCTTATGTAGTCCGCAATTTGTATGAGAAGGAGCTCCATTGTCGGCTTTGTCGTAAAGATCTTGCCGTTGTACCCCTTCGAATATATGTGCGGTATATAGCAGCAATGGTCGAGGTGCGCATGCGTTATAAAGATGCCGTCCACCGCCCTTATCTCCTTCTCTGTTATCTGGGGATAGTCGTTCCTATCCTTCTCGAGCTTGACCCCGGCGTCAAGCAATACCTTTGTTTTTTCGGTAGAAACCATTATGCAGCTCCTGCCGACTTCCTCTGCTCCTCCTAAAAATGTAATTTTCACTTTTATCACTTATTGTTTTGTTTTATTTTGTTTTATTTTATTTTTGTTTTGTTTTTGCTTTATTTTTTTGTTTTTATTCCGTCTTTTTATTTTGCCTTGTTTCATGCCTGTTCCTTCCTGTCTCTTCCACTTTTTTCGCAGCATTACATTGGAAATGTCTAGGCATCGGCGTCTTCATCCTGCGTGGCCTTCTTGGACTTCTTCGTTATCACGGCAATGTCCTCCAGGTTTATCTCCTGCGGCATTTGCTGTGACTGCACCCGTTTCTTTGTGGCCGGCTTCACGCGCTTTGCGCGTTCGATGCCTAGTAGTTTCCTGAGCTTATCGTAAAGTTCGTCCAGCTTTTTATCGTGCTCGGCTATCTTCAGCTCAAACTCGTTTATGTTCTTCCTGCACTCCTCAATATCGCTTTTCACGAGTTCCGTCTTCCTCTCAAGCCTTATCGCCTTGTAGGCGACGTTCAACTCCTTATTTATCTCTTCGATCTTCCTTACAAGGTCCTTCTCTGCAGTAAGGGACTGCGCCTCGGTGGAAATCTTGAACTCCAGCTGGTTCTTGAGCCTTTTCAGGTACCCTATCTTCTTCCTCTTTGCATTGTCCTTGTCCTTGCCCTTCTCTATTTCGAGCAGGCGCCCGATTGCAACGGACTCGGCCTCCTTGTAGTTCAGCCTCCGCCTGTTTTCCTTGACCTTGGCTATCGTGTCACCGCGCTGTTTCTTAACCGCGTCTATCTCCTCCTTGAGCTTGCCCACTTCCGGGTTTTTTGACTCCTTTATCGCGTTGTTGAGAATCTGGTTGAAGGACGATGTCTCTCCACCCTCGGGCGGCTTCGGCCTATGGGCCTGTGGCGGGGCTGGACCCTGCTGTACAGCAGGTGCTGCACTATGTTCCTGCCTCTGTCCGCTATTGCTCGAATCCGTCAGTAAATCCCCTTAAAAAGAAAGATGGTCAAACTGTTACCTCATTTATTGCTTTTTTATAAACCTTCAATAATTCATCGGTGGTTGTCTCGACAGAATAATTCCTGGCCGTCCCTACCGTTTCATTATATGAATCTATGTTATTTATAACCTTTTTTATTTTTCTTGCACAGTCCTTACTGTCGTTGGGCTTGAATTTTTCACCGTTTTTACCGTTTTTTATTATTTCCTTTAGCGCCATGCTGTTGGCGCCTATGACCGGCTTTCCCGACGCCATCGCCTCCAGGGAGACTATGCCCTGCGTCTCGAACGTTGATGGTATGCAAAATGCATCAGCAGCTGCGTAATAGCCTGGAAGCAGTTTATCGTCAATAAATCCGGTAAAGGTGGTGTTGCCGTCCGATGCATGGCTCGCAGCGCGTCTAGTGTAGAAGTTTGCGGCGGGGCCAGAGCCGGCAAAGACGATCCGTATGTTATCCTCCCTAAGATAATGCGCGGCCTTTATGAGCGTCTCTATCCTTTTCTCCCTGCTCAGCCTGCCCACGTAAAGGACGATCTTCTCATCGCGCTTTTTCTTCAACTTCCGCCTTATCCTGGATCCGTCGACTTTTTTGTTAAATCTGTTGATGTCGACGCCGTTTGGAACCACATATGTGTTGTTTATGTGCTTCCTGTCCAAGAGCTCCTTTATTGTGCCGGAGGGGGCCATGGTCAATGTGCATTTGTTGTAGTAGAACCTGGCGTATTTCCACGAGTACCTGCGGATCAGGTCTACTGCCCTCTTAGTCGCATATTCCTGTATGACATATTTATCGGTGAAAAGGGTGTGGAAAGTGCTTACTATTGGTATCTTGTTCATCTTTGCGAGCGCGAGGGCCCATGTGCCCATTATTATTGGCGTATGTGAGTGCACTATGTCGGGGCTTATCTCATCGAACCTTGATGCTGATGTAAATGGAAGCAGGGCGAAGCTGTACTGCGGGTACTTCCTGAATTTCATGCCCCTTATGAGTATAACGTTCTTCTGGTCCTTTATCATTGCTCTTGTCTGTGGGGTGGCAGGCGCAAATATGTAAACTTCATGGCCGCGTTTTGCAAGCTCCCTTCTGAAGTTGAGGATCGAGGATACGACTCCGTCGTGTGCCGGCAAAAATGAGTCGGTGAAAAAAGCTATTTTGAGTGATTCCATAGTAGACTGCCTTTATGAAATTATGCTGTGGCCTTCCCTTCCTCTGCCTTTGCATCTTTGTTAGCCAAAACAACAATCTCGCCGCCGGCGTCCCTTATCTTTTCTGCGGCGTTCTTTGAAAAGCCGGATGCCTTGATTATAGCCGGCTTCTCGAGCTTCCCGTTGCTCAACACCTTGTAGTTCCTGAATTCAAGGACCGCCTTCGGCTCCGTTGAAACCATGAGCATTCCATTGATCTGTCTTAGCGTTATCTCCTTCATCTTCTTCTTATTGACAGGGGTAAATCCCTTCTTCCTAAGCATCCAGGGCGCTTTCGCCGTTATGTAAGTGAAGTCGTGCTTCCTAAGACGCCCGATTTCACCGACCCCTCCCCGGCCTCCTGCTCCCCTCGCATTCTTGATGTTGCCGACACCCCATCTCCTTGTGCCGAAGAATTTCCTGTTCTTCTTTTCCTTCCTTAAAACCATTAATATCACTGTTTTATACCATCCTTGCTATAAGTCCGTTTATCTCCCTGCCCATGTAGCCTAATTGGCCACCCTGGTTGAAGTGCCTCCTCACGCTTTTCATGCCGTGTCTTGGAGGATGCAGCCTCATCGGCATCTTCTCCTTCAATCCATTTACATCGACCTTTCCGGTTATTACGCCCTTCGGGTCCACATTAAGCGCGTACTTGGTAACAAGCTTTGCTAGCGTCTCCTCGTCCACTTCACCATATGCTATGTGGTTGACGCATTTCTTCAGCATGCCAAGATACGGATCCGTGACCTTTATGAGCGTGCAGTTGTTTACCCGCTTGAGGTTCAGCCTGTCCATCGTCTCCGCAATGCTATACCTTACGTTGACGCGACCGCGAATCCTTACTGCGGCTATCACTTTGCCTTTTAATGCATTTTGTGTCATAAAAACACGAAATAGACTCGAAAATAAGTCCTTACTTTCTGTTACTATTATTTTAACTGTTAGATATATATTACTTACTTTTGCCCTTTTTGGCCGAGAACATTCGGATTCTTCCACTAATGGTTGTTTGCACTTTGCTTTTAAAATATATTGCATTGAAATAAAACAGCGATCAGAATAGTGTTGCCCAATGTATTATAGTGAATTTGAGCGAAATAAGAAAATTGAAGGGCTTCTTGAGAAGCTTGCGTATTTCTCGGTGGGGCTTGACTTGTTGGTAGCAGTAGCGACCTTCTTCGTTATAAGAGGGAATGAGAGCTACGCCCTGATGCTCACGATAAGCAACTACCTGCTAACAATTGAGGTAGGTTTCACGGTAATAATATTCGTGCTGCTTGTCGCTATGAAGCACTATAGGAAGGTGGTGGATACGGTGGCGCTCACAAGCTTCAGGAACAAGTATAGTATAACTACAAAATCAAAGGGGCACAAAATGCTCAGGTTTGTGCTTCGAATTGTCCTAACCCCCTTCTCCGCCACCCGCTAGCCGTTTTGCGGCAGAGCTAAACGATGGATTTGCTGTCCACGGTACGGACATGCCAGGGCAATCCATTATTGATGGTTTTGGTCGCCATGATTATTTGCGCGGGGAGGGGCTTTGATCCCCATTTTGGATGGATCTTAACGCACCTGTCACTTCCGCAGAAATCGAGGTCAATCTAACCTTGGAATATGAAATGGTGAAGGCGAGATCTAACCCGGACCTTAAGAGCGTTTCAATATTGGTATTGTCGTCCTTTAGGCGGCTTGAAAACTCCGCCAGTGCTCCCTTCATGTTCTCCATCTCACCTATTTTCTGGTTGAAGCTGGCCGGCGCCTCTGCAAGGATCTCCGGTTTTTTTGAATACCTCCTTGGCCAATAGTAGTCAAAGAGGTTCCTGAGTTCTGGAACGTCCGTCTCTAACCACGATTGAATTAACCTTCCCATCCTGTCAAGCGCGTCTTGCATGTCCTGAGAACGCAGCATCCTTTCTGCCTCTTCCTTATGGTCGACGGCAGCACCATCACGGAGCATGCCGTGATCAAAAATGTGCTGGGCGGATGACATTTTCCTGTAGAAGTCATCTATCGCATCCACGATGCAGTACATGTTCTCATGCCAGTGACTCTGCACAGGTTCCTTACCCTGCCTGTGCTTTTGCTGCTGCCTGAATCTATGACCCATTGCACCAAACCTGGAGTTTAGTTACCTTGAGGCAATATTTATTTGTTCTGTTTGCCTATTCGATCGCGGCGGCAGTATTCGGTCAGCATCGCACTGCGAGAAGCCTGCGCAGTTTACAGATGGAAGGCATGGTGTCACAGCTGCTTCGTCACGCCATTCTTCGGGCAGATTTTTCGGACGGGGCACCTGCTGCACACAGGAACTTTGTCGCACAGCTTCCTGCCATGGTTCTTGAATACGTATGTGATGTTGTGCCAATATTTCTTTTCCAGCGTCTTCATTAGGTCCTGTTCTATCTTTTCCGGATCCTTGTTTGTGCTCAAACCTAGCCTTGGAGCCAGTTTTATAACCCATGTGTCTACCGGTATACCTTCAACTACCCCATAAGCATTAATCAGAATGGTGTTTGCAGTTTTCCTGCCGATTCCGGGAAGCTCGAGAAGCTGTTCCATTTCGTCCGGAACTTTACCCTTATACTTTTCCTGTATTATCTTCATTGTGTTGATTATGCTCTTGGCCTTATTGCCGCCGAAACTCACCTTGCTTATGTATCGGTAGAGTTCCTCTGGGTCCGCATATGCATAATCCTTTGCGGTCTTGTATTTTGCAAACAGCTTGGGGGTAACGGCATTTGTCACTTGGTCTCTTGTCTGCGCCGATAGTATTGCTGCAACAACCAAGTCTATGGGTGTCTTAAAATCGAGGTAATAATGGGCATCAGGGTATGCCTTGCTTAGCATAGCGATTAATTTATTTGCGTCGCTCCTTGAAAGAATCTTCACCCCTGCCATAAAAATTAATAGAACTATAAGTTTATATCATTAACAGAATTGTAGGGGTCCTGATGGAAAGATTAATCATGGTCACGCACAACAAGGGCAAGTTCAAGGAAGCTAGCAAGATAGCAGGGGAGTTTGGGATAGAACTCGAAATGCCGAGCGGCGGAGAGGGGAAGTTTGAGATACAGGCTGACACGCTGCTGGAGGTATCGGCATATAGTGCGAGATACGCCTTCGATAAGCTAAAACGTCCGTTGATTGTAGATGACTCCGGGCTTTTCATAGAGGCATTGAAGGGATTCCCGGGTGTTTACTCCGCATATGTGTTGCCGACGCTAGGCAACGATGGTATTCTAAGGTTGATGGATGGCATACAGAACAGGGAGGCATACTTCGAATGCTGTGTAAGCTACTGCGATTCCAGTGAAATAAAGTCGTTTTCGGAAAGAATAGATGGAAAAATACTTAACATGAAAAAGGGGCAGGATGGTTTTGGGTTCGATCCCATATTCTCGGCGGAAGGATTCAACGTGACAAGCATGGCGGAAATGGCACTCGACCAGAAAAACGCGATTTCACATCGCGGCAAAGCATTCAGGTCGTTCTTCAGGTGGTATTCTGAGAAAAACAGAACGTAATATCGGCCTTGCTCTCAAAAGGCTGAAAAAAAAGTATCCGGAGAGTATGATGACGACCATCGACCACAGGAATGCATGGGAGCTCCTGGTTGGAACGATCCTATCGGCACAGACGCAGGACATTCAGGTCAACAAAATAACTCCTGGTTTGTTTAAGGCTTATCCAAACATTAAGGGTTACCTGGGGCTCAGGCCGAGCGACCTTTATAAGTTTACAAAACACGTCAACATCTACAGGAACAAATCAAAAAATATAATCAAGGCCGCACGCTTTGTTCATGAAAATTATAATAACAAGGTACCCGCTTCGTTGGAGAAGCTCATGGAAATACCCGGAGTTGGAAGAAAAACCGCGAATGTTGTGCTGTCCAATGCGTTTGGCAGAAATGAAGGCATCGCCATAGACACCCACTGCATAACCGTCGCCAATAGACTGATGCTGTACAAGACAAAAGATGCCAAAAAAATAGAGCAGAGGTTGATGAAAGTTGTTCCGAAATCAGATTGGAGGACGGCAAGCCTGTTGTTCATTGCGCTTGGCAGAGACGTCTGCACGGCAAGGACAAAATACTGCGAGCGGTGCGTGTTGAAGGACATCTGTCCATCGAGTACGGTGAAAAAATGATAGCTGCTTTATATAGCGGAGGGAAAGATTCGACGCTTGCAGTCCACAAAATGTGGGAAAAGGGTGTGAAGACAGATCTGCTCATATCGATGGTGTCAGAAAATGAGTTCAGCTACATGTTCCACAGGCCAAATGTGAAATGGACAACATTGCAAGCAGAAGCGATGGAGATAGGGCATGTTTTCCATTACACGAAGGGAGAAAAGGAGAAAGAACTCGCAGACATAGAAAACGCTCTGGCTCAAAATAAAGTCACAGAACTGATAACCGGAGCAGTGGCAAGCAAATATCAGGCCGATCGCATCAATAGCATATGCAAGAAACTTGGGATAAATCACCACGCGCCGCTCTGGGGGATAGATCCGCTGGTGGAGCTCCATGAGCTGGCGAGCAAGTTTGATGTTATTGTAACGCAGGTGTCGGCAGAGGGATTCGACAACAACATACTTGGTAAGAGGATTGACGAAAAGATGATTCAGCGGCTTGTGGAGCTGCACAATAGGTACAGGATAAACATGCTTTTTGAAGGAGGGGAGGCAGAATCATTCGTTCGTGATGCTCCGCTATTCAAGAAAAGTATCGAAATAAAGAAAGCGAGGACAGAATGGAGCGGACAGGTTGGCAAGTACATAATAGAGGAGGCAGAGCTGCATAAAAAGTGAGCACTTTAATAGTTTAATGACAAATAACCCTTACCTGGGCCTGTCGTTCAATGGAAGGACACTAGCCTTACACGCTTGAGACAGGAGTTCGATTCTCCTCAGGCCCATTTATTGCGTGATTAGATGCCAACAACCTGTTACAACCCTAGAAAACCGATGAACAGGCAGATTAGGGAAGCCGTGGAGACCACTTGGGAGAGTGGGGAGCACTGGAACATTGACATAAGGTGGGAGGGTAAGCGAGCCGTAACGCAGAAGAGGCCGGTTGCTCCTTGGATCAGGAATGGAAAGCTTGCAGAGGAGATGGATGGAATTGATGGAATAGGAACAAAGGCATCGGTTTATTCGCTAAACCCTTCGAGTGTGGCGAGCGCGGCAAAGGATGCATTCGCAATGGTGTGCGATGACCTGATAGAGCAAGGATTCAGGATGTACAAATTGCAGGATCACATAATGGTAGAGAATGACGAGGAGAAGAAGGGCAGACAAGTAGTGCTAAACCTCATTCGCGGTCTCGCAGACGTTGCAAAAGAGCACGGAGTATTAATTACAGGGGGCGAAACCGCGGTGCTGAATACTCATTCTGGCTTCGAGATGGGAATAACAGGAACCGGAGTGCGACTTTATCCGGCGCCATCTGGCCTAACCCAGACTAGCACGCTGCTGGGACTAATTTCCAGCGGCCCGCACTCTAATGGATATACGTGGATAAGGAACTTTTACAGATACAGGTTGGAGCAGAATGATGCAAAGTTGATAGAGGAGCTGACAATTCCAACAACAATATACATGAAGGAGATTGAGGAGCTCCTTAGAAAAGGGGGAAGCCGAGTGCATGGACTGGTCCATGTAACCGGGGGCGGATGGTCGAAGCTTACGGAGCTGCGGCCGAACATTTTTGACATAGAGGTTGATGGAGTCTTCGCTGAAAATCCCATATTTAGGCGTATTTACAACGAGGCGAAGCTTTCCGATGACCCGATTCCTCCATTGACAATGTACGAACGCTTTAATTGCGGGATAGGTTTTGTAGTCGCGGTTGATCCGGGCTTCGCAGGGGAGGCCTCCGAGATACTTAGGGTGCATAAACCTGTGGATCTGCATGCAAAGATAACCCCAAAGTCCGGTGAGGGCACGAAGATAAAAATCATAGACCAGAACTTCGATCCGCGGGCCCTGCTTATACTATAGATTCGTTGAAAAATCAAAAGAAATAAAAATTATTGCTGCCAGGATAGGATATGGTGAGGAAATGGTGGATGGAAAAACAATAGATAGCGTGAGTGCTATGGGACCTATCCCTGCAGGGATTGCGGCAAGGAGGGAACAGGACTATGAGCCTCCGGAAATGTTCCGGAAATTTTTGGCAAAGCCGACGGTTGGCGACCTGCTAAAGCACATTACGGCAAGACTGTCTGATGAGGGGATCGCGGTGCCGGATTGGTGGAGTGCGGGCAGATACTGGCACAAGCTCGTGTACGAGCTATATAAGGATCCCGGTGCGCCG
>VFSW01000247.1_pt1 | contig 75721 bp, 76 predicted proteins | sample 5358111 | NCBI WGS metagenome assembly VFSW01 (sample SAMN11554181, study PRJNA540505) | mine drainage metagenome | isolation source: sediment from site ElyBrook_90M | place: USA: Ely Copper Mine, Vershire, VT | collected 2017
TTCAGTCTGGTTCATAAGGATATTTTACCATGTAATTGACGATTCTCGCGCCGTATAGGAGCCCTTTATGAAGAAGTTTTGCAAAATCATCGGCTGGATCGTCTCTGCGTGCGTCTTCGGGTGGTTCATAGGAAATCTGTATTTCCTTCACTCTCTACCGCCCTTCAGCGATGGGGAGCTGAAGATCCTATCTGACTGGGAAGGCTTTCATCCCCTATTGCCAGCTGTGGGGTTGCTGGTTGCCTTCACCCTGATGGTGATTTCATTGGGCGTAGGTATGATCGTCCGCGGGATAGTCTACCTCGCCTACTACGCACTAGATTGGTTTGCCCACTGCTGGGTGCGCACGACTCATAGGGAACCGGCTGATAAAGAGAAAAAGGAGGTCAGGATCGACCTCCCCCCAAAGAAATATTGGTAACGATTTTCGAACCGCGCTGTCCTCCTGACAGGGCGGTTTTACTTTTATTTAGCCGAACGTGAACGTGAATGCGTCCAAACCTTTGCCCGTCACATCGATCTCGATCGTATGCTCGCCATACTCGCTTCCTTGGATGAGGTTATAAAGCCGATTATCTTTTATCATGCCCGTGCCGTCGGCTTTGATATCGCTGCCGGCCAGAGCACCCGGCGCTTTGCCGTCGATCGTCACTTTGATACCGACGCCGTTTGCCGAACTCGCGACAAAATACACATTCTTCGCGCTATATTTGTAAATGATGCGAGCGGACTCGCCGGTCGTCTCGGCATATTCAGGCGTGAAATTCCATGGGCCGTCGAGGTAAAGCGTATTCCCCGCAGTGGCCAAGGGTATCAGAAGGTTTTGAATACCATTTTGGCCCTGCGTGCCGTTGCCCAAGTACTGGTTCCGATTCGAACCGAAATACGTCTCGGGGCTTTGGACAAGCGCGCCGTTCATGGGAATCACGTCCTGCGGCGTCACTATCGAAGTGTCCACCGTGACTGACTGGCCGAGCTCGACGCTTCGATTATTCAGTGCGTCCTGGATCGCTTTCTCCGTCTCGGCATAACCGCCTTCGCCGATGTGGTCATGGACGACAAAGCCATCGATGTCGATGAGGTATTCATGCGGCCAGTACTGATTACCGTAGGCCGACCAGGTGCCGTAGTTGCTGTCGAGGACCACCGGGTACGTAATGCCGAATGAAGCCACCGCCTTCTCGACATTGCCGATGTCCTTTTCAAATTCGAACTCCGGCGTATGAATGCCGACGACGAGCAACCCTTCGTCTTTATACTTTGCATACCATGCTTTGAGGTACGGCAAAGTTCGTATGCAGTTGATGCAGCTATAGGTCCAAAAATCCAGAAGGATGACCTTCTTCCCGGCGTAATCGGAAAGGCGGAATGGCGGCGTGTTGATAAAACCGGTCGGGTCGAGAAGTTCCTTTGCTTTCGGGTAGACCGCCGCTTTTGCCGCCACATCCTTCCTGCGGGCGGCGGCGAGCACTTCCGCTGCAATTGAGGCGGCATTACTCGTCGTTGTGCCGACGCCGGAAGGGGCGCCTGGTAACGGAGCGGTCGTGGTGGCAACGGTAACATCCTGCGCCGGTCCAAGGGTGCTTCCGGGTTTCTTGGATTCCAAATACCACACGGCCCCGACAATACCGACCACCACCACGGCTAATATGATATTTTTTGTCTGTGATCGCATATGGTTTTAGTGGATTATATCAAGCCTTTTTAAGCGTGGTCGACGCCAGATAGGAAAGAAAACCGGGAACGATGGGCAAAATGCAGGGCGACAGGAACGAGCCGAGACCGGCGAGGAAGGCGATGCCGACGTTCACGACCGTAAGCGAATTGATTCCGCCGCCGACGCTGGTCGTCGCATTGAGCGAAGTAAGAATGGTCGTAAACACCTGAAAATCGGCGAGGCGGCTCAATTCGCCGACGAACACCAATATGCCGATAATGACCAGGAGCGCGCCGAAAAGGTACTCGAAATACTTGAGAGCCGGGCCGGCTTTTTGGATGAACCTATCCGCGCGATCGGTAAAAAGCCCGACTATCAAGAACGGTGCGCCCACGCCGAGCGTATATGAAAAGAGGAGGATGAATGCGCCGGTCGGCGCCGTCGCCGCGAGCGCCAGGATCGCGCCGAGCGCCGCCGACACGCATGGCGTCCAGCCGACGGCGAACGCGGCGCCGAACAAAAACGAGGTCGCGTAGCGCGAATGGAATCGATGGGTCACCGCGAACTTATGCTCGCGCGTAAGGAATGCCGGCTGAAGCAGACCAAGAAGGAACAAGCCGAACACTATGATGATGAGGCCGCCGATACGGCCGAGCCACACCTGGACCGCGGCCGAACTATGCGCGAGCGCGGTCTGAAGCAGTATACCGACGACCGAAAATACCACGGAAAATCCGAGGACAAAAAAGACGCTACAAAGAAAGATGCCCCAGTCTCGTTTCTCATCTGTCCCGTGGTCCATGGTCCACTTATTCTACCCTCTGGCTACAGGTCGGTCTACCTTTTGTTTAGGGAGCCAAATAGGTGCGCGCGATGCATGCGTCCTCGCCCGGGATCAGCGGAAGCTCTTGCGCGGCGGCGACGTCGAAAAAATCGAACCGTGTATGCTCGTTCAGATTAAGGTCGACAGCGGGGCGCACAGCGAACGGCAGCGTGAAAATGTGATACATGAAATCGTACTCCGGATAGCGGACGAACAAGAATTCCCGGTGCGTGAAGTCCGCCGGCGCCGCGCTGATGCCGGTCTCCTCGCGCAATTCGCGGCTGATGGCCTCGTGGGGCGTCTCCCCTTTCTCGATCTTTCCCGCCGGCATGCCCCACGTGCCGCCCTGAGGTTTGTGGTCCTGCCGATGGAGAAGGAGGAACTTTCCGTCCGCTTCGACGAATACGCTGACTATCTCGAACTTCGGCCTGAACGCGGGGAAAATATTATGGTGGACGGTGACCGCGGCGCCGGAATCAACTTCCCCATCCCAGCCCTTCGGAAAAAATAACGTTTTGATGCCGAGCCGTTTCGCTTGTTCATACTCCCAGCGAGCGCCGAATGAACTTTGCCATGCGGGCAAAAAATACAAAGCGTCGACGAGACCTGACTCGAAAAGGGGTTTATAAAAGTCGTCGAGCAGCGTCATGGCGTAAGACCCTTGGTGCGCATACTTTATCCGCTGCATCGGTTCCTCGAACGGCAACTGGGAAAAAACGTGGCGCCCGTGGGTATGGAGCAATTCGACGGCACGGTCCATTAACGCAAGGTTCTTCTTGAGTGAACCGGCGCCGCCCGTCGAAATAGGTCCGCAGACCTGGACGACCGGCTTCGGCAGACGGTTCAGGACCCTTTTGGCGACCGTGAACATGTCGGCGCAAGTCTCGGTCCGCGCAAGGAGTGCCAGATCTTCTTTTGTCCAATGAAAACGGTCCATGTTCTTGGGAACGTAAACGGAAGACGCTTATGGTAGCAAACCAAAGAAAAAATTCCCACTGCGGGAATTTTTAGAAATACTGAAGCGAGTTTATCTTGGCGCGGGTCTTGGGCCCCACCAAGCCATACCCCGCATCACCCGCCGCGGCGATACCGTAACGGACCTGGAATCGTTCTACCGCGGCCAGCGTCGCCGGACCAAAGTAGCCGGTAACGAGTCCTTCCGGGTAAAGCGTCGGGTCAAGGGCCAAGAATTGCTGAAGCGCGGTCACCTGCGCATTCCGAGAACCCCTCGCAAGTGCGGCGGTAAAGACAAGTGTCCGCACGGCTTTGATCTGACCGGCCGAAGGTGCGGTCGGACCAGATGTGACCACCGGCGCGGTCGGGATCGAAGAAGCGGTCGAAGCATTCGCCGCCGGCGCGGTCGTCACGGCAGTCGCGGTGGTCGCGGGAATCGCGGCGCCTGGCGGCGTGACCGTCACCGTGACCGTCGGGGCATTGATGCCGTTGTAGGTCCCATCGCTATTTTCCGGCAAGAGCGTGACGAGCACATTCTGCCAATTGAATCCGGTATTCGTAAAGGTGACAGTGGTACTGCCGGTGGCGGAAAGCGGCGGGTCGAACGCGGGCACGGCGCACGGCAAGGTAGTAGTGCTTCCCGAGACAAAAGCCGAAGCTGCGACGTTTTGCTGACAAGCAATCCTGACATTGGCGCCCGCCGCATTCGCGGTCAGCCAGGAAAACATGACGCTCTCGCCGCTTTCGACGCGCGATGGCGTCGCGGAAAAACTTCCGGCTGAGGGCGGTGCAGGCGGTGGTGTAGGCGCGATGGGCAAGTTCTGGGTCAAAGCGTGGGTCGCATCGTAAGAACCGGCAACGATAGAAGGTAGGACCGTGACCGGCAGATTCACCGTGCCGGAAAGCGTACTGGTGACGACGAATGTCGCGCCGCTATTGAGAGGCAGGTCGGTAGAAAATGCCGGACTGCCGCAAGGCAAATAGCCGCTCCCGGCCGGCGACACGGCGGTGATCTGCAGACCCGACACACAGCCGAACTGGATGTTCACCCCTGGGACATAATTGCCCGTCCAACTGACCGTGAACTGGCTACCCGCAATGACCGTCGAGGTGCTGAAGGTCATGCCGGTCAGGGGTTGCGGCGCAGTGCCGACGGTCACTGACGCATCGGCCGCGCCGGCGTTATTATCGGCGCCGGTCACATCCTTGGGAGTCAAATGAAGCGAGAGGGTCTTGGCCGCGCCGCTGACATTAGAAAACGACAGGACCGCCGAACCGGTCGAGCTTACGCCGCCGATGGCGGTCTCGGCATTGCATGGAAATGAAGCGCCGGTGCTGCTATTCACCGTGACGCCATCGGGACAGTAGACGGTCAGACTTTGACCGTAAGCATTCGCGACAGACCAAGACAGAAGAACGCTATAGTCGTGGGGAACATAGGACGGCGATACCGTAAAACTGGTGACGACCGGAGGCGTATCGGCCTTAGCGGCGGCAGGCAGGAAAGAAAGCGCGGCGACGGCGACAAACAGCCAAAGAATATAGCTGCGAGGTTTAAAAACGATTTTCATGCTCATGGTCTTTTTCATGACACCAAAAGAAGATACCTCATCTAGTATATCACGGCTTATAAAAAATCTTCACTTGATACCGCACCGGGCATCCAATTCGGCCACATCGGCGGCGGTCAAGGTCTCGTTCTCACCTTGATTAAGGTAGTACATGATGGCTTTGGGGTCGCTGTTATGCTCAAGACCGAGCGCGTGGCCGAGCTCGTGGGCCAAAACGCGGATAAGTTTATCTTGGCTCGTAAATTGATATATATCGATGGCCTGACCAAAGGGGCCGCTCTGATAATCACCTTCATCGAATTCACCGGCGAACTGGCCGCCGATCTGGTTATACTTGGCGACATTGAGATTGAGCGAGGTGGCCATCGTATTCAGAGTATCTGCCAAGGCGTTCAGCGCATTGGCTTCTGCGTTCACGTTCGCACGTTCCGTATCGAGGCGGCTCTGGGTGGCGTCGAGCGTCGACCGTTCGTCCGCCAGATGCTGGTACACGTCGGCCGGAGCGCCGCCGCGGCTGTTCCAATTCGCCACCTCCTGGTTGTACGAAGCAAGCTCGGCTTGAAACGACGCGGTATCGGCTTCATACGAAGCTTTGTCGCTCTGATAGCGAGAATCTTGCGCGTCATACTGCGCCTTCAGCGCGTCATACGAATTTTTCGAGGTATCGACCGTGTTGCTGAGATTTGAAAGTTGGACGGTCGTTGCCTGGCGGTTATCGTACAAGAGATTTATTTTCAAATGACCGTCGGGCGCGTAGGTAAACAAAGTTTTCCCCGCCGCTTTCTCCCAGAGGGACTTTGCCGCGGCGACATCCCCTAGGAATTCCGCTTTCGAAACACCGAACCGCGGATCGAATTCACCGATCGTGTAGGTGATGGGCACTCGGCATGGAATATACCGCGCGAGTAATATCGCCCCGAAGTCTCCTATCGGCGCGCGATAAACATACCAGAAAGCGCCGAGCATCAGCCCTATGACGATGAGGTTCACCAGATTACGCATCGTGTTTTGAGCTCTGCGCTTCGAGCATTAAAATGTCGTACCCCGAAAAGACCCGTCCCTCCGGCCGCACGCCAAGCGATACGAGAAAATCGAAAAGCTCGGCCTGTATCTTTTCCGCATCGCCGGCCTTTACCAACCGCTCCATTTCAATGAATGAACCGAGGCTGGCGACGTGGTCGATGCATATCTCGCAGCCGCGGTAATGTGTGATGACGCGCGTTTTACGGATGACGACCGCTCGCTTAAATCCCATCATCAAAAGGGCTTTCTCCATTTCCGACCTGGAACCGATGGCGGTCTCGTGTTCGATCGCGTCCAAGCTATTCTTGGTGCGCTTCTTAAAAGTGAAAAAATGCTTGCCGTCGCTTCGGGCGCGGATCCGCAAAACATACTCATTCTTGGCGTAGTCCGCGCGCGAGCCGACAAACTCCGTATAGACCGTATCATTCTGCGTGACCGGCTTCTCGAACCGGCACCCGAGGGTGCGGAGCTTTGTCATTACCTCCTTCCTATTCGGGAGTTTTGCCTTAACTTCGACCTCCTTCATGAGAAAAGTGTAACATACCGTGCGCCGTAAGCGTGCCCATTGACTTAGTATATCCTGCATCGTACTATCGTGCCGGATAACGAACCTTGAAACATGCCGTGTTCTCGGCTCTGATTCCCTGCCTGGTGCCGTGATGGCATCGGAAAGTTCGAAGAACCAAAACCCGTGCACGAAGCGCGGAAGAAGTGCGGCGTGACGCCGCGGAGAGGAAAAATGCAGATCAATAAGACAGAAACGATGTGGCCGGAAAAGATCGCGGCCATTTACGCGCAGTTCCCATGGTTAGAGATGGTCTTCCCGGCATCCAGGATCAGCCGCGTCTATGTGAAGCGGTTCGACGAGACGACGTTGGGTATTCAGGCCACCGCCGTGAAAATCGATCTAGGCATGGGCGTCCCTTGGGGTCTGCCGGTCTACAGGTGGAAACTGGTGACATCTGTTTTCTTTGTGAACGAATATCTGTGCTTGGCTCCTCAACCATGGTGGCACCAAATAGGCAAAACGACAGTTGAACGAAGAACGTTCCTTTTCCTTCGAGAAAAGGTCGTGGAGTACTATGAAGAGACGATAGGCCACGCCGTTCAATGTTTGCCGTCTCGTGCTACCGTTACCCATGTCGTGGTAGTACACCACGGTGACCCTGAGACCGCTCGCGGTTCCGAGGAAAGCTTAAATCGTCTGACGGTCTACAAATCGCCGAAAGACGCGGCGCACCCGAATGGGACGACTCAACTTCGTCAGTGGTACGACGCGCGCGTTGCCGAAATCAACACAACGGTCAAGGAAGAGGCCGACAGCGTGTAGCGGTGAAGACCGACCGAAGCCCCCGCGGACCAAAATCCGCGGGGTTTTCATATTTTTTACTTCACTGCCGATTCAATTATGGTTTTCACCGTATTGATCGGTAACGAGAAACTGACGTTGCTGCCGCCCTGAACCGTCGCTACATTGATGCCGACGACATCGCCCGAAAGGTCCACGAGGGGTCCGCCGGAATTGCCCGGGTTTATCGCGGCGTCGGTCTGGATAACATTGGTGAGCGTCTCGACATTGCCATTCTCGTCGGAGGCGGAAATGGTCCGGTTCAAACCCGAGATAACGCCCACCGACACGGAGTTATTGTACTGGCCGAGCGCATTGCCGATGGCCACCACCGTCTGGCCCAGGGCGAGCGCGCTCGAGTCGCCGAAACTCGCATACGGAAAACCGGTGCCCGCGATCTTTAATATCGCAATGTCATATTTCGGGTCGCGGTAGACGACTGTCGCTGTTTCTTGCTTGCCGGTCGAAAGGAGCACGGTGTAACTTGCGTTCGTATCCGTGACCACGTGGCGATTCGTCGCTACGTAGCCGTCGGAAGAGACCAGAAATCCGGAGCCGGCGCCGACGGTCTGGCTCTCAGTCTTGCCCGTCGGCGTATACACCGGCACCTGGACGCCGAATCCTTGGAAGAACGGGTCGTCGCCGAACGGATTTTGATACGTTACCTGATATTGCGGCACATCTTTGGAAATGATGACGGAGACCACCGCGGGTAAAACTTTGGCCACCGCATCGGTCACGAGCTGGCTTTGCGATTTCGAAGCGACCGCTTGCCTATTCGCAACCTCTTGCGCGGACAATGCCGCCGCCGCGCTTTGCTTGCCGACCGTAGAAAGTTGGCTCTCCAGGCCGGAGATCTGTTTTTGAAGCGCGGCTATTTTGGCATTGCTGTCGGCGGTCATTTGAGCAGAGGAGGTTTCGCCTGCAGACGACATACTTTCGAACAAATACAGACCGCCCGCATCGCTCAGGAGCACAAGCGCCGCAAGCACGGCAATACCGGCATAAACTTTTTTCAGTTGGTTATTATCCATAGTGGTAAAACCAAAAGCCTGTAAACCCGTAGGCGGTAAGGCCCCGGGACACGACCCTATTATATCAAATGGTATACGAGCATAGGCTCATATTTGGTTCACTATTTCGTTCGACAAAAGAACCCCGTGGAAAGCACCGGAAAAGACCTGAATATTCGCCTACTTTCGCTTTAGTGCAAGGCGAAGGTAGCCCGCACCGTGACCATAATGTCTTTTTCTATCGATGAAGTGTCGTACATGCCGTAATCAGACACATCGACGGAATTCGGCGCGGTCACTTGAACCACCCCGCTTGCCGCCGCGATAAGACTGCCGACGCTTTGTCCGTTCGAGGAAGCGATCTCCGACGCTCGGGCTTTCGCATCCTTAAGCGCGTCGGAAAGCATGCTGACGCGGAGACCGGCTAACTTCGTATAGTAATATTCTATACCATACGTCGATACCAGGATGCCCTGATTCGCCAAGACGACCGTCTTGCCGGCCAATGCGGTAATGCCGTTCACGTCCGTCGATTGGACGGTGATACTTTGCCGAAGCGTATACTCCCGCGGCGCCATCGAGTTAGGGTCTTTATATTGTTCATCCATGATGACCGGTGAATACGTCACGTCTTTGTCGGCGATGCCGTTCTGCGTCAGAAATTGTTTGGTCGCGGCAAGGTCGCTCCCGATGGCGGCGTAGCCGTCGGCGATACTGCCTTCGGTGACGTGCCGCGAGATGCTGAAGGTCCACTTAGCGGCGTCGGACGTCACGCGAGTTTTGGCCGAGCCGGTCACCGACAAACCGTTCGCGAGCGAGCGCGAGATATAGAACGTATAGGAACCGAGGGCGGTCGCAAGGAGTAGCGCCGCTCCGACGATGATCGCCGGCACCACGAAGGGTGTTTCGAAAAATCGTTGTTTCATATATTAATAGGTTAGCTAGTTGGAAAGAGTATACCACACCTATATACTATTGTCGCGCAGGTGTTCTGAACAAGGCGCCGAAAAGCAGCAAACCGGCGGCAATGACAGCCGTGGCGGCGAGAAAAGCGGCGGCAGAGCCCGCCATTTGCCAGATAAAACCGCCGACGACGCCGGCGACGAGCGCGCCGAAGCCCGTGGCGGCGTGGAGAAGCCCTAGTCCCCCGCCGCGGACGTCTGCAGCGGTGAGCTCCGAAGCCAGCGCGCGCTGGACGCCGTCCGTGAGCGCCGGGAATAGACCGAACACGAAAAAACCGGCAATGAGACCCCAAACACCGGCGGCCCGATCAATGAGAATATAGCTCACGGCAAGCACGAGATACCCGGCAAAAATGACGCGGCGCGGACCCACCGCATCGCTCACTTTCCCCGCTGCCATCGAGAACAGGGCGTACGAAATACTGTATATCATATAGAAGAGCGGGATGTCGGCGACGGCAAGCCCGGCTGACGTGGTTTTAAGCAAGACGATGGCCACGGGCAGACTGCCGACAGATAGGATGAACATCACCGCCAAAAACCATTTGAATTTTGACGACATGGCCCTAAATGAAGCCATGAGACTGGCGCGGCGGGCGGAGAACGGCGAGGTGACATCGGTCACGAACACGAGGGTTGCCAGCACCGCGAGACCGGCTATGAACGCCGTGGTGAATACGTGGTCGAAGCGGCCGGGGTAATGAAGAAGAATGAGATACGCGGCGAGCGGACCGAGAATGGCACCCGTCGTATCCATGGCGCGGTGGTACCCGAACGAGCGCCCCATCTCTGCGGGCGGCGAAGAGAGCGAGATGATAGCGTCGCGCGGCGCATCCCGCACGCCTTTGCCGACTCGGTCGAGAAAGCGCAAGCCGAGGACACCGGTCACGGTGCCCACAAAGAGGTAGAAAGGCCGGGCGGCGACCGAAAGCGCGTACCCGCAGACCACGAGCAATTTCCGTTTATGGACCCTGTCGGAAAGGTTGCCGGAATATATCTTGAAAATGTTGGAAGCGGCTTCGGCCACGCCGTCGACAAGACCGAGCGAAGCCGCGCCGGCGTGAAGTACCGACGTGAAAAAAGCCGGAAAGACAGCGAATATCATCTCACTCGAAAAATCGTTGAAAAAACTGGTGAGGCCGAGGACAAAAATATTCTTCGGCAGACCGAGGATTCGTTTTTGGATTTGCGCCGGCGTCGCGGGGAGCTCCTTGCTCATCCGATGATTATACAAGATTTCTCGCCGGCTCCAAGAAGCTGGGTTATTCTCTATACCTAGTGAATTGTCCACAGCCTCCCGATAGCAAGGGATTCGAATCTTACAGATTCGGTACAGTCTTCGTATCGCGAAGACGCGATAAACTCAGACTTTTCGAATCCCTCCCCGCGAATCATGCAGACGATTCGCTCTGTGCACAAATTTAAATCCCCTTTCGGGGATCAAATTTGTGCGCAGGGAGGGATTCGAACCCCCGTAGGCCATAGGCCGACAGATTTACAGTCTGTTGCAATTGACCGCTCTGCCACCTGCGCGTGAAAAACAGTGTAGCATAATTTACTGCATCTTCAAGAAAAAGCCGCCCGAGTATCCTCGCGCGGCTTTTTCTTTTTTCATGGGGGAGGTTGAACCTCGCCCGCCTTTTCTAGGCCTTCACTTCCTCGGGAGCGGTCGTTTCGGTCGCTATCTTTCCGCGCTTGCCCTTCTTCACTTCGAAAGAAAACACGCTCTCTTTCACGTCAGCGACAATGGTCCCGCCTTTTGAGACATCCTGAGAGATGATAAGCGACGCGACCGGCGTCAGTATCTTATTCTGGATCAAGCGCTTGAGCGGCCGGGCGCCGTATTGAGGATTGTATCCTTCCTTGGCCAGGTATTCGAGGACCGCCGGCGTCACATCGAGGGTAATCTCTTTTTGGGCAAGCCTCTCTTTGACTTGGTCGACTTGGATGCTGACGATATTCTTGATGGCTTCCGGCGACAAGATATCGAAGACGATTATATCATCGAGACGATTCAGAAATTCTGGCCGGAAATAATCCTTGAGCGACGTTAAGACCTTGTTCTTGGCGTCCGTGTAGGTCGACTGTTCGGAGGCCACCGTGGCGAAGCCGAGCTTTTCCATTTTGTCTATATATTGGGCGCCGATGTTCGACGTCAAAATAATGATGGAATTACGGAAGTTCACCAGCCGGCCCTTGGCGTCGGTCAGCCGGCCGTTGTCGAGTATCTGGAGGAGCACGTTGAACACTTCGGGGTGGGCTTTTTCTATCTCGTCGAAGAGGATGACCGAGTAAGGGCGATGACGCACTATTTCCGTGAAATTACCGCCCTCCTCGTGACCGACATAGCCGGGCGGTGCGCCGAGTATCTTCGACACGGAATGCTTTTCCATAAACTCGGACATATCGAGGCGAATGAGCGCCTTGTCGTCGTCGAACATGAATTCCGCGAGCGCTTTGGTGAGCTCGGTCTTGCCGACGCCGGTCGGCCCGAGGAAAATGAACGAACCGATGGGCCGGTTCGGGTCGGCGATGCCGGCGCGACTCCGTTTTACGGTATCGGCGATCTTCTTCACCGCTTCGTCCTGGCCGATGATGCGCTTTTTCAAGACTTCCTCCATGCGCGACAGCTTGTGAGCTTCGGCTTCGAGCATGCGCGACACTGGAATGCCGGTCCAACGCGCCACCACCGCGGCGATATCATTGCCGCGGATCTCTTCATTGAGGATGCGGCGCGGCCCCTGCGAGCGCTTCAGTCTCTTCGTCTTTGCTTCGAGGTCTTTTTCGATAAGCGGGATGCGGCCGTAGCGTATCTCCGCCGCCTTGCCGAGGTCGGCGCGCGCTTCCGCCCCTTCGGCTTCAAGCCTTAGCACTTCAAGCTGCTTCTTGAGCGACTTTATTTCGGTCAGGAGCTCTTTTTCGTTCTTCCATTTTATTTCGGTCGCCGAGGTCTTGTCTTTCAGCTCCGCGATCTCCTTTTCGATCGCCTTGGTGCGGGCCTTGCCCTTTTTCGACGTTTCCGATTCGCGTTTTAGTGCTTCTTTTTCTATCTCCAGCCGCATTACTTTTCGGCGCGTATCTTCGAGGACCGGCGGCATGTTTTCAAGTGATATCTTCAGGGACGAGGCGGCCTCGTCGATGAGGTCGACCGCTTTGTCCGGCAAGAACCGGTCGGTAATGTAACGGCTCGACAGACTGACGGCCGTCACGATGGCATCGTCGGTAATGTGAACGCCGTGGAACAGTTCGTATTTTTCTTTGAGACCGCGGAGAATGGCGACGGCATCATCGATTGACGGTTCAGCGACGAACACCGGCTGGAACCGGCGGGTCAGCGCGGGATCTTTTTCGATATGTTTCTGATATTCCTTGAGAGTAGTCGCGCCGATGGCCCGAAGTTCGCCGCGCGCCAACGCCGGCTTAAGCATGTTCGACGCATCCATCGAACCTTCGGCGGCGCCTGCACCGACAATGGTGTGGATCTCATCGATGAAAAGGATTATCTTGCCTTCGGAACGCTCTATCTCCTTCATGATATTTTTCAGACGCTCCTCGAATTCGCCGCGGTATTTCGTGCCGGCAATGAGCAGACCGAGGTCAAGCGACACCAATTCCTTGTCGCGGAGCGATTCGGGCATGTCTCCTGAGGCGATGCGCACGGCAAGCCCTTCCACGATGGCGGTCTTGCCGACGCCAGCTTCGCCGATGAGGATAGGATTATTCTTCGTCCGGCGAGACAATATTTGCACGACGCGAGATATCTCGTTGTCGCGGCCGATGACCGGGTCGAGCTTGTTTTCGGCGGCGAGCTTCGTCAGATTCCGCGTATACTTGACGAGCCAGCGGAATTTCTTCGGCTGGTTCACGTCGGTTATCTTCGTATTCTTCAGTTCTTCGATCGCCCGGGCAACGGATTGCTTATCGATCCGGAATCGCGAAAGTATTTCGCGTGCTTGGTTCTGAATGTCGAAAAGCGCCAGGAAAAGATGCTCCACCGAGACAAACTCTTCCTTGAGCGCGTGGGCGACCCGGACCGACCCTTCGATCGTCTGGGCAAGTTCAGGCGTCAGATATATCTGGTACGACGGCGCCAGGACCGGCGAACCCTCCGGATTCTCGATGGCTTCAAGAAGGGTGTCGGTCAAAAGCACCGAATCGACTTCGAGCTTATCGAGAAGCGCCGCGACCAGGCTATCTTCCTGAAGGACGAGCGCGGTCAGGAGGTGGAGCGGATTGACATGGTTCTGGCCGCGCTCGATGGCCAACTCGTGAGCGCGTTTGATCGCTTCTTTTGCTTTAGTCGTGAAATTTTGAAATGGCGGCATAAGAGTGAAAAATTATGAATGGCCATACCTTACTAAGTATACCCTTTATAACTGCCTCTTACAGAAAAATACGACAGAAACGGCTAATCTGGTCTTTATAAGTCAATAATATATCAGAATTGTCTATCGCTGTCAATAATCCTTCATTGAACATTCATGGCACTAGGCACCGAGAGCGGCGAGGTGGAGGCTGTTCTTTGGCTCGACGACGCCATTCCCCCGTCCAGATTGTCAGCAAGGAGTTTTTTCACGAGATTTACTGGCACATAGCCCATATCCGGCGCGCCGACCCGGATGCCGACCACACTGCCAAGCGTATCGAAAAGCGGCCCGCCGGTCGTCGTGTCACTGCCGGCCGCCGTCGCGATGATGGTATGGCGGACTTTCACGGTCGATGAGGCGCTCGAGCCCGAGGGATCGTCGTGGGTGATGAAACTTGATACGGAACCGACGGTGGCGACAGGCTGGTCGCTGCCGCTCAGCGCGGCGACCGTCTGGCCCAGTTTGAGGGTGTCGGAATCGCCGAGCGTCGCCGGCGTAAACGCATAATGCGAAGCGCTGTCAGTGACCGCTTTGAACACGACGATGCGGCTTTGCGCTTCGGTATAGACTGCAGTGAGCGGCAACACGGTACCGTCACCGAACGTGCCGGTATACGAAAGCCCCGGCTGGTAGTTCGCACTGTCGCCGACTACCGTGCCGTCGGCGGAGACGACCACGCCGAGACCGGCGAACTGGGAGGGCGAGCCGCCCGCGGCCGCCGTTGCTATCGTCACCAAACTCTTCAAATTCTTTTCGATTGCCGCCGTCACCAGGTCGTCTTCATTGACGATGACCTGCTTCGTGGTCACGACCGCCGCGGTCTGGGTCGTGGCCGGCACGATGCGCTCCACGGTGTGCTCGACGACTTGGTTCACGGTCTGCGTGAGCGTCGGCGGCGCCTGATCCATGAGCGACACGGTCACGATGCCGGTCGCGATCGAGGTGACGAAACTTGTGAGCAGTGCCGCGAGAAACAGTTGGTGCTTAGTGAGGTCCTCCATATGAACCCATCATAGCAGAATGGCTTGTCGAATCAAGGTTTTTTGAGGATTCGCTCCAATTGGGCGCAGAGAAAAGAAATGTCCGCTCTTTTCGTCGCACGGCCGAGCGAAAACCGGATGGTCGAAGTTGCGCGCCGCGGGTCATCCCCGAGCGCCGCCACGACGTGCGATTCCCGCTCTCCTTCTTTGCACGCGCTCTTGGTCGAGCACGCGATACCAGCGGCATCGAGCTGAAGGACGAGGAACTCGGTATCAACGCCGGGGAAAGAAAAATTCGCGTTATGCGGGAGCCGTTCGGTTGCGGAGCCGTTTAAAACGGCGCCGGCGGTATTCATACGGACTTTGCCGATCAAAAAGTCGCGGAGCGCCGTAAGTCGCGCGCTTTCTACCTCGCGCGTCTTTACCGCCATCTCGAGAGCTTTCGCAAACCCGGCGATGAGCGGTACATTCTCGGTTCCCGGCCGCAGGCCGCGTTCCTGGCCGCCGCCCTTAAAGAGCGGCGCGAGCGGCGTGCCGCGCTTCGCATACAGCGCCCCGACGCCTTTCGGCCCGTACATCTTTTGGCCGTCGAGCGTGAGCATGTCGACGCCGAGTCTCTCACGATTGCAATCGAGGTATTGCGGGGCTTGCGAGGCATCGGTATGCAAAAACGGAAATGGCGCTTCCGTAAGGTTCAACCTCCCCCGTTGCCGAAAATCGCGGATGACCCGCGCGATCTTCGCGACCGGTTGTATCGTCCCTATCTCATTGTTGGCATACATAAGAGAGACAAGGACCGTATCCAGGCGCAGCGCTTCGCGCACCGACTTCGGCATGACGATCCCGTCCCCATTGACCGGCATGTAGGTTACCGCCACCCCGCGCCGTTCAAGCTCATGGAAGCACTCGAGCACCGACGCATGTTCGATGACCGAGGTAATGGCATGCATCTTTTTGTACGGCCGGCCGCGAACGTGGAGCGCGTGAATGAAACCGGCAATTGCCAGGTTGTTCGCCTCGGTGCCCCCGGAAGTGAAGATAATCTCATCCGCGTGGGCATGGAGGAGCCGCGCGATATTGTGCCGCGCCTCCGTGACCGCTTTTTTGGCGACGACTCCCTCGGCGTGAATCGACCCCGGGTTGCCGAAATCGGCGGCGAAAAATCGCGCCATTTCTCTCATTACATCCGGCGCGACCGGCGTCGTTGTTGCGTTATCGAGATATATCCGCTTCCTTGACATAGATTATTTAGGATGCTATCACCGCCATTGGAAGTCTGCAACAATACTATGAAGATCCTCTACGAAGACGAGAATGTCATGGTCGAAACGAACGGCCAAGGCGTCATTGAGATACGGAACAAAAATAATCGCCATGGTCACATTGCGGTATCGCCCGACCTAATGGGCCTCAAGTTGAGGTTGTTGAGCGGAACGCTTGAAGAGCCTCGAATCGGCGAACCCGGAGTCTACCGCCTCCACTGAGTGGAGGAAACTCGTGAGCCGCAGGTCTCGAACCTGCGGCTCTTTTTTTTCGGCCATTTTCGTGGTATAGTCAGCCAACCTTTTTATTTTATGCCGGCCAAACCGCAAAAAACAGAACCCCGCCAACCGGTGGTCGTCGTCATGGGCCATATCGACCATGGCAAGTCGACGCTTTTGGACTTCATCCGAAAGACGAACATCGTCGCCAAGGAAGCAGGCGGCATCACCCAGCACATCGGGGCTTACGTGGCTATCCACGAAGATAAAGAGGGAAAGAAACATCCCCTCACCTTCCTCGACACGCCGGGCCATGAGGCGTTCGGCGGCATCCGCAGTCGCGGCGCGAAAGTCGCCGACGTCGCCATCCTCGTCGTCTCCGCCGAAGACGGCGTCAAACCACAGACCGTCGAAGCCCTCCGTGCCATTACTGAGGCCAAGATCCCCTACATCGTCGCTATCAACAAGATAGACAAACCAAATGCCGACCTCGAACGGACCAAGCAAAGTCTCGCCGAACACGAGATATATATCGAAGGCTACGGCGGCACCGTACCCTTCGTCCCTATTTCAGCAAAGACAGGCGCGGGCATATCCGAACTCCTGGACCTGGTGGTCCTCTCGGCCGAACTTCAAGGACTTACCGGCTCTCCGGAAAAATTGGCCGAAGGCGTGGTCATTGAGGTCAACCATGACAACCGCCGCGGGACGACGGCGACCGTCATCATCAAGGACGGCGTGCTCAAAAAAGGCAATGCCGTGGTCGCCGAGGGCGCGTTTTCAGTCCTTCGGCAAATGGAAAATAGCGCCGGCACGATGATCAACGAAGCGCGCTTCGGCGAACCGGTCCGCATCATCGGCTGGGAAGGCACCCCGGCGGTCGGGGCTCTCGTCACCGCGAAAGCCACCAAGAAAGAAGCGGAAGCGGCGGCGGCGCAGTTCGAAGAAAAGAAAGCGGCCAAAACGGACATCGCCGACGGCCCCGGTATCGCCGTCATCCCCGTCGTCATCAAGGCCGATGTCGCCGGCACCCTGGAAGCCATCGCGCACGAGCTGAAAAAGGTCCAGAAAGAAACGGTGTTGGTGCGCACCATTTACGCAGGCCTCGGTTCGGTAGGCGAAGGCGACGTGAAAACGGCGCACGGCTCGCCCGGCACCATCATCCTCGGCTTTAACGTGAAAGTCGATGCGACGGCCGCCGCGGCGGCTGAACGTCTCGGCATCCAGATCCAGCTTTTCGATATCATTTACAAATTAAGCGAATGGCTGACCGCCCATATCAACGAAAAAACGCCGAAAGTGGAAGTCGAAGAAATGACCGGCCGGGCGAAAGTCCTTAAGACGTTCAGCCGGACGAAGGACAAACAGATCGTCGGCGGCCGCGTGGAAGACGGTCTCATCGCGCTCGGGGCGACTATCAAGATACTCCGCCGCGATGCGGAAATAGGCCGCGGCAAAATCCGCGAGCTCCAACAGCAGAAAGCCAACGTCAGCGACGTGAAGTCGGGCACCGAGTTCGGCGCCATGGTCGAGTCGAAAATAGAGATCGCCGCCGGAGACCGGCTCGAATCGTTCGTCACGGTCACCAAGTAACATGGCCTACCGCAACGAGAAACTCAAAGAGCTGTGCCAGCATCTTGCCGCCGACTTTTTGGTCCGAGAATCGGGCGGCCAATCGCTCCTCACCGTCACCGGCGCCCGCCTTTCTGACGACGGAAAATATGCTACTATCTTCTTTACCGTGTTTCCCAGCGAGAAAGAATCCTTCGCGCTCGAATTCACAAAACGGAAACGAGCCGAGTTCCGCGCGTACGTCGAAAGCCATTCACGGATAGGCCATGTACCGTTTTTCGACTTTGCCATCGATCAGGGCGAAAAGAACCGCCAAAAGATCGATGCGCTCGAGAACGAGGACAAGGCACGAAACGATTCATAACGGCCACGTAGCCAAGTGGTAAGGCAGGAGTCTGCAAAACTCCTATGCGGCGGTTCAATTCCGCCCGTGGCCTCCTTCCGAAACCAAACGCCCGGGTGACGGAACTGGTATACGTAGTCGACTTAAAATCGGCGGCCGCAAGGCATGTGGGTTCGATTCCCACCCCGGGCACAAAAATCTGCATAGCGGATTTTTGTGCACGGGAGCGAGCAGACTGCTCTGCTCGCGTGTGGAAATCGAACAGCGGAGCTATGTTTTGCCACCAGGCAAAACGAGCGAGCTGGTGCCCAGACCGAGTCCGCCGACGGGCGGACGAGAGTCGAGGGAGGTTCCCGCCCCGGGCACCACGAACTTGCGAGTTATACGAAATTCTTGTAATATTTTTTTGTTTTATACCCGCCCATAGCTCAGTTGGTAGAGCACCCGCCTCTTAAGCGGAGGGTCGCAGGTTCGAATCCTGCTGGGCGGACACGGAGGCTTTGCGGAGCGGCCGGCCAAGGAAGCGCGGGGCGCTTCCGTGCAGGATTCGAAGCCCGATTGAGCATTTTTTCGAGTTTCTGAACGAAGAAAAAATCCAATCGGGGTACTGAACCGGTATGGTTCGAATCCTGCTGGGCGGACACGAAGGTTTTACGGAGTGCCGCCCAGAGCAGGCAAACTGCTTTGCCTGCGTCAGGATTCGAAAGGGTTTTCGTTACCGAGTCGGCGAGGTCGAAAACCACCCGCGGCGGTAGCCGAGAATCCTCTCGGGCGGACAAGCGTTAAAAAATGCAAACTGCTTTGCATTTTTAGCTTGGCCGAACCGCAGCGATGTTTCGCTCGCAAGCGAAACCGCGAGGTGGGGTCGCGAGTACTTATGTATTTTGTTGGCTTTTGCGACAAAATAGTTAGTAACTCGTGACGACAAGATGGCGACTGAACTGCTTCAGTCGCGTCAGGATTCGTATGGACATTCTAAGTCCGTGAGTATTTCCTTTCGAGCAAACGAGAAATATGCCTGCAAATCTAGCGCGAAAATCCTCTCGGGCGGACCATGAAGCGAGGGAAATTATCCGCCTGAGAGGAATCGTTTTATCTTTTTCGCCTATTTAGTTCGAGCTTCGGAGAGCGGCAAAGAGTGAATCGATAAGATGAGCTGTCATGCTGGCGGAAAAAGTGGCCGTAACGCCCGCACTCGCAGACGCCGTCGTTGAGGCAAGAGTCTGATCAACTTTTGATTTGTTCATAGAGAACAGAAAACCGTACCAAGGATAATTGACCGCAACGGAACCGTCGCTATTTACCTTGACGTCAGCGGTAATACTGGCTGGAATAGCCCAGAGGAAACGTGCCGGCAATCGGTAATGCGCTTCCACCGTGCTCGAGGAAATCGAAACGTCGGCAATTCGGTCGTCGGCTTTAACTACGTGGTTAAGATAACTGCGAAGTTGTCCGTCATTCGAGACCTGGTCAGCATTCTGTACCGTACTTGACGCATCCATTACCGCATCGCTCCTGACCTCAATGGTGTTATCTTGTTCGCCTCCGATAACCGGGCCGCCGAGAAATCTTGGCGGCGGGTTCTGCCTGTACGAAGTGCCGTCATTGCCATTCTGACCATTATCTCCTTTTGTTGGACCGCCCAGAAATCTTGGCGGTGGGTTCTGCCTGCCCGCGGTGCCATTGTTGCCATTTTGACCATTATCTCCTCTTACCGGGCCGCCGAGAAATCTTGGAGGAAGGGTTGTTTGGCTATTCTCACTGACATTCGACTGAACATCGACAGAACCCGCACCACCCACGCGAACGTCGGCACTTGCAGTCCCCTGAATCGGACCACCCAAATTACTGTCTTCAGCAAAGAGAACTGCCGGCAACAGACCCGTGACTAGCACGAGGGCGACAGTGAATATCGAACCATTAGTTGGTTTTTTCATAGAATTTAGAATGATTAATCTGGATCCTGACCGACACTATTATGACGAATAAGATACAACAAACTTACACGTTTATCAAACCGAGCTCTCCCCACCACATGGTCTCATACCCTCAACGAAGTCACATCGAGTTTCTGAATACCGGCCCGAGGCTCCGAGCGGTCACCCGCGGATACGCAGGGCGTTTCCTCGAATATATTTTGCAATGGTTCTTTTCGCCCGCGCAGAATATTATTGCAAGTAGATTGCGTTTATGATAGGCTGGCGACATGAACTCCTCGCACGATCCGCGATCGACATTGCACCGCGCAGGATACCGGGCAACGACCGGGCGTGTCACCCTTCTCAACCTCCTTGCGCAAGAAGCAAAACCGCTGACCGTGGCCGAACTTCACAAAAAGATCGGCGTGCAGAGCATGAATGAGGTCACTCTCTATCGCGCGCTGGAATCGCTCGCAAGCTCGGGCATCGTGGCGCGCGTGGATCTCCGCCAAGACCGCGCCGCACGGTACGAACTTCGCGGCAAGCACCATCACCATATCGTATGCACCGCCTGTGGCGCGGTCGAAGATTTTTCGGATACTGTCTGCGATTCACTGACAAAAAAGGTCGCGCAAAGATCGAGCTCGTTTAAAACCATCAGCGATCATTCGATGGAACTGTTCGGCCTCTGTAGGAATTGCTTCTAACACCATGGCTAAAAAATCCTTCATCTGGATCGGAATCGGCATCATCTTAATTATTATCGGGGGCACGTTCCTTCTTGCCTCGCCGCACCTACCGCCCGCACTCCATCCTTCACCGGGCGTCCTTCAGGTCGTCGCCACGGAAAACTTCTGGGGCAGTCTCGTTTCGCAAATCGGCGGAACTCGCATCCAGGTACGCTCCATTGTTTCCGACCCGAACGCGGACCCCCATGAATACGAAAGCGGCGCGACCGACGCGCGCGCCGTCGCGGACGCCGACTACGTGATCGTCAACGGGGCCGGCTATGACAGCTGGATGGACAAACTTATCGGCGCAGGCGGCACGTCCGACCGCAAGGTGCTGACCGTCGCGGATATTCTCGGCAAAAAGACGGGAGACAACCCCCATTTCTGGTACGACCCCGCCTACGTAAACCGAGTGGTCGCACAGATGACAGAGGATCTTATCTCGCTCGACCCCATTGGCGCTCCGTACTACCAGGAACGCGCCGCCGCCCTTGATACCTCGCTCGCGACCTACCAAAACCGGATAGCGGCCATTGCCGCGCGGTACCGAGGGACCGAGGTCGGCGCGACGGAAGATATGTTCGCGTACTTGGCCGATGCCGCGGGGCTGACCCTCTCTACCCCGCCGGAATTCCTCCGCGCCGTCGGCGAAGGCAACGACCCTCCGGCGGCGAGCGTCGTCACGTTCCAAAGTCAGATCAAGGAACATCAGGTGAAGATCGTGGTGTACAATGTACAAACGATAACACCGGTCACCGAGAGCATCAGGAACCTCGCTGTGGCCGAGAACATCCCTGTGCTCGGTATCAGCGAGACCATCGAACCGCCGGGGACATCGTTCCAAAATTGGATGGATATGGAAGTGGCCGCGCTCGCGAAGGCCCTCGAGATCGGGACCGGAAAGTGAGTTTGGAGAAATGCGTAAAACTATGGAGGAACAAATTTTCATACAAGCCAACGGTCTGAGTGCCGGATACGGTAAAACAGTAGTCTGGAAGGACGCCTCCTTTTCCGTGCGCCAAGGCGAATTCGTGGGAGTCTTGGGACCGAACGGAGCGGGAAAATCAACCCTGTTCCACCTGCTCCTTGGCCTTGCGCGGCCTCTTTCAGGCGAACTCATGGTCTTCGCAGAAAAACCCCAGAGAGGCAATTCGGCCATCGGGTACGTACCACAGCGGCACACCGTGAACAGCGAACTTAATATAGAAGCGCTTGAGATCGTCCGGCTGGGCGCCTGCGCGGGCCGCTGGGGATTCGATTCGCCGAAACAAGCGAAACATGAACGGGGGGAAGCGCTCGTCGCCCTGCGCGATGTCGGCGCTGAAGAACTGGCCCATCGGCCGCTCGGAGAACTTTCCGGCGGCGAGCTGCAGCGGGTCTTTCTCGCCCAGGCGCTTTCAGGCAACCCGAAACTCCTGCTCCTCGATGAACCCTTGGCCAATCTCGACATCCGGCGCGAGTCGGAATTGATCCAGCTTATCGAAAGGGTCGTGAAAAAACGCGGGGTCACCGCACTGCTTATCGCGCACAACATCAACCCGCTTCTTCCGGTCTTAAGCCGCGTCATGTATATCGCGAACAAAAAGGTCGCGGTCGGCTCCCCCGGCGAGGTGCTGAACTCGGCGACGCTTTCGAAACTGTACGATGCGCCGATAGAAGTCCTTCGCGATTCGCGCGGCAGGCTCGCAGTCGTCGGCATCGAAGAAGGCGCACACCACCACCATGGATAACTTCAGCGGAAATATTTTTAGCGACCTTGCGGTCATGTGGCACTACGGCTTCATGCAGCACGCGTTCGAAGCGGGCACCGTCGTTGCTATCGTCGCGGGCATCATCGGCTATTTCGTCGTCTTGCGCCGGTCATCGTTCGCCGCGCACGGCCTTTCGCACGCCGGATTCACCGGCGCCGCCGCCGCCGTTCTCTTTGGCGTAAATCCCATCCTTGGATTATTCGCGTTCACGGGCGCGGGCGCACTGGCAATGGCGGCCCTCGGGCGGCGCGCGGCGAACCGCGATGTCCAGATAGGCGTCGTGCTCGCCTTCATGCTCGGGCTCGGTATCCTTTTCATCAGTTTATATAAAGGCTATGCGACGCAAGCCTACTCGCTGCTCTTCGGCGAGATACTCGGCATAAGCGCAGGTGACGTTTGGCTCACGCTCGCCACAAGCGTGGTCATCCTCATCGTATTCGCCGCCATCTATCGCCCGCTTTTGTTCGCGTCGCTCGATGAAGAGGTCGCGGAAGCAAAAGGCGTTCCGGTATTCAGCGTCGGCCTCATATTCATGCTCCTTATTGCCGCGGCCGTATCGATCTCGGTGCAAGTGGTGGGGGTATTGTTGATATTCGCGCTCATGGTAACCCCGGCCGCGGTGGCAGAACGGGTGGCCCGCACCCCGCTCCAAGGTGTGGTAATCTCCGCCCTTATCGCGCTTATCGCGACATGGCTCGGATTATTCATCTCATTCTATCTCCCCTATCCGGTCAGCTTCTTTATTACAAGCATTACGTTCACCGCCTACTTGGTCGGGAGGGTCATTCCCCGCTCTTCTCGCGTGGCCTGAATGTTATCCGACTCCACGCAGTTTAATCAAGGTTGCGCACCGGCATCTCGTTCGTCCGGCAATATGCTATGCTCTAACCGTATATGGGCGGGTGGCGAAATGGCAGACGCACTAGCCTTAGGAGCTAGGGCCGCAAGGCATGGAGGTTCAAGTCCTCTCCCGCCCACATTTTTAAAATATTCCCCGTTTGAGAGCGCTCGGTTATACGACCGCAACGACGAAACTATTTCGAAACGCGAGCGTGGAACGCCCGCTGAGACATATTGACACACGTGGCAATACATGCTACGGTGTTGTTCAGTTCGTACCCCAAATGATATGAAAATACTTGTAGTTGACGATCAAGAACTTGTTCTCGAGGTGTTCAGTCTGACGCTCGCGCGCGAGGGCCACGAGGTGGTAACCGCTCCCGACGGTTTCGAAGCGGCCAAATTATTGGATTCCTTCGCTCCGGAGGTGGTAGTAACGGACAATGACATGCCCGGAATGAGTGGCTTAGAGCTCGCTATGCTCGCCAAAAAACGTACACCTCCCCCGCACATCATCCTAGTCACAGGCCGCCCCGACCCTGGGGTCATAAATGATGCGGTCCGCATCGGCGTGAACCGGTGCTTGACCAAACCAGTCGGCAGGAACTAGCTCGGCGCGGAAATAGAGCCGCCTTCATGGTCCAAACCTCGGGCTAAGTAAAAATAGTATCGATTTTGTCGCGCGGCCATCCTTCGGATGGCCGCTTTTTCTTACGCCAAAGTTCGTACCGGCCGCAACGCGGCGAAATCCATGATTTGACAGATATCTTATTATATGATACCCTCTTATCCAGATTTCGGTCAAAGTTGGTACTTTGACATCAATTCCGTAACCGTTCAGTAACTCAGAAAGAAAGGAAACATGATAAATGTACTTCTGCTCGTGCTCCTCTACGCCGTCGGAGCCTGCCTTTGGTACCTCCTCCGTTGGGGCTTAAGCGTCATGGCGCAGTATGACATCCTCTTCACGTACCGTACCGAAGGGGAGATCAAAGCCATCATGATCGGAGATAAGTGCGATCATTATGTCATGGCTGTCGAAAACCACTTCATCGACCCTTTGGATTTTGATATTTACAAAGGTTCGCTCGAGAAGGGACTCATCCAGGATTATATGGATGATCTGGTAGATAGCCATGTGAAAATGGAGAAAAAAGTTCCTCGTTTTGTCGATTTAAAACTGACAGACCTTGGTTCAACGACTCCCGCAAACACTTCCCGGAAATTCCCGGCACGAAAAGGACGTGACGGCCATTGGTACACACTCCGCGAGGAGTTTGCGCGCCAACTCTGTGACGCAAACCGTCCGACGTTCATAGAACGATGGTTCGGCGTGACCTGGGTTGGACTACCGCCCTATAAGGTCTTCAAATATCAATTCCGCTGGATCAAATACGCCCAAAAGAAAGTGGCTCCAGGGGAACCTCCCTCCGACCAGATCATCATGGGTCCGCGCGACGAACTCGTGGACTCGCTCTACTTCAACTACCCTGTCTATGGGTTTGTCTTAAGTGATCTGGATACTGGGGTGAGTGAGGCAATGAAGGCAGCGGGCGAAATGCCTGAGCGGATAGGCGTCATACTTAATCTTGTTGTGGAGACACAGACGAAAAATCCGCAAAAAACGCTCTTCCGTACCGCGGGTTTATCATCCGCCGGTGACTGGCTCAGCGCGATCTCACGGGCAATCCGTCATGATGCCCGTGGCTGGGTCGGCCAAACCGACTACGATACCCTTACAAGGGAAAAAGATGAAATTCAAAGACTTCTGGAAAAGACTCGTAAAAAAGTCAACAAAGGAGTCCGCGTAGACGGCAGGTGGGTCAGCGCGATCGAGACGTACGGTCAGGAGATCGTAAAGATTGAGCTGGTGAATGTTGATCTTAAAGATCAAAGCCTTCAAGCGGCGATCAATTCGGTATTCACCGCTGAACAGACGAGACGCGCGAGGGATAAAGAAGCTGCTGGAAGAATCAGGCTGGCAGATGCCGGACGAAAGGAAGCAGCTGCGCCGATACTTGGCGAAGCCGATGGCTACAAGGAAATTGCCGAGATCCCGAACGGAGCAGGAGTTAAAATTGCTATTGCGAAGAGGGTTGGCAATATCAAAGTGCTCAGTACCGGTGGTTCAGGCGCAAACATAATAAGATTGCCCGAATCCTTGCTTGAGGAAAATCCCTCTTCCGCGGCACCACCTGCACCGACTGTGCCCCCAGCACCTCCGGCACCACTGACCGGTGGACCGCCCCCGACACCATAGTACTTCGAGTACTTCATTAGAATCGTCAGAGACCAGCAGCGCATGCACTGCTGGTCTTTATATTGACAAAAGATACAAATTATAGTAAGCTATTTTCAGTTTTCAACACCGAACAAAAAGGAAATCTCTGCATGAAAGGGTTCTTTAAAAAATACTGGTCGCATATAGTGGTAGCGTTCGCGTCAGCCACGTTCGCGTGGTTCATCGCGACACGCTCCGGGCATTCCCGCCTCCCCGCCCTAGCACCGATCCACTGGCATTGGCGCGCCGCGGGCTTCATCCTCATCACCACCGTGGCAATCGTGGGGATAGTCTATATCCTGTTTCGAAAGCCAACCGTGCGAACTCATGTGCTGGCATTCGGTAAATGGGTGTGGGGAGAAGTTTGGGGGAAGATCAAACAAGGGTTTGTGTGGCTCAAGGCTCGTCGCAAGATACTGGTCATTGGTATTATTACCACGATCATCGTAACAGTTGCATTACTGAGCCACCCGGTCATTGACATTCCCTGGTCCACCATCGGTCTTGTCGCGCTTCTTATCGGAAGTGCGATCGTGTGCATAGGGCTTGGAATCCTGGCATACAAAAGGCGGTCGGCATTCTCCGCCTCAATGAGCTCCAAGAGCTTTGCTCCTCTGTATGTGTTGATCGGGCTGGCATTCTTCGACATCGTGGTAAGTCAGACAGCCGAAGACTTCTGGTTCGAATGGATACAAATTCCAGGCTTCTGGGCTATCCAGGGAGGATTCATCCTCACGGCCATCCTCTGGCTTTTCCGAGGCGTCGCGCCGAGGCTTATCGGTTTCATCATCCTGATTGTCTCGCTTTGTTTTACCTGCTCGACGGCAATTCGCGCCGAGCGCGCCAAAAGAGCGAGGCAGGTAGCGGCGATCATCCGGGTGACCCCACCGACCGGGGCCCCCGCCCCGGTAACGGCCCGGCAGTGGGTATATGGGTTTATGAAGCCGCCGGGAGTTCAGGGGCTGCGACCGTGGGTGCGCACTAATTCGTTCCCGGCGAAGATCGTCTACTACGACGACGCCCGGTTCGACTTCGACATCTACTTGTCGCAGGTCGGGGTCGACCACTACAACTGGCTGCGCCGGGACCCCTATGGCACCTGGGCGCGCCCCGACAACAGTAACCGCGGGACATGGTATTTGGAACCGGAACAGCCGGGTCCGAACCCCACTAGCTTCCGCGGCTGGGAAACGAACATCCGTGGCGAGAAAATGTTTATTTGGCTTCAAGCCACAAACTAGCCGAGTTCTACGCGAACGGCTTCGATCAAGTGATCGAAGCCGTTTTTTCTTTTTATATATAGAGAATCGCCTTCTATTGCCCCAAGCTCGTAACAGTATTGGCGATGAGATTCATGATGCCGAACACCGAAAACATGACGAACATGCCGACAATGCCGTATACGATCGCCTTGCTTCCCTTGCTGCGTTCGCTCTCATTGTCCGCATTAGCGATATATTTCACCACGCCCCACATGAACACCACCGTGGCGATTCCAAATAATAAAAGTATGAGAGGGTTCAGAATATTAGCTTCGATCTTTCCCAGAACATCTTTGAACGCCTGTGGTAATGCTGCCGTAAGCGCACCTGGATTATTCATGGTGAAATTGTAGCATGGTTAGCAAAAAAAATCGCCAGAGCTTATGAACGTGAACCTACACAAAACCGCCCAAGGGCGGTTTTGTGTAGGTTCTTAATTTTCGAGATTCTATTGTGTCGGGATTCCGCCACCTACTGACTGGGAGGGAATTCCACCTGCATTAATGGTTCCGCTATTCACGTTAGAGCGCTGAATAGTGTTAACGCCGAGCGAATTCACCACAATGTTAACCAACCCCCAAAGCGACAAGATGACCACCAAACCGACAATACCCCAGATTATGTATGAACGGCCGGATTTTCTTGATTCTTCATCAGCCGCCCCCGCGATGAGGTACCGAAATACGCCCCAGATTATCACCAAGACGGCAAGCGAAATGATGATGTATATAAAGTTATTGATCGCATAGGCGATCCACGCCAGGACGTCATTTATGTTGTTTATAGCGGCACCAGCAACAAGCGGCACAACAACCGGCACACCTACGGTCAGACCAACGATAAGCTTCTTCATAATTCAATTTATAAATTTATAATACTGCCTCGACCGATAGCGTTACTTCACAAGATTATACCTGCATAAGTATACCATGAAGATTGCCTGTAGCAATGAGGCTGTGGATATCTTTTAGGGCTAATCCTATGACGGAACGGTCACTTGAGGAGCCGGTGGCTGGTTATTATTTAAAGGTAACGAGCCCAAAATAACATTGACAATGCCCCATATTGAGAAAATGAAGGTAAGACCGACAATTCCCCACACTATTGTGTTGCGACCTGCCTTGCGGGACTCTTCATCAGCCGCCCCCGCGATGAGATATCGAAATATTCCCCAGATTATCACCAAGACAGCAAGCGAAATGATGATATATATGAAGTTATTTATCGCAAAAGCGATCCATGTTAGAACATCGTTTATGTTGTTAAGCGTAGCGCCTGCAACAAAAGGTATGACGACCGGTACACCTGCGATCAACCCGAATATAAGTTTCTTCATAGTTTGTTTCTTACTTCTAAAGTGGTCATGGTTGAGGTATCGCGGGCATCCCAGCCGTACCAGAAAATAGACTGTTAAGGAGTATGTTTTCGATACCCCATAATGCGAACATTATGACCAACCCTATAATACCATACCAGAGTATTTGTTTTCCTGACTCCTTACTCTTGATATTCCCGGCCCGTGTGATCATTTTTAGGGCGCCATACGCCACCAAAAGCACGGCCACTGATATAAGGGTGTAAATAATACTATTAACATAGCCGAGCGTGGTCGAAACGACGGCCAAAAACGTTTTCGCTGCTACCGTGCAGGGTGCACTCATGACAATGAGGGTCAGACCCGCAAAGGGGGCGATGCGAGATATTAGGCTCACCGCTCTGTACGAGCAATAGTTCAGAAAAGACGGCGCTCCTTTTTCATGGTTCCGATGCATCCGTGGTGAAAATTAGGAACAATTCGGTAGCTGGGTGGGCGTCCCGCCGCGAATCGCGTCGACAGTGGCCACGATCGCTTTTTCAATGACCCAGGTACCGAGGATAAGGGCGGTGCCGATAAGCGCGCCGAGAAGAGCATGTTTACCGTCCTTCAGCTTACTTTCGTCGCCGCCCGCGGTCACCAGGAGGAATCCGGCATATATGATGAAGAAGGCCGCCACGATGACCGCAATGGTCAAGACGATATTCAGAATGTCATAGAGGAAACAATAGAGCGAACCTGCCGCGATAGGATTCGATATAGTTACGCTAATGTTCTCATCGGCGAACGCGAAGGCCATAGGCACGGCGAAAAGCGCGCCGAGGAGCACGAGTTGCCGTATATGCTTTGAAAGAAGTGCGCGCTTCATGGTGACATTATTGCATACTTTCAGCCGCAGGTTATTCCCAGCGTCTTACACAATACGCCATTGGCGCCGGTAAGGCCGGTGTTCGACGTGCTCACGAGCGTTTGCAAAATGAGCGTCACGATAAGCCATGCGCCGAGGACGAAGATGAAACCGATGGCAACGTTGGTAAATATGGACCGGGCCTGTTTCATCGCTCCCATATCGCCGCCCGCGGTGAGATACTTGAAGCCGGCGAATGCGAACATGGCAACGGCCACCAGCACGGAAAAGTAGATCAGGGCATCAATGATGTTGTTGGCCATGCACATTAGGGCGTTGAAGTCGCAGGCGTTGGTCACATTGTCGCAAGGAACGATATCGGTACCGGGCGTCCATAGCGGGCAAGTGCCGAACGGCGTGAGCTTCGCCACCGCGTTGGTCGGGGCGCCGGGATTCGTCACCGTGATGGTACCGGGGCAATAATAACCGACATAGGGGCTTGGCTGTGAAAGACATGAGGTAGAACAAGTAAGATTGCACGATTGAAGGTTCGTCGGGTCATACTCGCAAAGGTACGTGTTGTCCGGCTGGGCAACACAGTCCAGATTGTCGGGGCAGGCGGTGTACGACACGCCGTTATATGAACCGCCGTTGTTGCACAAGTCTTGGGTTGGGTACACGGTCCCGACGGGGGTGATGCCGCTGGTTACCGTACTGCCGGGCGACGACGGTGCGCCGTTATCCGACTGCCGCGTGAGATTGAAGGTTGCCGTCACCGAGGTGTTTGCGGAAATCGTGCATGAATCATTGCCGCTACAGCCGCCCGACCAGCCGGTGAAGGAGGAACCGGAAACGGGCGTTGCGGTCAAGGTTACGCTGGTGCCGCCGGTGACCGTACCGGAACAGACGCTCCCGCAGTTTATAGGACCGCCGGTGACGGTCCCAAGACCGCTGCCGGAAGTCGTTACCGAAATCGTATATGACTGCGGCGGGGGCGGGGGCGGGGGCGTATACGAAGCCAGATTATTCTCTATGGTCCACCCCGTCGTGCCGTCACTGAAAGAAACCCGCCACCACCAATAGCCGTCCGCGTAGGTCGGACCGCCCGCGATCGTGCCGACGGTACCGGCCGGTTCAGCCTTGATCAAGGTGCCGCTTGTCGAAGGGGTCGCGCGGACGTTTGCCGCACTGGTCGTCTGAACGCTCTCGCCGACCGTAAAAGTGGTGCTTTGGGGCGGGGCGGCGGTCGTGATCGTTGCCCCCGCGCTTTGCGCCGAGGTGTTCCCCGCCGCATCAAAGGCGCTCACCGTGTAGGTATAGGTCGTCGCCGGCACCGTTGTGGTGTCGGTGTAACCCAACGAAGCGGTCGAACCGAGGAGCGAGCCGTTGCGATATATGTTATAGCCGGTCACGCCCATGTTGTCCGTCGAGGCACTCCACGAAAGCGAAACGCCTTGTGCCGCCAGGCTCGCGGCGAGGTTCGTCGGCGTCGTCGGCGGCGTGGTGTCCCCGCTTATAGAGGCGCTACATGATACCGTCGAAGACCAGCCTGATGAATTGGAGACGATGACCGAGACCGTTTTGGTGCCAGGAATCTTATAGGTAGTATTGAAATACCAGTCACCCGCTACCGGACTCGTCATGCTGTCGACGCCGTCACCCACGTAGTTGCCGCTCCATTGGTAATAGAAACTGTTCGGATCCTGGAGGGTGAATGTGGTTCCCGTGGTATATACCACCGCCTTCCATTCGACGGTCTGGCCCACCGAGGCGGTCGAGGGGACCGCACCGCACTGAGCGGTGAAGGGCGTTTGGGCAAACGCCGGACTCACCAACGCGAAAAATAATGCCGGCACTGCCATGACATACCAGCGGAAGAATTGACGTGACGCCATGAGGATAAGTTATTACCTTGTTAATAATTGGGTAAGTTGCTGGTCGGCGTTGGAAATGGCGCTCACCGGCTGGGCTACACCGGAAATGACCGACGAGACCATGGTGCCGAATATGAGGTCGGTCTGGGCCGGGTCCGGGTCAAGCCAAGTGCGCGATTGGACGGCGGACGTGTAGAAAAGGCTTAGGTAAGGGTCGGCGGGCATTTGGGCCAAAAGGTCGCGCCGCGCCGGCGGCAAGTTCATCGCCTTGCTTAATGCCGCGAGGACCGGCGCCGAAGCTATCTTTTCGGCGGCTAGGATCGATTGACCGAAGTTTCGGCTCGAACGAAGGACCGAAATGCCCTCCATCCGGCCGAATGTCACTTTCACCGACGCATCTTTGAGCTGAGGGAAAGCGGCAACGTCATAATTCAAATTCGGATTTTTATCACGGATAGCGTTCAACTCGGACCCGAAGCCGAAATATAAGGCAAGATTATTGGCGGTAAAGTAGTCGGTCGAGAGCGGCAGACTGCTGTTCCACGAGTATGCCTGGTTCAGCGGATTAGCGAACTGAGTATAAAAGGTAACGACCGAAATGCTGTTGGGATTCGAACTTAGGTCGTCGGAGTAGCCCGCACCGCTCTGCGTGACGATGGATGCGCCTGACTGCATGAGAAGCGCGGAAAGTATCTCCTTGGCGTGGGCGACATTCTTGAAATCGCCGAGGGCCACGGCGCTCTGGAGAATGTTATTATTGGGGTCCTTCTTGGTCAGCGCCGGGCCGAGCGACAGGAATGCTTCCCAAGTCGACGGCGGTTTTACCATGCCGGCATTATTGAAGATGTCGCGATTCCAGTACATGACCAAGGGATCGATGGTGAGCGGCAGCGCATATATGCCCTCGGAGCCCAAATACAATTCCCCCTCCTGAACGAACGTATCCTTGAATGTCCGCACCGGGTACGATTGATATGATATCGGAGCGAGCAGATTCTCTTGCGCCCAAAGTGAACTATCCGGAATAATGACCGCGTCCGGGCCCGTGCCATTGGCGATAGCAGCGACAAGGTCGGCATTGAATGTCCCCGGATCTCTTTGGACGTAAGAGATCCTCACTGTCTTATCTGTCTGCAAAATAGCTTGCGCCGCACCGAAGTCCGCTTGTGAAATGGTCCCCCAGACGACCGTGGTCGGAACGTTCGCCGCACTTCCACCGCCCTTTTGTATGGAAAATAGAATAAGGGCGGCAACGATGAAAAAGACGAAGATGGCGATAAAGATGAGCTGGAAGATGTTGACGTCCTTTTTCATGGCCGGTCGAATATCAACCCGTAATGGTGGTCGCCGGCGCGAACAGAACGGACGAATGAGAACCCATTCTGCTCAAATAGCGTGCGCGCCGCCGCTTCGGGAACTACCTGCGGCGCAGCGGGACCGAGATTATTGAATGAATCGGCCCAATCGATGACCATGACCTGGCCGCCGGGCTTTAAAATTCTCTCTACTTCCTTGACGAGGGCGTCCTTGTGCTCTATCTGGAATAAGATATTCGACACCAACACGCGATCGACAGCGCCGTCCCTAAGTTTCGTGCCGCCGACCGTCTCAAGGTCGCCCCACACCGTCTCGAGGTGCAGTACCCGGTTCTTTACCGCCTGATTTTTGAGGCGGAGTAAAAGGTCTTTCTGGATATCGACGGCATATACCGTACCTTTATCGCCCACCGCTTTGGCCATGGCGAGCGCGTAAAAACCGGAACCGGCACCGAGGTCGGCGACCCGCATGCCCTTTTCAAGACCAAATTGGCTTACGTTATGTTCGGGATCGGAGAACATGAAGGTATGATGTGCTTATTATACACGCATTTCCCAAAAGGCGGCGGTGTGGTAATCCACACCGCCGCCTAGGCTAAGAAAACACGAAAGGGCGAATCTTAGAGGCACACCAGCGACGCGATGGAGTCGCCTTCCCTCAATTTCATTATCCGAACGCCTTGGGTCTGGCGGCCAAGCGAAGGCACCTCTGACAAGCCGAGCCGGATGACCTGGCTCTTTTTCGAGATCGCCACAAGTTCTTCCACCTCTTCGGTCACCACCCTCGAAGCCATGAGCGAACCGGTCTTCGGGGTGATCTTTGCCGTCTTAATGCCAGAACCGCCACGGTTCTGCACCTTATATTCCTTGAGAAGCGTGGTCTTGCCGTACCCGTTCTCCATCACCACGAGGAATTTCGGATCTTTGGCATCTTTGTGGACCACATCGGCCCCCACGACCGCATCGCCTTTGCTGAGACGTATCGCGCGGACGCCGCCGGCATTGCGGCCCATGGTCCGCACGTCGGATTCTTTGAAACGGATGGACTGGCCCTTGCGCGTCGCGATTATCATCTGGTCGCCCTTATCGACGAACGAGGCCGATTGCAAGGCATCGCCTTCCGAAAGTCTTATCGCGATTATGCCGGACCGGCGAACATCATGAAAACTGGCGGCGTCGACTTTTTTGGCTATGCCTTGGCTCGTCACAAGTAGCATTGAGAGTGAGGACTTTTTGACCTCCTTGGGCATCGCGAGCACCGAGGTCACTTTTTCCTCGCTCGACAAAGAGATGAAATTCATCACCGACTTTCCCTTGGTCGCCCGCCGGCCTTCGGGAATGTCGTACATTTTTATCTGATAGGCCTTGCCCTTATCGGTAAAGAATAAAAGGTCGCTGTGCGTCGTGGCGGTCAGGAAAATAGAGACGAAATCCTCCTCTTTCGTATCGAGGTCGACGACGCCGACGCCGCCGCGGCGCTGTTTGCGATATTCGCTCGGGTCGGTGCGTTTGACGTACCCTCCCTTGGTCAGCACCAAAACGCTCTCTTCATCCGGTATCGTGTCTTCGAGAGAAAACTCCTTGGCCGCATGTTTGACCACCTTGGTCCGGCGGTCATCGCCGTATTTAGCGGCGATCTCCTTGAGCTCGTCTTTAATGATACCGAGGATCTTCTTGGGACTACTGAGGATAGCCTGCAAGGTCTCGATGAGAGCCTGGACCGCCTTGAGCTCATCTTCAAGCTTTTTACGCTCCAACCCGGCTAGTTTCTGGAGCTTCATTTCCAAAATGGCGTTCGCTTGCCGGTCGGAAAACTTGAACTGCTTCATGAGGCCCGCCCGGGCATCGTCGATGTCTTTCGATTTTTTGATGAGCTTGATAATCTCGTCGATATGGTCGAGCGCCTTGGTAAGGCCGAGCAGGATGTGCTCCCTCTCTTTGGCTTTGCGCAGGTCGAACTCGGTCCGCCGGTGGATGACGAGCTGGCGGTGTTCGATGAACTTCTCGAGAATGGTCTTGAGGGCCAGCGTAAGGGGTACGCCGTCGACCAATGCCACCACATTAAAGTGAAAAGTTTCTTCCAGCTGGGTATGCCGATAAAGGTAGTTCAGGATGGTCTGCGGCTGACTGCCGTTCTTGAGGTCGATGACCACGCGAATATCCCTGGTCGATTCGTCCCGAAGCCCCTTGATGCCTTCAAGCTTTTTCTCCCGGACCAGGTCGGCGATATGCTCTATAAGGTCAGCTTTATTGACGCGGTACGGGATGGACGTAATGACGATCTGAAAACTGCCGGCCTTTGTCTCGACGATTTCCGCCTCTCCGCGCACCACCACGCCGCCTTTGCCGTTCGCATAGGCGTGGGCGATATCCTTTTGGCCGTAAATGACGCCGCCGGTCGGGAAATCGGGGCCTTTGACGAATTGGAGAAGGTCGTCGGTCGTCGCGTCCTTATTATCTATAAGATGAATGACCGCATCAGCCACCTCGCGGAGGTTGTGCGGCGGGATGTTCGAGGCCATACCGACGGCGATACCGAGCGTGCCGTTGAGGATGAGGTTCGGGACGGCGGCCGGGAGCACGATAGGCTCCTTGCGCGTGCCGTCATAGTTCGGCCGCCACTCGACGGTCTCTTTGTCGAGGTCGCGGAGCATTTCGCCGGACACCCGTGACATCTTGGCTTCGGTGTAGCGCATTGCCGCCGGACTGTCGCCGTCGATACTGCCGAAATTTCCTTGGCCGATGACCAGCGGATATCTCATCGAAAAATCCTGGGCCATTTTGACGATGGAATCGTAGGCGGCCACGTCGCCGTGCGGGTGGTATTTGCCGAGCACATCGCCTACTACCGCGGCGGATTTCCGGAATTTGGCGGACGCGGTGAGACCCATCTCATGCATCGCGTAAAGGATCCGGCGGTGCACCGGCTTGAGGCCGTCTCGGACGTCGGGAAGGGCGCGCGCGGTAATTACCGACATCGCGTAATCGAGATACGATTCTTTCATCTCGACCGTGATATTGCGAGCTACAATACCGCGGTTTTCGCCTTCAGCTGAAGGCGTCTTTTCATCTTCCTTCCCTTTTGCCATAGAGTCTTATTCTAGCACACCAAAAGACAAAAGTGGAGCGGAAAAATCGCTCCAAAAAGCATCGTTACGGATTGATTTGAAGAAAGTTTGACGGCGTATTGCCGGCCTCCGGCGGGGTACTCGAGGCATCGGGGACAACGACAAGATTCGTTTGGTTCGTATTATCTACCTTGATGGTCCCCATTTCGGGAAAAGCCGCGATCTGCCGCTTGATCTGATCGATCGTGGTCGTAAAGGCCTCGATGATGGAGGCGAACGGCGTAGTGGCGGCGGCGACTTGCATCGTGGCGTCCCCGGACCCTCCGGTAGCATCCGCCGTCGTCGCACCGCTCCCGCTTGCGAGCGAAAAGATCGAGCTAAGCCACACGGCAAAAATGACCGCGGTCACTACCGTAGCGCTGCCGAAAGCGATGAACCGCTTCCGGTAATCGGATAATCGCCGCAGCCTGTCAAGATATTCGAAAAACATGGTGGAAATTATTTAGAAAATGAAATGACGCGCGCCTTAGATCTGCGCAAGCACCACGATGTCACCCTCCTTCCCTTCGAGATCCTTTTTCCGCAACGTCAGCTTATCCTCGGCCTTGGTGTCCTCCGCTCCCCCTTCCTTGAGGAAGGTCTTAAGCGCGTCCTTCTTACCGACGGTGCCGCAATGCACGGGGATTATTATTTTCGGCTCAAGCGAGACCGCCACCTTGTACGCATCGGCCGGCGAAAGGACCCCGTCGCCGCCGATCGGCACGAACAATATGTCGACATCCTCGATCGCTTCCTGCACTTCGCGGGGTATGCTGGCCGTACTGGTCGCCCCAAGATAGCAAATGTTCATGTTTTCTAGCGTCACCAAATATATGGTGTTCCGCATCTTCTCGCCGCCGTATTCCGAATCGCCGCCGTAAAATCCTTGAGCGAATATGCCCTTGATCTCGTACTCACCGGGCCCGGTCACCGCAAACGGTTTCCGTTCGCCGTACGTCACGCTCTCAACGCCGTTCATATCCGCGTGATTCACCGAGACGAACGCGATATCGGCGCCAAATCGTGACGGGGTGAATTTCGAATCTTTCGATATCGGATTAAATACCAAAACTACATCCCCGAATTGGACCTTTATGCACTCGACGCCGTGGTAGGTAATGACCATTCGGTCAGTATAACAGATTTTTCCGCGCGGCCAAATGAGAGGGTCGTCTCTGGGGCGAAGCCGCCGCGGTCAGACTTTGGCATATCGCGCGTGGAAAAGAAAAAAGCCGTTCACGGGGAGCGTGACGGCTTTCGGCGACGGCCTTTCTTATTTCACGGTAGTCAGTACCGTGTTTGGCACCACTCGGTAAAACATGAGCGGTACCCTGACCAGCTGACCGAACACAAAGACGTTTGGCGAGCCTGCCACCGCCATCGGGAGGAATGAGGCCGCCGACCAGTGAACGAGGTCCCCGGAACTTTCCAGATGATAGTTTGCATCTGGAAGTGTCGCTATGACGTACAACCCACGGGGGCTGTAGTTGTCCACGACAATGGATACCTTCGGCAGTACTCCCGCCGATGCGCCCTCGGCCACAGGTCGATTGGTATCTGCGCCGCGAATCGGCGCGGGAAGCGCGTGAGGAGGCGTTCGCACTATCGCCGGGGAGAGAGACCTCGGTCCGACGAGCGGAGCGGGCTCCGGCAGACTAAAGGGCGGCGCCGCGGCGGCTGCATAAGACAGCGGTAGCAGCAGCAAGGCACACGTTGCCAGTAATACAGTCTTCATCACAAAGACCTTTCTTCTTTTGAGGCAAACGGTATGCCTCGTTTCTAGTCCAGAAGGTACCATAGACCGTGAAAAAATGCAAGTCTTGACGAAAGAATGGCTGGGGGCAACCCTCGGGACAAGAAAGGCCCGGAAAAGTGTCCTAAAACGGCCCGTGCGGCGCCTAACTGTTTCGGATAATCCGCCAATATTTGACTTGTTTCGCCTTTTCAGGTACATTCATCCTGCCTGTCCGCCCATGGCGGATTTTTCGCAAGAAAGCAAGGCATTTATAAGCTCAACGAGCGAAGGAATAACCCTGTCCGCGGTGGCCTCGCGAGCGGACAAACTTCCTGTCGTTTCAGAATTTTCAATTTAATGAGCACTGCAAGCGCAACGACCACGGCCATTCCCACAGGAGCGGCCGGCATACCCACAAAAGAAGGCGAACCAAAAAAAGAAAGTCTCATGAGCATCCTCACCGCGGCGGCAAAAAATCCGCCGGCGGCAGGAGATATCGTGGAAGGCAGCGTGCTCGGCGTCGAGCGCGCGGTCGTCTATATCGATCTCTCGCCCTTGGGCACCGGCATCATATACGGGCGCGAGTTCAATAATGCGCGCGACATCATCAAGAAGGTGAATGTCGGCGACCTTATCGCCGCGAAAGTCGTCGGCGATCTCCACAAAGACGGCTACATCGAGCTGTCGCTGAAAGAAGCGCGCCAGGCGATCATCTGGGACGAGGCCGAGAAAGCCATTCGCGACAAGCGACTCTTGGACCTCCCGGTCAAAGAAGCGAACAAGGGCGGTCTTATCCTCGAGTGGCAAGGTATCGCCGGCTTTCTGCCCGCATCCCAGCTTAAGCCGGACCATTACCCGCGCGTCGAGGACGGCGACAAGGACAAGATCCTGGAAGAGCTCCGCAAGCTGGTCGGCACCAAACTTTCCGTCACCATTATTTCCGCATTGCCCAAGGAAGGAAAGCTCATCTTCTCCGAAAAGAGCGGCGGCGAAAAAGACAAGGAAAAGATAATCGAAAAATACGTCGTCGGCGACGAGCTTGAAGGCGTCATTACCGGCATCGTCGACTTCGGCATCTTCGTCAAACTTGAAGAAGGATTGGAAGGACTGGTCCATATCTCCGAAATGGACTGGGGACTGGTGGACAACCCCCGCAGCAGGTTCAAGGTCGGCGAGACCGTGAAAGTGAAGGTCATCGAGATCAAAGCCGGCAAGATATCGCTCTCGATAAAAGCCCTGAAACCAAACCCGTGGGTCGAAGCGTCAAAGAAATACCACAAAGACGACGTGGTGAAAGCGGTCATCATCAAGTTCAACAAGCACGGTGCGCTGGCCTCTATCGAAGAGGGTGTCGCCGGGCTCGTTCACATTTCGGAATTCGGCAGCGAAGAAAAACTTCATACGACCTTGGAACTCGGCAAGACCTACGATTTCAAAATAACCTTGTTCGAACCGAAAGAGCAAAAAATGACGCTCTCGTACGCGGGACCGAAAAAGTAATCTCCTCGAAAACGCTGAACATCAAAAAACCACCGACCGGTGGTTTTTTGATGTCCCGATTACCATGACGAAAGCGCGCTTTTTCTTTTCCGCCATTCGCGCTAAAGTGACGGGTGAAAGGAGTTCCTTATGGCAAAAATAACCCTGTCGAACCGTGCCGACTTTTGGTCGTGGATCGCCGCGATCGCGAGCGTCATCGTCCTTTCGGCGCTCGCCTTCAAGGGCATCACCCTGATCGACCACCCGCTGTGGGTCATGGCGGCGGCCGCAATCATTGCCACGATATTCTCTATCCCTGCTTCGCGGAAGAAACAGTGATAAAAGGGCATCGCGCATCGCCTCGCGATATCGGCGGCTTACAGAAGTCGCCGATATTTTTTTATAGTTACGCCTGATTGTATTCCCCCATCGCCTTTTCCCGCCCGTCGCGGACGATGGCCTCGATCGCCTCGGCAACCTTTTTGAAAGTTTTTTTGAGGACTTCCGTTTCGGCCGGTTTGAACTTTCCCAGTATATGTTTCAGGACCGCGTCTTCACCCTGCGGCTTTTTGACACCGCCCTTCTTGGCCGGTCCAATCGCCGAGATTCCCACCCGAATACGGATAAAGCCTTCGGTCTTAATGGCTTTGATGACCGACGCCACTCCGCGGTGGCCACCGGCGCTTTTGTTGAACGATATCTTAAAGCGGCCCACCGGCAGATCAAGGTCGTCGTGCACCACGATAAGCCGCTCGGCTTTTTTTCGGTCCCCTATAAGACTGCCGAGCGCCCCTCCCGACTTATTCATAAAGGTCTCCGGCTCGAGCAAAAGGACCTTTTCCGCGCCGATTTTCCCCTCTGATATCAGCGCCTTGTAGCGAGAAGAGTCCTCCCAGTCGGGAAAATCGTGCGCCTTTCGAAACACTTCAAGGGCCAGGCGTCCGGTGTTATGACGAGTGTCTTCGTATTCTTCGCCGGGATTGCCGAGACCGACCACTACATACATCATGGTAACAAATTTAACTTTTATACCGACATAGTAGCACACGACCGCGGCCATGCATGCGTTGAAACAAGAAAACCGCTTGTGTCAAATGAGGTTGTATACTACAATCTGCGCACATGGAATCAGAAACGCCGGAAAAAAAGATACCGATCGTCGTGGAGGAAACTCCCCATGTCCCGCCACCAAAGGAAAACTTCTGGAAAGAAACCGTCAAGTTCGCGGTCATCGCCCTCGTCATCGTCATCCCCTTCCGTTACTTCATCGCCCAGCCCTTCGTGGTTTCGGGCGACTCCATGGACCCGACCTTCGCGAACGGCCAATACCTCATCGTTGACGAACTATCCCTCCGCTTCGAACCGCCCAAGCGCGGCGATGTCCTTATTTTCAAATACCCCTATGACCAGACGAAAGACTTCATCAAGCGGGTCATCGGCTTGCCCGGCGAAACGGTCATCCTCCACAACGGCACGGTCTCCATCAAGAACGCGAGCGGCACATTTTCGCTCAACGAACCTTACATTTCCGCAAAGACCGACGATGAAATAACCGTGACCCTCAAACCCGACCAATATTTTATGATGGGCGACAATCGGCCGGAAAGTCTCGACTCTCGCATTTGGGGACCGCTTCCGAAAAACCTTATAATCGGTAAACCGTTCGTCCGGCTCTTTCCCCTCTCAAGCATCAGCCTGTACCCGGGAGCCTTTACCAATACGGCGACCACGACCACGACCGGAAAATAGCTACGACCATGAAAACAGCGCCTCGCGCCACAGCGACAGCCATTCGTAAAAACGAATACCTGCCGTACCTCGGGAGCGACAAGGAGATGGAAGTGGCGGTGTATTACGGCTTCGTGCCTATCGCGGCGCCGGCGGTCGAAAAGATAGACCGCGACCTTGCCCGACAAATGACCGACGACGGCGGTCCGCGGGTCATTCCTCCCCACCTCGCGCCTTTTATCCGACCCGAGGAAAAGATCGCGCTTCTTCGCAGCTACGAAGGAAAAAATCTCTCCGAAGGCTCGCAGCCGGCAATGGTCTATTACCATACGGACGCCCTCCCTTCCATAGAACGCCGCCGCACGGGCAACAGCACCTGCATCGGTCTGGAAATCCTCGGCAGCGGCAAAAGCATCGCCGAGGCCACCATCATACAGACCGTCCTTGAAATGCTCCGCGAGGAAAACTTCCGGGACCTCTATGTGGACATCAACAGTCTGGGCGATAAGGATTCGTCGGTGCGGTTTTTGCGCGAGCTCGGAAATTATTATCGCAAGCATGCTGACGAATTGACCGCTCACTGCCGCGACCTTATGCGGCGAAACCCCGCGGCGGTGCTCGAGTGCGAAGAAGAAAAGTGCCGCGCCCTCCAAAGCGATGCCCCGAAGTCGGTCGCTTTCCTTTCGGAACAAGCGCGCGCCCACTTCAAAGAAGTGCTCGAATACCTGGAAACGCTCGACATTCCCTATCGCATCAACCACACCCTCGTCGGCAACCGAAATCTCATGAACCACACGGTCTTTCAGGTCAAAAATCTCGAAACGGAAGACTCGAACACGCCGCCCCTCGCTCTGGGCTACCGCTACAATAGTCTGGCGAAAAGGATCGGGCAAAAACGCGACTTGCCCGCCGTCGGCGCGCTCGTCTGCTTTAAAAAGACGGTGCGCGAACGCGCCGTCCCGCCGCACAAGATAAAAAAGCCGAAGATGTTCTTCGCCCAGATCGGCTTCGAAGCGAAGCTGAAAAGTCTCAAGATAATCGAGATGCTCCGGCAGGCGCGCATCCCGCTCTATCAGTCCCTGTCGAAAGACAAAATGGCCAGCCAGCTCCAGGTCGCCGAGAACTTGCGCATCCCCTACATCATGATCATGGGCCAAAAGGAAGCGATGGAAAACACCGTCATCATCCGGAACATGCAAGACCGGTCGCAGGACACGGTGCGGCTTGCCGCGCTCGCTGAGTATTTGAAGAAGATAAAATAATCGCTACTGTACCTCTGGGCGGTATGTTTAAAAGCCAAGGAAAGACGCCGGGCCTTAGGATTTGCAAAGACGCCGTTATTTGTGGTAGACTCATGGACCTATGATCAATGTGGAAGTCAAAAAGACCGGGACCGAAAATAACTTGAGCCTTATCCGCCGCTTCACCAAATCGGTGCAAGGAGCCGGCGTGCTTACCAATGTCAGGGAACGCCGCTACAAGGAAAGGAATCAGTCTAAATATACCCGCAAGAAAATGGCCTTGAAACGCCTCGAGCGCCGCAGTATCTGGAACGAGCTCCTCAAACTCGGCAAGGTCGTCGAAAAGAAACGCCGTTAAATGGCCTCCGCGTTCACACTTTCGAACACGTCCCAGGAACGACCGCCGCGGGTGCCTTTTGGCTTGATGAAGGAACGGGTGCTCGGCAAAAGGTATGAGGTAAGTCTGGCCTTCGTCCCGGCGCGCATTTCCGCGGCGTTGCACCGCCGATTCAAGAGAAAGCGTGGGGCGGCCACCATCCTCTCGTTCCCGCTTAGCGACCAAAACGGCGAAATAATCATGAACATGGAAGCCCTCGCCCGCGAAGCAAAGAAGACCGGCATGTCGACGCGCGACTTTGCGGGGTACCTGTTTATCCACGGTCTCCTTCATTTGAAAGGAATGGCGCACGGTAGTACAATGGAACACGAGGAAGCGAGGTTCTGCAAAATGTTCGGGATATCCCACCCGCGTTTCGCGTAAGTCGCGGGCAGGTTTCCTTTGAACCCGTCGGGGCGCGCCGTCAATTCGCCTTCGTTCTTCTTCCTTTCATTAGCTCCCGCTCTTTCTCCTCTCTTAGATTTTTTAAATATTTTATCAATCATATGGCTCGCCCTATCGCTGTCGGCATCGACGTAGGCACCTATCAAGTGAGGGTGCTCGTTGCTGAACGAAATGAACCGAACCACCCGCCGAAAGTCATCGGCATCGGTTTCGCCGAATCCAGGGGGCTTCATCACGGATATATAATCAATCCGACTGATGCCGCAAAAAGCATTAAGACCGCATTAGCGCAAGCCGAACGTTCGTCCGGCATTTCCATAAAGAAAGCGCTCCTCGCCGTGAGCGGGGTCGGCCTCAACGGCTTGACCGCCTCGGGGACCGCCGTCGTGTCCCGCGCAGATCTTGAGATCACGGATCTCGATATAAAAAAGGCGGTCGACGCAAGCCAAGCGGAAATACCGGAAACGGCGCTCGTCAACCGGAAAATCCTGCATGTCATTCCCGTGCAATTCAAGATCGACGGCAAGGTCGTCCTCGGCCGGCCGACTTCGTGGAAGGGCGGAAAACTCGAGGTCAAGACCCTGTTCATCACCTGTCTCGAACAGCACATCGAAGAACTCATCGAGGTCATCGAGTCCTTGGGCGTTGAGATAGAGGATGTGACAGCCGCCCCTCTCGCCGCCAGTCTCGTATCGCTCACCAAACCGCAGAAGATTGCCGGGGTGGTCCTCGCGAATATCGGCGCCGAGACCGTATCTATCGTCGTCTTCGAGAACAACGACCCCGTTTCCTTGGAAGTCTTTCCGCTCGGCTCGACGGATATTACGAACGACATCGCCCTCGGTCTCCGCATCCCTCTCGAAGAAGCGGAAAACATAAAGCTCGGAAACGCGCCGGCCGGCAATTACTCGAAAAAGAAACTGGAAGAAATAGTCGAAGCGCGCCTTTCGGATATTTTCGAACTCGTCGGCGCTCACCTGAAAAAGATCGGGCGGGACAGCCTTCTGCCCGCCGGCATCGTCCTCACGGGCGGCGGCGCGAGCCTCGTCGGCATCGACCAATTCGCGCGCTTGACGCTCGAACTGCCGAGCCGCCTCTCAAGCGGCCTTATCGGCGGCAACTCGAAGATCCAGGTCAAAGACGCCACCTGGTCGGTCGCCTACGGTCTTTGCCTCATCGGCCTTTCGGATAAAGACGAAACGCTTTTTGGCAGCAATTTCGCAAAAAAAGCGCGCGGGAGTTTCGTCAGCTTCTTCAAGCAATTCCTGCCGTAAAAGCGGCCGGTCGTCCGACGTTCTTTCGCCCTAAATTTTTTCACGGCTATATGTAGCGCCGCATGGCAATCCCGACCTGTCAACTCTTTTCTTTTTCACGGGGTCGGTTATGATTGGTTCAATTACGCATTGATTGTACCTTTTTGTTACAAGCTTTTTTAGACGTCCCCTTAAAGGCCGCCGAGTTTAATATCACGTTAATGCCACAAATAATCCCCGAAGTTGAGACATTCGCCCGTATCAAAGTCCTTGGTGTCGGCGGGTCAGGAAAAAACGCACTGAATCACATGGTCAACTCCAAGGTCAATGGGGTCGAATTCATCGCCATCAACACCGACGCGCAGGATCTCCATCACACGCTCGCCAAGAAAAAGATACACATCGGCAAGAACCTGACCAAGGGTCTCGGCACCGGGATGAACGCGGACCTCGGCAAGCGCGCCGTTGAAGAAACGCGCGAAGAAGTGCAAGAGGCCATCAAGGGTGCGGACATGGTCTTCATCGCCGGCGGCGAAGGAGGCGGCACCTGCACCGGCGCGGCGCCGGTCGTCGCTAAGATCGCCAAAGAAAACGGCGCCCTCACCGTCGGCGTCGTCACCAAGCCCTTCACCTTCGAAGGGGTACAGCGGATGCGCCTTGCGGAGGCCGGGCTCGACGAACTCCGGAAGTCGGTGGACGCCATCATAGTCATTCCGAACGACCGCCTGCTCGCGACCGTTGACAAGAACACCACCGCCAAAGCGGCGTTCGCGATGTGCGACGAAGTGCTGAAGCAGGCCGTTGAAGGTATATCCGACCTCATCACCACTCCCGGTATCATCAATATCGATTTCGCCGATATTCGTTCGATAATGGAAAACGCCGGCTCAGCCCTCATGGGCGTCGGCACCGCCTCCGGCGAAAAGCGCGCCGAAGACGCGGCTAAGCTCGCCATCAATTCCCCGCTCCTTGATATTTCGATAAACGGCGCGAAGGGCGTGCTCTTTTCCATCGCCGGCGGCGACGATCTCACCATGTTCGAGATCCAGGATGCGGCCCGCGTCATCACCGAATCTATCGACCCGAACGCCAAGGTCATCTTCGGCACCATCCGCGACGATAAACTGAAAAAGAACGAGGTGCGGGTGACGGTCATTGCGTCGGGATTTACCGATACGCCAGGCATCAAGAAGACCCTTTTCATGGGCGACCAAAGCGCCGCCGCGCCGAAAGACGACAAGAAAGGAAAGATATACAACACCATTCTGGGCACTCCGGCGCCGCAACCGAAAGACGCGGCCGCGAAACCCGAAGAAAAGAAACCCGAACCGGCGAAGATCGAGGAGGACGATGATTGGGGCGCGGTACCGGCATTTCTCCGAAGGAACAAAAAATAATCGGCCTTCCCCTTTCAAGGAAAAAGAAAAAATCCCAAGGCGTCGTGCCTTGGGATTTTTACCGTCAACAAAGATAGTAAAAACGGGAGGATGGGCGAACGCGATACTCATCGCGGACAACCAATCTCAGAAGTCGTTCCCCGGCGGCCTGCCGGCTCAAAGTCGACTGTATGTTATCCGCCGACCACGAACGGCTGTTATGGGCAGTCACGGGTGCCGCACCTGGATTGGGCGGTTTTTGAATCGGGCCTTTCGAGTCCGGCTTGTTCATCGGTTCCATAAATAGCTCCTTCCGTGTACAATACTACCCATGTTATACGATTTGGCAATCATCGGCGGCGGACCGGCGGGCGTCGCGGCGGGCGTGTATGCGTCGCGCAAACGCCTGAAAACCATTTTCCTCACGAAGGAATTCGGCGGCCAAAGCAACGTCAGCGAAGACATCCAGAACTGGATCGGCACGGTTTCTCTCACCGGCGCCGACTTGGCGATGAACCTGAAAAAACATCTTGAAGCCTACGCCGAGGGTTTCGTCGATATAAAAGAAGGCGTGTACGTGAAAGAAGTGAAGAAAGCGCCGGAAGGGTTCATCGTCGCGACCGACGGCGGCGAATTCTCGGCCAAGACGGTCCTCGTCGCGACGGGAAGCTACCGCCGCAAGCTCGCCGTGCCCGGGGCGAAAGAATTCGAGAATAAAGGCATCACCTATTGCGCGAGCTGCGACGGTCCTCTGTTCGCGGACAAGGACGTGGCGGTCATCGGCGGCGGCAATGCGGCCTTCGAAACGGCGGCTCAACTTGCGATGTATTGTAAAACCGTCACCATTCTACAGCGGAGCCGCGAATATCGCGCCGACCCGGCAACCGTCGATAAGGTCCTCAAAAAACCGAACGTAAAAGCGTTGACCGGCACCGAACTCCTGGAGATAAAAGGCGAGAAATTCGTGGCGGCCATCGTCTACAAAATTTCAGACGGCGAAACTTTGACCTTGCCCACCGAAGGCGTCTTTGTCGAGATCGGCCTTCTTCCCACCACCGACTTCGTCAAAGATCTCGTCAAACTCGACCAGTGGAACCACATCGTCGTCGACCCGCGCACCCAGCGCACCTCGGTACCGGGCGTCTGGGCGGCCGGCGACGCGACTGACGGTCTCTATCATCAAAACAATATCGCCGCGGGTGACGCGGTGAAAGCCCTCGAGGACATTTACCTTCATATTCACGCAAAGTAACCCCCCTTTACCGCGCCGGCGCGTCAGCGATCGCGTTCACGATGAACTCCGCCCGCGCTTCGGCCGAAAGCACCGGCACGCGGATGACGGAATACCCGAACCGTTCATATGCATTGACTATCTCTCGGTGTATCACGAGCGCCAATTCCCTTTCTTCCTTTCTCGCCCCGTCTCTTCTGTACTCCTCGAGCGGTTCGAGAAGAAAGACTTTCTCGTAGCGGCCCCTTCCTTCCTGAAGAATGACTTTCGGCGGAACGACATTCCCCAATACGCAATACGCGTATCCGTCGATGAGACTGCGGTCCAAGAAGACCGCGCCGGCCTCCTTCCCCTTTTCTCGCTCGGTGTCTATTTGCCGTTGCGCGACAGCTTCCTGAAATTTTTTGATATCCTTCCAGGGTACGACATCGCTGGATTTGGCGACTTCTTCTTCGATAATGAGCCGCGCGGCTTCCGGGAGCACCGCGTGGCCGCGCCGCCGGAGTGTTTCTACCACGGTCGTCTTGCCAACGCCGGGTCCGCCCGTCAATACATAGAAACTCATGGCCCTATGATACACCGGCATTTGCCTCGCGGAAAATACCACCGATATAAAACGATACAAAAAACCGCCGCGATAAGAATCGCGGCGGCATGCCTCACCCCTTCTTCTTAGGTCACCGCCTTTGCGCACACTGCCGCGTATATCTCGCAGAAATTATCGAAGAGCGTACCGTCAAAATCAAAGAGCATCGCCGTCATTGGTGTTTTTTTCATACTAGAGCTTTCTTGAAGTTTTCTGGCGATGGCCTATCGCACCACCGTCGCACGCGCAACTCGAAATTGACAAGGGGTGCGAACCAGACTAGTCTGAATCGAGAGACATCGAACCCCAACAACAAGGAACCGTATGACATTCCGCACGAAACTCTGGCTCGGAACGGCGATGATGAGCATCTCACTTTTCAATTTCTCCCGCGCCTTCGCGTGGTGGACGGGACCGCTCTCATTCATGTTATTTCTTGGCGGCTTCTTCATTTTCTCCCGCGGCTGTTATGAGTCCGGCAAAGGACATTACCTCGTGCCCTGCGAGCTTCGCCCGGGCAAGATATACCTTGTGCTCGGCTTCGCAGAAGAAATGCCGCGCCTCGCGATCCTTGACCCGGCAGATCATGAGGGCCATGAACTGCTGGTGCTTCTTGATGAGCCCTTTCGGGTCGGCGACCGCGTCGTTGCTCAAAAAGGAAAGTTCGGCACCATCCTTAAACTGGTGCCGGGGAGCAAGGTCATCGGCGACCCAACCGGTGAAACCATCGGGCCTCGGTGACGGGACATTTCCATCGCCTTCGAAAGAGACTATCGCACCTGTCTCAAAGCCGCCTCGCGAGGCGGCTTTTTTCAAGATATTCCCGAAGGGCACCTTCGGGATTTTTTAAAAACTCGAAGACTTGTTTGTGCGCGCTAAGGGATTCGAACCTTACAGGTTCAGTACCCCGATTGGATTTTTTGTTTCGCGAAGACGCTCGCAAAAAATGCTCAATCGGGCTTCGAATCCCTTGCGGAAGCGCCCCGCGCTTCCTAGCGCGCAAAAACTCAAAGATTCGTTTGTGCGCGCTAAGGGATTCGAACCCCTGGCCTTCTCGACGTCAACGAGACGCTCTAACCAACTGAGCTAAGCGCGCAAATATAACAGTTTTGGCATTCTAGCAAAAAGGGGCATTTTTGCAAAAAATAGCCTGCGCCTATACAATTAGTGAAAAGCGGCTTTATGCAAACGATAAATCCCATACTCCTTATCCATAATATCGGTTTCGGGTCCGGCAGCATCATCGCGTTGACGCTCGCGTTGTATGTTTATTTCAAGGACCGCCACGCGGCAAAGAACGTCACATTCGCGCTCGGCTTCATTAGTGTCGCCATCTTCTGCGCCTCGCACGTCATCGGCGTGAATGTGTCGGACCCTATCCTTTCCCGTGATATCCTCATGTGGAATATTTCGGTCATCTATATCGCCTGTTTCATCGCCCACTGTTCGTTCATCATCGCGGGCACCAGCAAACAACACCGGCCGTTCATCATCGGAAGCTATGTCATCGCCGTCGTCCTGACCATTATTTATGTCTCCCATCCCGACACCTATCTCTTGCCCTCGCGCCCGAAATTGTACTTCCCCAACTACTATGTCGCCGGCTCGCTCCAGTGGATAATGCGCATTCTCTATGACGTCATTTCACCGGCATATTTCCTCTCGTACTTGGTGTACGCCTACCACAAAGCCGACTACGCGCTCCGGAACCGTCTCAAATATTTTTTCCTCTCCATCTGTATCGGCTACGTCACTGGTTCGCTCGCTATTCCTCTCGTCTACGACATCCCCATCGACCCCGTGTATGCGTCGTTCTTCGTGCCGCTACTCGCTATCCCCATGGCATATGCCATCGTCACCCACAATCTCATGGATATCCGCGTGGTGGCCAAGCGCGCTTTTTACTACGCCGTGCTGGTGGCGTGCACGGCAATCCTTATCATCGGCGTCACTTCATCGAACGACTTTCTGGCCAATCGTTACAGCTTCTTCCCCATCTGGCTCATCCCCCTCATCGCCTCGATTCTCGCCGTCGGCATCGGTCTCATCGTGTGGAACCGCCTGCGCGAAACGGACCAGCTCAAATATGAATTCATGACCATCATTACCCATAAATTCCGCACGCCCCTGACGCGGGTCAAATGGTCGCTCGAACATCTGAACGAAGCGCCGCTTTCAGACGAGTTTAAAGAGGACCTCTCCACCATCACGCTTTCGAACAACGACCTTGTCGAACTCACCGGCGAGCTGGTAGCGCTGTCGGAAAATGATGCCGGTACCGAAAATTACGTCATGAAAAGCGTGCCGCTTAACTCCTTTATGAAAACCCTGCTCGACAGTTATCGACACATCTTCGAGCGAAAGAATATCGTGCTCTCATTCAGCCCCGTTGAACCCGAGGCGAACGCGATGATCGACCCGGGCAAGTTTTCTTTTGCCATACAGTCCATCCTCGACAATGCGCTCACCTATACGAGCGAGCACGGCAAGGTCGAGGTTTCCGTGAGCGACCAGAGTGAGAAAAAAGAGCGCCTACTTATTTCGATAAAAGATAGCGGCATCGGCCTCGATAAACAGGAAATGGCGCGCATTTTCGAAAAATTCTACCGGGCGCCCGGCGCTGTTCGCGCCGACACGGAAGGGGTCGGCATCGGCCTTTATATGACGAAGACCGTGGTTGAACGGCTCGGCGGCAGTATCTGGGTCAACTCGGCCGGCCACGGTACTGGCACTACGTTTTACATCTCCATACCGAGAGCGAGATAGCAGCTTGCTTGCTTAGGGCCAAAAATATCGCAGCCTCTATTTTTGACCCTATCGGGATTCGGCGCAGAGTGATAAAATTATGAGTTTAGTTTCCACCAAATATAAACAAGTGCCGCAACTAAAATAACGCCCAGGGAAATTAGAGCTACATAATTTTCTCTAGATTTAACCATATTGAATTTCTCGAAATGTTTGGGAAAAAATACAGTTAATATTCCAACCACAAACAAAATTATTCCAACAATTCCGATATTGGTGTTTGGACCTCCTCCAAGGATAACTAATGGTACCCCTAACACCATAAGTACAATCGCAGGAATCGGTTTATTCATAAACCTATAATATTATTATTTATTAATTTGCGACCCTATCGGGAATTTCTCCCTCGACTTTTTCCTCGCCGTCGCTCGGAAAAGTCTGGGCACCGCCTCACTGGTTTCATCTGCTGATGAAACATCGTTCCGGCGTTCGAATCCCGAACGCAAGCAAAGCAGTTTGCTTGCTTAGGGCCAAAAATATCGCAGCCTCTATTTTTGACCCTATCGGGAGTTTCGACCCTTACAGGGTCAGTCCCCATCATTGGATTTTTTCTTCGCGCCGTCGCGCTCTAAAAAATCTCAATGAGGCTTCGAATCCCGAAGATAACCCATCGACATTTAAAAACACCCCCTTGAAAGGGGGCGTTTTTAAAGTCGGGTGACCCTATCGGGATTCGAACCCGAGTTAACGGCTTGAAAAGCCGCTGTCCTAGACCAGGCTAGACGATAGGGCCGACAGAACTCCGAAATCATAGCATTTTTTGCCAAATTGGCAAAAAATGCTAGTATTCATAAGAGTTTTTTTGGAGACGTGCAAAGTGAGCTACGCGTAAATTGCTTTATGCGTAGCGTGAGCGAAACGAATATAGGGAGACGTGGCAGAGTGGTCGAATGCGCCGCACTCGAAATGCGGTATATCCGAAAGGGTATCAGAGGTTCGAATCCTCTCGTCTCCGTTCGAACTCCGTGAGAACGGAGACGGGCAAAGCAACTGCTTGCTTTGCGCGGAGGACTCGAAAAGGTTCTCCCCTATTTCCGAGCGACTCATATCGTGAGGAAATGGGAAACCTGTACTGCGGCGGTAAGCCGAGAAATTCCTCCCGTCTCCGTTTTAAGTCCTCGAAAGGTGGGGGGTATGGGTGGCGAAAAAACCTCTATGAATTCCGAAGAATACAAAGCAGAACCATTGGAACCGGAAACTAAGCAGGCGGAATCGCAGCGTAAGAGCAATGCTGAGCAAAAAAAATCTTTTGAGCTTGACCAAGTTGAGCATGATCTTGTCTTAAGGTATCAACCGAAATTTCTTGCTAAGGGAGGTGAACATGTGGTTTACGAAGTTCCGGGACATCCTGATATTGTTGTAAAAGTTTCAACGGAACCCCTAAAAAAAATAATTAACTGGAATGTGGAACATGGTCAGCCGATAAATTCGTTGCCAGCAGAACTTGAACCGCTCGCTCGTGAATATCTGAGAGAAGAAGCGGTACGCTATCAGCAGTTAAAAAAATATTTTGGAGCCGACCATGTTCCGAGTCAAAGAGAATTTTTGGTGAAAGTTCCGATTACCGAAGATATTTTACATACGATCTATGAAGGTAATCCGCCAGCGATAACTGATGAGGCGTGGGGCGTCGTAATGGTTCAAAGACGGGTAGAGGAATTGAATGATCCCGATCATCTCTCGATTGTCGCCGGCTACGCCGAGCATGGTAACGTACCGGAAGATTTGTATAGTCAAACGACTAGAAGAGCCGAACTTGGAACCTTCCGCCCGGAAGAAGTTGGCGATGGCCGGCAGAAGACGTGCCGTCGCGATTTCTTTCTCCCAGTAAGGAATAAACCGCTCCCAATTGTCGTAGCCGTTTTTATCTCTTTGCATCTCGTGCATTTCGGGCCTGAAGAAATTCAGGCAAAGAACGTCAAATGCCTTCTCGGCCACGACCTGCCGCGACTCGCTTTGGGATTTTTTGATTCTGTTTCCACGGTTGTCCCAACCAAAGTTGTAATAAATATATCCACTGTCCGTTGGAGATTCGAGCAGACATCTTTCTGCCCAGCCGTCGGCAATGCCAAAATAAAAGATAATTCGGTCGACAGCATCGAGCTGCTTCTTGCTATACCCGGCGTAACCGATAGGTTTTTCGAATCCTGAATGGAGCAAGCCTTTCATCTCCTCGATGGTGGTGATGGCCTGCCAGTGTTCCAGCCACTCATACCAGTCGCGAATAGGACGGACTTCGCGCGTGAAGAGGTTGTGGAGCGGTGTTTCCTCGACCTTCTGTGCTTCGGACACATTTGTTGTCATAGAACTAACCCTTAGTTTTAGTTATGCCCCGCGCGGTGGCGGGACGGTGATACTTTCCAGCTGGAATCTACCTCTGGTTGGAGATTTTGTCAATTTTTTCTAAATACCGCTCCGGCGGAAAAGGCGTCGGAGCGGAGATGGGTTAGTTATGGAGAAGGTCTTGCCTCATGGTGCTTAACCCGAGGAGACTACTATTTCACCCCTTCATCCTCTTTCCACGAACGATAGAGTAAGATATCATTTTTATTCTTAAACATGGACAAAATCATTCCCATCATTTTGGCGGGAGGTAAGGGCACGCGGATGAAATCGAGCGGGCCAAAAGTGCTCGTGCCCCTGCGTGGCACGCCAATGATATTTTACATTTTGGATGCCGTCGCCGGCGCCGGCCTCGCCACCCCTTCACTGGTGGTCATCGGCCATGCCGGCGATACGGTTCGCCACACGCTGGGCGACAACTTTCACTATGTCACTCAAGTAAAACAGATGGGCACGGGCCATGCCGTGGCCACCGCCCTCCCCTATATTCCCGATACGACATCTCACGTCGTTGTTCTGTACGGCGATCACCCCTTCATGACCTCGAAAACGATAACCGCGCTCGCCGCGACTCATTTGAAGGAACACAACGATATCACCATGGGTACCGTTTCCCTCTCCGATTTCGAAGATGAGCGCGCGTGCTTCCGCGACTACGGCCGCATCGTTCGTGATGCCGCGGGAGGCGTGGCTGACAGCATCGAGGTGAAAGACGCGACCGACGAACAAAAAGCGATCACCGAGGTGAATCCTTGCTACTACTGCTTCGCGGTGGACTGGCTGAACCGGCACATCGGGATGCTCAAAAATGAGAATGCTCAAAAAGAGTACTACCTGACCGATCTCATAAGGATCGCTCGCAGAAACGGCGGCCGGATCGGCAGTATCGATATCCCGCCGCGCGACGCCATGGGCGCCAATACGCCGGAGCAGCTCTCGACGCTCGAGCGCTTGCTGTAGGAGTCTTTGTCGGCCCGCGCAGAAAAAAGGGCGCCCCTGCGCCCCCCAACAATCTCTACGCGGACTCTTTTATCGGCAAGAAAATGTTGATGCGCCGGTGGGCATGGAGAGCCCACTGACGTTCTACCAGGAACCGGCGGACGTGATTCACATGCCGTTTCGGCCGCAATAGGAGCTCGAAACTGCGCTCGTGGTAGAAGCTCAAAGTTTCCACGCTGTGGAACTCCTTGAGTTCCCGGAGCCTTTGATGCGACAAGACCGCATCATATGCCGCCAGCTTTTCCCGGCGTTCATCGCCATCGCCGGCGTCAAAGAACAGCTCCGCCTCGAACAAACTTCCTTCGAACCCCGGTTCGAGAAAAATGACGGCGCCGGTCGGCGCGGCCACGCGCACGCTTTCGTTGATCGCCTCCTCCATCGCCTCGCGCGGCACGTGGTGAAGCGACAAGGTAAAGAAGACTATGTCGAACGAATCGTTGCCATACGGCAGAGCTTCCGCCGAAGCGACCTCCAAGCGGAGGTTAGCGACACCGGCATTGCACCGCGTGGCAACTTCCACGCATTCGCGGTCAGGGTCCACTGCCGTAAGCGAGCGGCAATTCCTTGCGATCTCCCGCGAGCGCATCCCCTGCCCGCATCCGACCTCAAGCACTTTCTTCCCGGCGAGCGGCATGTGGCGGCAAATATCCTCCATCACAGAACTCGTGAGTGGGCTCTTGGCCATTTCATTCATATTGTTTTTTCCTTTCTTAGGTGACTTTATCGGCCTTCGTCCACCCGGTCAATATTTTGCCTGTTCGACAACATTTCGCTATAGTAGGCAAATGGTGCTCTTGGGCATAGAAACTTCATGCGATGAAACATCGCTCGCCTTGATAGAAACGGCGCCGGAAAGAGCCGGCAGTGTTTCCGTCCTCGGACACGTCGTCCTCTCTCAAGCGGCGCTCCACAAAGAATACGGCGGCGTATTACCGAATCTCGCCAAACGCGAGCACGCCGCGCATCTCGTGCCGCTCCTCCGGCAACTCCTCGCGCAAAGCGGTATCACCGCACGCGCGCCAGCGCCGCTTACCTCGGAAAGAAAAGAGGCGCTCGCCCGCCTCCTCGAACATGAACCGGGGCTGTGTGAAAAAATGACAGCTCTTTTCACCGCTACCGGCGCGCCCGCGATTGACTCCATCGCCGTCACGGAGGGGCCGGGCCTTGAGCCCGCCTTGTGGGTCGGTATCAGCTTCGCGAAAGCTCTCGACCTCGCCTGGGACATTCCGGTCATGCCGATAAATCACATGGAAGGCCATATCATCGGCGCGCTTTTCGTTCCCGCGGGAGAGAAGCGCCGCACCCTTTCCGCGGTTTCTTTTCCGGCGGTCGCCCTACTTATTTCCGGCGGTCATACCGAATTGGTGCTCATGAAAGGCTGGGGTCGCTATGAACTGGTCGGCGAGACCAGAGACGATGCGGTGGGTGAAGCTTTCGACAAAGTAGCGCGCACGCTCGGCCTTCCTTACCCGGGCGGCCCAGAGATATCCCGCTACGCCGAACATGCCCGCGCGCGCGAGGCGGACCGCGTCCACGCGGCCACGCCGGAAATCACGCTCCCTCGTCCCATGATCGGAAGCGACGATTTTGATTTTTCTTTCTCCGGCTTGAAAACCGCAGTCTTGTATCTGGTCAAAAAGATCGGCACGCTGAACGAAGAAACGAAAGAGCGCATTGCGCGCGAATTCGAAGACGCCGCCGCCGAGGTCCTGTCGCGGAAGACAGAAAAAGCGATAGACCATTACGGCGCCCGGACGCTTATAGTCGGCGGCGGCGTCATCGCCAACGCCCACATCCGCCGGGAACTCCGAAAGATTGCCGAAACGCGGCCTGACTTCTCCTTGTACATGTCCGACCAAGAACTTTCGACCGACAATGCCCTCATGATCGCGCTGGCCGCCACTTTACATACAAAAAAAGCACCTTCGTTCGCCTCCGAAGAGATTAGGGCGAACGGCAATTTGAAATTGCATGCTTAAAAACACCACATGGTCTTGCCTTCTCTCTGCAAGGGAGGTTTGGGTCTTGGACTAGACCCGCGAAATCCCGTTCAGGACTACGGGCACATAAGCGGCTCCGCTTCGTGCTGAGCCGCTTTTTCATTTCCTTTTTGAATTAGTCCGAAGGATTCACTTCGTCCATGAGCGATAAAGCTTCTGCCAGCAATTCGTCGGCATGTTCACTCCCCGCCTGAAGCCATGCCGCCTGGGCCGACAAAAAAGCTTCTTTCAGGTTCCCTGCATCCCGATACAATCGCGCGTGGTCGAGGTTAGCCCGGATCCTTCCTGCTGATTCGGACCTCTCATCTGCTCTTTCATGCGACCGCGCAGTGAAGGCTCGAAAGACTTCCCTTACTCGCGGATCTTCGACATCGAATTGTCGCATCAGATCAGAAAGTTCGTGAACATCCGGTTCGGTTTTTTCCGGCTTTGGTACTGCTTCAAACATCGCCATATTATATTCGTTATCGTGAGGAATAAAAAGACCAGATCCATAAGCGAAACAAAACATCTCAACGTGATCGAGTCAACTTGACCTTCGTTGCGAGAAGGACAATAATTCCTTTCAGAGTGAGCCGGCTGGTCCAAATTACCCTGACCCCACGAACAGTGGCGCCATGCGCCAATGTTGGGTCGCCACATCACGGACCTTACCGCTCTTCTCGAACGGCGCCCCCATCTACGGATGAGGGGCACCTTTTTGTATAAAACCCTTATTTTTGTTATCATTTTGTGACGGTGAACAACGTCGACCAAAAATTCCTCAAGCCCTACGACCCGCAGGAAACTGAGCGCCGCATCTATAAAAAATGGGAGGAAAGCGGTTTTTTCAACCCCGATAATTTGCCCGGGGAAAGAAAAACGCCTTTCACGGTGTCTCTGCCGCCGCCCAATGCGACGGGCATTCTCCATCTCGGCCATGCCCTTGAAGATTCGGTCCAGGATGCGGCGGTGCGATTTCAGCGGCTCCGCGGCAAAAAAACATTGTGGCTCCCAGGCACGGACCATGCGGCTATCGCCACCAACACCAAAGTCGAGAAAGAAATGATAAAGGCGGAAGGAAAGAACCGGCACGATATCGGCCGCGACGCTTTCATCGAACGCGTTGAGAAATATGTCGCCGACAGCCGCGGCACGATCCAAAAACAGATCCGCCGGATGGGTGCCTCCTGCGACTGGTCGCGGGAAGCGTTCACGTTCGACGAAAAAAGAAATCGGGCGGTCAATACCGCGTTCGAAGCGATGTACCGGGCGGGTCTCATTTATCGAAAGCACAAGGTCATCAATTGGGACCCGAAGGGCCAGACGACCGTTTCCGACGACGAGGTGACGCACAGACCAGAAAAAGGCATGCTTTACGCCTTCCGGTATGCAAAAGATTTTCCCATACCTATCGCAACCACTCGGCCGGAGACGAAAGTCGGCGACACGGCGGTGGCGGTCCATCCCGACGATGCGCGCTATAAGAAATTCATCGGCAAAGAATTCAAGGCGATACCGTTCGCGGGAGCTCTGCTCAACATAAAAGTCATCGGCGATAATACGGTCGACCCCGCCTATGGGACCGGCGCGGTCGGCGTCACTCCCGCCCACAGCTTGACAGATGCCGACATGGCGGAAAGACATTCATTGCCGATGATCCAGATTATCGACGAATACGCCCGAATGACCGATGCCGCAGGCAATCTCGTCGCCGGGAAAAAGACCAAAGAAGCCCGAACCTTGGTCGTTGAGTGGCTCAAGACCGAGAAACTCCTGGAAGAAGAAAAAGAGATCGAGATCAACGTATCGCTCGCAGACCGGAGCGGCGGCACGATAGAACCCTTACCCAAACTCCAATGGTTCGTTGATGTTAATAAGCCGATTCCCGACCGCGGCGGCAAGACCTTGAAACAGCTGATGCGGGAACCGGTGGCGAATGGCGAGATAAAGATCTTGCCGGACCACTTCGAAAAGATCTATTTCCATTGGATAGACAATCTCCGCGACTGGTGCATCAGCCGCCAGCTTTGGTACGGCCACCGCATCCCGGTATGGTACAAGGACAAAGAAATATATTGCGCCGCGGTGCCGCCGGAAGGGCTGGGCTGGACGCAAGACCCCGATACCCTCGATACCTGGTTTTCATCCGCGCTGTGGACCTTCTCGACCCTCGGCTGGCCCGAGAAAACGCGCGACCTGACTTTATTCCATCCGACCGACCTTATGGCGCCGGGATATGAAATACTGTTTTTCTGGGTGGCGCGGATGATCCTCATGTCGCAGTTCCTGCTCGGCCAAGTCCCCTTCCGCACCGTCTATCTTCACGGGATACTGCGCGACAAGAAAGGCCAGAAGTTCAGCAAATCGCTCGGCAACGGCATTGACCCGATAGAGGTCATCGAAAAGTACGGCGCTGACGCGCTCCGGATGTCTCTTATCGTCGGCATCGGGCCGGGGAGCGATGCCAATTTCGACGAGCAGAAGGTCAAGGCGTATAAAAATTTCGCCAACAAGCTCTGGAACATTTCCCGCTTTGTGTTCGAAAATACCAGCGCCACAAAGCTCTCCGAAAGACCTGACCTGACGAAAGCGGATACTGAAAAGATCGCTGAGATTAAAGGCTTGACCGCACAGGTAACCGAAGAGATGGAACGCTACAAATTTTATATTGCCGCCGAAAAGATATATCATTATGTCTGGCACACGGTGGCTGACAAATATATAGAAGGCTACAAGCCGATACTTTCAGGCGGCAGCGACGAAGATAAAAAGTCGGCGCGTTGGACGCTTAGAGAACTTCTGGCCACGTCGCTCCAATGGCTCCATCCGTTCATGCCATTCATCACCGAAGAGATATGGTCGTCGTTTCCGGAGCACGAAGACCTGCTCATGGTCGCAACCTGGCCGATGCCATAGCCGGAACAAAATGGATCACGCGGGAGGCACGCTTCCCCATCATAAAGTTCTTTCATTGTGATAACCATCCCTTCAATACTAATCGCGGCGGCCGGCGGCACGATTCCCGCCCTTGTCTGGCTGTGGTTCTGGTTGCGGGAAGACCGGCTCCATCCGGAACCGCGCCTCATGCTACTCGCCGCATTCCTCGCCGGCATGATAGCGGTGCCGCTGGTCATTCCGTTCGAAACGGCAGCCTATGCCCTCGTGGGCGGCGGGAGTACGCTCGTCTTTTTCTTGTGGGCGATCATCGAGGAATTGGCGAAATTCGGCGTCGCCTACCTCATCGTGCTCCGAAGGCCCGCGGTCGATGAGCCGATCGACACCGTCATATACATGATCACGACGGCCCTCGGCTTTGCCGCCGTTGAAAATGCCATGTTCCTTCTCTCTCCGCTTGCGAGCGGCAATATCGGCGCCACCCTCATAACCGGCGACCTCCGGGCCATCGGCGCCACCCTCCTTCACGTCATATCGTCGGCGGCCATCGGCATATGCCTGGCATTTTCGTTCTACCGCGACGGCCGCTTGAAAAAGCGGTTCGCGGCGCTTGGAGTTATCCTCGCCATCATGTTGCATACGGTATTCAACTTATTTATAATTGGGGAAGGAAACAGCAACAACACGTGGTATGTATTTCTTTCGGTGTGGATATCTATCGTCGTAGTGCTCATCGTTCTGGAAAAAATAAAAACCATTACTCGTAGCTAAACATCTATGGCAAAAGAAAGAAGATCGTTTTTTGAACGACTGACCGGCGCGGCAGAAATGCCCGAGGTCGAAGAAGTCGAAGAGCGCCGGCCGACGCTGGCGAAATCTCCCGATACCAGCGAATGGCTCGGTGAAGAGGACGAGGGTCAGCTTGCCGTCGATGTATTCCAAACGCCCGACGATATCGTCATAAAAGCCATGGTCGCCGGCGTAAAACCCGAGGATCTCGACGTTTCAATAACGAGAGACATGGTGACCATCCGCGGCGTCCGCGAAGGCGCGAGTGAAGTTTCCGAAGACAACTTTATTTTCAAAGAATTATACTGGGGTACTTTCTCGCGGACCATCCTACTGCCTCAGGAGATAGAGGTGGAAGAATCGATCGCTGAAGAAAAGCATGGACTGCTGACCATCCGCATGCCGAAAGTGGACAAAGGCAAGCAAACGAAATTGAAGGTCCGCACCAGCTAACGTCTGGGAAGGATTTATTTACGGAACCGCCCAAAATCCCGGCCACGCGACGCAAGGCGGGATTTTCTGTTGTATACTAATCATCATGGAAAATAAAAAACGCGCGCTCGACGAGCTCAACCGGGAAATCGAGAAAAACACGACCCTTCCCCTCATGGAGGCGAATCTGGTTTTTGGCGAAGGAAACATCGACAGTGCGGTGCTCTTCATCGGTGAAGCGCCCGGCCGGACCGAAGACGAACTCCGGCGGCCGTTCGTCGGGCGAGCGGGAAAACTTCTCGACAAGATGATAGAAGAGATCGGCTGGAAGCGCGCCGACGTTTACATCACCAACATCGTGAAGCGCCGGCCGCCTGAAAACCGCGACCCATTGCCGGAGGAAATCGAGGCGTACAAACCTTACCTCGCGCGCCAAATCGAAATACTTGATCCGAAAGTGGTCGCCACGCTCGGCCGGTTCTCCATGAACTACTTCCTGCCTTTCGCCAAAATATCGCGCGACCATGGCAAAGTCTTTGTCGAAAATGGACGCGTGATATTCCCCCTTTACCACCCCGCCGCAGCCTTGCGCGCCACCGCCGTACTCGAAGACCTTCGCGCGGACTTCCGAAAGTTGCCCGCCGTCGCCTCGGGTGCCCTCACCGCAGAAGTGCCAAAGATAGAAATAAAAAAGAAAGGCGAAACCCCGCAGGCCAAACTCTTTTAAAACTCCGTTCCTTCACCATTCGTCCCATCCGGCAAGACAAGTCAAATCAAATGCCATTATGCGCCTCGCGAAGGCGCCGTACCGCCCCCATCTGCCGATTCGCCTCGAAAGAAGAATTTTGTCAGTTAAAGACCACTTTGAAGTTGTACATTCCCATGACACAAAGCCCTTGAAGAGTCGTTCCGGCTTTTTGCGGAGGTACATCGATAAGCGTTTCGCCGGAAGGAGGAAGGTTCTTCCGATAGCCGAGGCTCGGGATATTGACTATGGATGAACAGTCGAACGTCGCCGCGGTTTCCATCTTAATGACGGTGGGAACGCCCGCCTTTGCGGCGGTGACTGCCGGAGAATAGCCCCCTTTGACGCCGATGGTGATGACCTGGGTCCCATCGACCATAGCTACATTGCGAACCGAAGGCGCGGCGTCGCCGGAATTCTTGTTGCCGCTAAAAAATAAGATAGATCCTCCTATCATGACAGCGGCGAGTATTATTGCGGTAGCGGTATTTTTCATGTTCGTAGATATTTATCGGCACGGGTCAGAAGCTGAAAAGCGGCGGGATAAGACCGGCCCCGGCCAGGGCGTTTATAAGGTTAAATATCCCAAAAAATATCACCACCAGACCCGCAGTCTTAAAGAATATGCCCGACCAGGCCTTGGAAGTGATGGCGAGAGAACTGAAGCTGAGGACCGAGAGCATCGGCAGCGTGCCCAAAGCGAAGGTCGCCATGGTCAGCGCGCCCGCCATGAAACTGCCTGTCGTCAGGCTGTAAATCTGCATTGATTGCGTAAAACCGCATGGTAAAAAGAATGTCGCGACCCCGACAAAAAGAGGGGTGAGGGTGTGATTGGCGTATCTGAGACTTTGAATGCGGGCGCCAATGAAGGACGGCATGGTCGGTTGGAATCTTTTCGCCCAGGAAAATATATCGAGAAGGTTTATGCCGAGGACCATGAGCACGAATGCAACAGCGAGATTGAGGACAAGCGTGCCGGTCGGCCCGAGCTGGAACGCCGCACCAAGGAGGCCGATAGCACCGCCCAGGACAAAGAACGAGACGAGGCGCCCCACATGAAAGAGCACTTGAGGCCGCACTGTATCCCCTTCTTTCGCAAAGTTTGCCGACATCGAAAGCACCAGGCCTCCGACGACCGCCATGCAGGAGGAAACGGAAGCGATAAGACCGACCACAAATGCCGTACCGTACCCCACGTGCGATGAGGTGATAAGGTTCACGATACCGAGCTTTTGTATCACGATGAATGCGGTGATGAATGCAGCCGCGATCGGGATAGCCGTGCCGAAGTCTGACCACCGGACGGCCCTTTCCTTCTTCTCGACGGAAAGCGAGTACCCGCGCGTTGCGACCGTGCGGCTAAGTTCTTGCGCGATGCGCTCCGGCTCCTTGCCGCCAAAATCGCCGGTGATGGCGACCTGGGCTTTGGCCAGTGATACCTTTACGCGAGAAATTTCCGGCAACCCACCGAGCTCGTTCTCGAGAAACAGTACACACGAGTTGCAGTGCATGCCGTTCACGTGGAAAGTGTAGGTACTCATGGCATTAAACCTTCTTGGTCTTTAATCGCAACGAATTGCCGACCACCGAAACACTCGAGAGGGCCATGGCCAGTCCCGCGAACACGGGGCTCAAGAGCCAGCCGAATAACGGGTAGAAAAGGCCGCCGGCAAGCGGTATTCCCACGACGTTATAGGCGAATGCCCAAAAGAGGTTCTGCTTGATGCCGCGCATGGTAAGCCTGGACAATCTAATCGCCTTTACCAGTTTGGAAATGTCCCCGTGCAAGAGAGTAATGCCGGCGGTCTCTATCGCCACATCCGTGCCGGTGCCCATAGCGATACCGACATCGGCTTGGGCAAGGGCCGGCGCGTCGTTTATCCCGTCACCGGCCATGGCCACCACAAAGCCTCTGCGTTGGAGGTCCTTTATCTTTTTTAGCTTATCGGGCGGAAGGACCTCGGCCGCTATCTCATCTATACCGACGGCCGCGGCGACCGCGCTCGCCGTATTTTTGTGGTCACCGGTGAGCATGACCGTTCTTATGCCGAGGGCGTGGAGGTCTTTCACGGCGGCCTTTGCTTCAGGTTTTACGGTATCGGCCACCATGAACACGCCGATGACCTCTTTCTTCGACGCAAGGATGATGGGAGTCTGCCCCCGCGCGGTTTCCTCCTCGAGCTCCTTGGGGTCGAAAGGCAGGCGAAGTTCCGTGAGCAATCCCGCATTCCCTGCAAAATATTCGGTATTTTCAATGACGCCTTTCAGACCTCTGCCTTTGATGACTTCGAATGCGGACACCGGCAAGATAGGGATTGTATGCTCCTTCGCATAGGTGACGACCGCATGGGCAAGAGGATGCTCCGACCGTTGCTCGAGAGAGGCCAGAACGGAAACTGTTTTTTCTTGAGACCACGGGGAGATATTTCGTATGCGGACCAATTCCGGCTTGCCTTTAGTCAAAGTGCCGGTCTTGTCCACCACGACCATGGTAACTTTGTGGAGTTTTTCAAGTGTTGCCGCATCTTTTATCAAAATGCCCTCCTTCGCGCCGTTGCCCACGCCCACGATTATCGCCGTAGGAGTGGCCAAGCCCAACGCGCAGGGACACGCAATGACCAAGACACCGACAAACGAGGTCAGCGCGTACGACAAAGCGGTAGGAAAACCGAGGACCGGACTTCCGAAGATGAGCCACGCGCCAAGCGTCACTGCGGCCAGCGAGAGCACGACCGGCACGAATACGGCCGAGATCTTATCGGCCAGCGCTTGAATGGGCGCGCGGCTGCCTTGCGCCTCATCGACCATTTTGATGATGCGGGCCAGAAGTGTTTCCGCACCGACACCCGTCGCCTTGAACGTGAAAGAGCTGGTGGTGTTGATGGTACCGGCAACCACGGTGTTGCCCGTCTTTTTTTCAACGGGCATACTTTCGCCCGTTACCATAGATTCGTCGACGTAAGATGAACCTTCGGCAACCACGCCGTCAACGGGAACCCTGGCGCCCGGTTTTACGACGACATGATCGCCATGGGTCACGGCGCCGACCGGAACTTCTATTTCTTTGCCGTCGCGGATTATGAGCGCGGTCTTCGCCTGAAGGTCAAGCAATTTCTCTATCGCGTCTCCCGTCTTTAGCTTTGCCCGCGCTTCGAGATACTTGCCGAGGGTGACGAACGTGATGACCACGATGGTGACGTCATAATACGTATTCTCGACGTTGACATAATGACGAAGCGGCCCGGCAAACGCGGTGATGATAAGGCTGTAGAAAAAAGCAGCCGAGGTGCCTATGCCGACGAGCGAATCCATGTTCGCCCTGCCATACCGCAGAAAACGGTAGATCCCCAAAAGATAGGGCCGGCCGACCACGAGGATCATGTACGCGGCCATGAGCGGCAGGATGATTCGATACAATTCCGCCACAGCCGGCGCGGGAGGGGCAATAAACGTGAACCGCGCAAGCATATCCCACCCCATCATAAAAATGCTGATCGCGGCCAGCGGAACTGCCGCATAAAGTTCGGTCCGCATCGCGGCGATCTCGGCACGCTTCTCTTCCTTTGATAGGTGCAGGCCTGTGTGCGCGGCATGCTCATCGGCCGACATGCCCATTTCCTCCGCCGTGGGCAGGACGAGAGAATATCCGTATGGTTCAATGCGCTTTGAGAGGTCTGCGGGATTCGTTTTTGCCGGGTCATAAGCGACCTTTGCTTTTTCCGTCCCATAATTGACCTCCGCGGTCCTCACGCCGCCGACTTTCTTTAACGTCGCTTCGATCGTCACGGCACACGAGGCGCAGTGCATGCCTTTTATCCGATAGGTTTCGGTGTGCATGTCATTTTCTCTTAAGCTTATATACTTTGAGGATCTCCTCTTTGGCCTTCCGGGTCTGCCCCGACCTCACCTGGTCCAAGATGCAACCGCCCAGGTGGTTCTCAAGCAGGAGATCCTCGACGTTCGAGAGGCCCTGTTTCACCGCCGAGGTCTGCGTGATGACGTCGATACAATAAGTATCCTTTTCGACCATTTCCTGTAGACCGCGGATCTGCCCTTCAATTATCCTCAGCCGGCGGATAAGCCGTTTTTTGTTCTCATCGTGCATATATTTCATGCCGCCTATGATACCCCCTAGGGGGTATACATGTCAAACTGCCGCGCCGCCACGGCACGCGAAAAGACCCGCGACAAACTTTTTCGCGAATAGGGAGAATCTAAAGAAAAATTATTCGGTGCCGAGGGGCGGAGTCGAACCGCCGACCTACCGCTCTTCAGGCGGACGCTCTAACCAACTGAGCTACCTCGGCATACACTCATACCAATCACTGTGAGAATCCTGGCGTATTCGAAACGGCGTTGTGGATATTCTGCACCGCATCGCTCGCCCCGCTATATATCTTTCTCAACTGGTCAAGATACGGCTGGACTAGCCAATAGGCGCCGACCAACAAAAGGATGATGACCGCCCAATACGCGATCTTGGCGTACCTTCCCCACCGATAACTCCGATAGAGGCGGCGTACCATATCGTTCGTATCATCCGCCAACCGGTACGTTTTTTCGAGCAACTCGCGCTCTTCCGGCGTCATGACAATGAGTATAGCAAAAGACCGTGAATTGTGAAGTTCCCGGCAACAGGGTCCCCTCGGCCGGAATCGAACCGACATTATCTCGTTAGGAGTGAGACGTTCTATCCATTGAACTACGAGGGGGGCGAAAAAACTATATCACGTTGGAAACTGCGGCGCGAGGCGGCATGACGCGAGAATATCCCGTGTACCCTACCAATTCAGCACTTCGATGATCGCGGTAGGATACCAGGCCTGGACCTGCGGCGCGAGCTGGCAGTCCTGACGAGGTGACGGGCCTTCGGCTTCGGAGGCGAACAATATCGTCTTGCCCGCGCACGTGCCCTCGTAACCGTTAAAGTTGTAGATGGCGCCTGAATTAAAGTTGCTTGAATACATGTACCAGTAAGGGCCGGCCGGAGAAGGAGGGGCGACGGGGGTCGGATTCAGTGGGTCTATCGGCAAGGAGGAAATATAGGGAGAAAGGATCGTTTGAAAATTCGACCACGCACTGGAACCGGTTATCCATGTGTAGTAGGTGCCGGAAGGAAAACCGTTGTTGTCGGTCGCGTATATATTCAGCGCATTATGGATCTGTTCGAAATTCTGCAATCGCACCGCATCGCGCGCGCGACTGCGGGCGCGATTGGTGCTCGAAAGGATAAGCGACGCCAAAAGGCTGATAATGGCAATCACCACCAGAAGTTCTATCAGGGTGAAGCCGTTCCGACGCATTGGAATATTTTAACGCGAAACGCGCCTTTCCGCCACGGAGTCTATTTGATGCCAAGCGCGGCGGCGAGGCGGGGTTTATCAAAACCTACGATGACCTCGTCTCCCACGATAATGACGGGAACACCCATCTGGCCGCTTTTCTCCACCATCTCCCGCCTTTTTTCGAGATCCGCTCCCACGTCGTATTCATTGTACGAAATATTATTTTTCGCGAACATGTCCTTTGCCATTCTGCAATAGACGCACGTCTTCGTCGTATAGATCGAGACTTTTTTCATCGATACCTGAATATTATCTGTTAAACACAAAGCAAACAGCTGAAATTATAGCACGCCGGTTTGCGCGCAGAGACCTTGCAGGTAAGTTTTAATCGTGGTGCCCCTTTTCGGCACGGAATGCGAGAATCGCCCGCGACGTAAACCTCACCGTCGCTCGGTTTCGTCTGGGCACCAGCTCGCGGTCTCGCGAAACGCTCGACATCGCTCCGCTGTTCGATTCCCGACGAGGGCAACGCAGGTTGCCCTCTCATTCCGCACAGCCAGTCGCTGCGCTCCTTACTGTGCGGAATGCGAGAATCGAACTCGCGCCTAATGCTTGGGAAGCACTCGTTCTGCCACTAAACTAATTCCGCGGATAGTGATTCAAAGACCGAGAAACCGCCCGACCCTCGCCCACCAGCTTCCTGAGACCGCCGCGGGCACCGTCGTAGCCGCCGCAGAACCATCGTCGACGATAACAATAAGGTTCTCACCCTGTTTCGTCATCTGGAACTTGCGGCGTATCTCATCCTCGACGCCACTCGGCGTATTGAGCGCCGTCACCGCGGCACTAAACGTCGCCTGGTCATCTTTAAGGGAGGAAAGCTCCTTATCTGCCCGTGCGTAATTTGCCGCTGCTTCCTGATACTTCTGATACACATTCAATACCGACCGGCCGAGTACGACGGCAACGACCACCAACACGGCCACGGTGATCTTTGAGCTGAAGATCCTTTCCGCCACCCCCCTCTGTCGCACGCCGAACATACGTGCTATTATATCCTACAATAACGCAATTAAAAGTCAGGCGCTAAGAAATATTTCGTTATGCTTTTTCACCCAAAAAACAAAAAACGGTTGCAGACGATATGGATGGTCCTCGGCATTCTCGTCGCCGTAAGCATGATATTGCTTTATATTCCGGTCCTGTTCCAATAGACGAAAAAAGGACACGTAAAGGACCTCGCACAGACCTTTGCCGCACCTACCGCTGACGGCAAGGACTTTTACGTATGTTGATAATTCATACCCGAATTACGTCCTCTCGATGATATACTTAAAGGAGAATTTATCGTATCTCAGGCCACATGACCCCGAAAAAAATATTCTCTCTCTTCGCGCTCGGCCCCGTACTTCTTACGGTCGTTTTCCTTTTCCCCGGGATTCCCACGGTGTATGCGAGCGGTAACTTTTATGTTACGCCGAGCGGCGGCGGCACCCAAAATGGTACTGACTGGAACAACGCGTTTGCCGGAATTCCCAGCACACTCGTGCGAGGCGCCACATATTATATCGCCAGCGGAAATTACACTTCTACGGTCTTTAGCCAGCCGGTATCGGGAACCACCTATATATATTTCGTCAAAGCCACTGCCGCAAACTCCGGCAATGTCGCCGGGTGGCAATCAAGCTTTGGCACAGGCCAAGCAGTATGGACCAACCCGGGCAGCGATGAATGGGACATCCGCACGAGCTATCTTGATTTTGACGGCGTCACCGGCACCGGATCCAATAATGATTACGGCTTCAAGTTGGTGAACCCGACTTTTTCCACCAACAACCAATACATAGGCGAGGTTCAGGTCTGGAGCACGGGGTCTGCTCCTTCCAATGTGAACATCCGGCATGTTCAGATGGTGGGGGCCGGACAGAACCTTACGGGCACGCAGTATTCGGTCGGCCTCTGGCTGTTCGGCGCCACAAATTGGCTCGTCCAAAACTGCTTTATCGACAATGTCTCGACTTGGGTCGCCATCGTGTACGCGACCAATATAACGCTGGACCACAACTATTTTCGTAACGGCGGATCAAACTCCAGTACCCACAACGCGGGCATTTCCGGCGGCGTCTCAAATATGATAATTTCCAACAATATTTTTGAAAACTTACTTGGCGGATCGAACACGACCTACATCGAACCCCAAGGCAATGCCGGTTCGAACGCTATCACCCAAATACCCGGTCACTGGTATATATATGGCAACGTCTGGAAGGCGACTTCTCAGAGCGAGCGTACGACCCAGTGGGCCAATTTTTCCGTGACTTCAAATAACATAATTGATGATGTTAAATTCTACAACAACACCAGTTATGGTTTGCACGGCCCTATCGGCGTAAGCGGAGGGAACTTGACCGGTTCCACGAACATAAATGTCTTCAATAATCTGTGGGTTAACACCCCGACTTCCGATGGTCTCAACAATGTAACTACTTCCGGAAACAATATCGTCTCCGGCGTGACCACCGGATATAACTTCGGTGATACCCCCTGGACCACGAGCTTCGTGAACCCTGCGGCCGGTGACTTTCATTTGACGGCACACACCAATGCCGGCATGTCGTTGCCTTCTCCGTACAACGTAGACCCCGACGGCAATAATCGCGGCTCAAACGGCACCTGGGATATTGGCGCCTATGAATACGGCGGGACAAATACGGGCTCCTCTGGCTCCGGCGGCATCAGTCTCCAAGGAAGCGGCTGTACCAACTACGCATCGGTCCAGGTCACGGGGATCACCAACCCTTGTCCGGTCTTCTCCCTGGGAGCGGCAAACGTAAGTGCGGGAGGAGTATTATCTCTCAACTTCTCGTTAAACTCCGTGAACGACTACTTCTACAATACCCTCTATGTCTCTGATTGCAGCAGCGGCACCTGCCAGTGGAACAAGTGGAACCAGGCCGGTTCTGCTCCCATTCCGGGGGCTAGCATCAACACCACCCTGCCTTCCGGCAAGGCCACGGTCAATTTCACCGTTCCCACCGGTTACTCCGTCGGTCCCCACTTCATTCTCTCGTGGGACTGGCAGAAAGCCACCAATCTCAACAACTGCTATGTCGGTCCCGGCATCGACCCCGCCACCACCGACCAGACCAAGTGCGGTACCGGCAGCTGGAGAATACAGGAGTTTGGGGTGCAGTGACATTGCGTCCCTCGCGCCGCGTGTCTTGGTCACCTTTCAATACCCGCTCTGCAAATCTTTGTCTATGCGCCACAACATTTCACTAACTCTTTCGATTTTGGCCCTACTTACTTTCGGGGTTAGCGCCGTCAGCCATGCCCAAACAAGCGAAACGGTAACCGTCGATTTTGCAACGAGTCGCGGAACACCGACCTACAAAGCCTCAGGGCTTTTGCACGGGGTTGATCCCGGAACGGAACCCTCATCGATAATCACACCATTGAAGCTGCAGCTGATTCGCGACAGTACCTACTATCTTAATACCCTCTACAGCGGTCTAACATCACTAGGGGTTAAAACTTTCCAAGGAATCCTTTTCGGTCGACCGAGTGCATTTGACAGTACTCATAATCCTACATGGTCGCAATGGATCAATTCCAGCGTATCTGGCGCGAAGGCAGCCGGCCAGTCGCCTCAATGGGACCTCCTGAATGAACCTGATAATCCCGGCTATTGGGGCAACACCTCGCAGGCTCAAATGTTTGCGTGGTGGAAACAAGTATACCTCGCAGTCCGTGCCGCCGACCCGAACGCCATTATTGTCGGACCGAGCATTACCGGCTTCTATTCTCTCACCGGTCCAACAAGTTGGATGCAGGATTTTCTGACCTACGCCCGCGACAACAATGTCTTGCCTGATATTTTATCCTGGCACGACATGATGGACTCCTCATTGAATGATCCTTCGGTGATTGCGGCGCATGTTACCGCCGCCAAAAACCTCTTGACCTCGCTTGGTATTGCCCAACGTCCCATGAGCATCAATGAGTATACCAACGCGGGTATCTTGTATGATCCGGGGACGCTCGCCGGGGCATTGGCGTCCATCGACCGCATACCGGAAATCGTATCTGCGGCTCACTCATGTTGGAACGACGTGACAAGCACGGGTGCTGCCATCGATGACTGCTCGACTACTTCTATGGTCGGCATAGTGGTACCGGACACGTTGCAGCCGAGAGCCACCTGGTGGGTATACAAAGGATATGCAGACATCACCGGCCAGTTGGTACGACTCACCCCTTCGGCTACGGTCGATGGGGTGGCCGGATATGATGCCGGTGCTCGCACCGCGCGGCTCATACTCGGACGTAGGGGCGGAAGCGGAGATGTATCGGTCAATTTTAGCAATGTGAGCAGCGCACCCAATATCATCGTTAATGGTCAGGTGCGTGTGATAGCACAACGCATTCCTAACAACGGGCCACAACCCGTTTCTTCTCCTCAGCAGGTATTTGACCAAAATGTTCCCGTCGTCAACAATACCTTGTCTGTTTCTTTGCCGTTCGGGTCTGGGAATGATGCCTTTATCCTGCTGCTTGGTCCCGGCTCCTCCGGCGGCAGCGGAATGAACTCCGGCACGAACACTGACACCGGCTGTTCGGCCTTCACCCCACAACCCTCTGGTACGGTAGCCCCCTGCGCCGTCCTTTCGGTCTCGACGGGAAGCGTCGCCAAAGGAAATACCGAAACTATCACGATGAACAAGACTGGTTCTTATATTTTCAACACGGTCTACGTTTCTGAGTATGAGTGCGACATCGCCAACAACTGTTCCTACCAATGGGTACCTTTCAGTTTCTCGGCCGGCGCCGGCAACTTCCTCCTTGGCACTGCCAGTCTCAGTCTCGATACCACCAATCTCACCGTTGGCACCCACTATATCCTCGCATGGGAATGGACCAAAGTCGGCACCTGCTATGCCGGGCCGGGGACAGCCACCTGCAATCAAGGCAGCTGGCGTATCCAAAAATTTACGGTGTTCTAGAGAGATCAAAACCAGTCGACCACTTTACTCGAGGCCTACTCCCCTTTTCGGATCATTTTAATGAAAACTTCGTGCGGGATGTTGACCCGGCCCGAAGATTTGAGGCGCTTTTTCCCCTCTTTCTGCTGTTCCCACAATTTCTTCTTGCGGCTGATATCACCGCCATAAAGATGGCCCGTCACGTCGCGCTTCAATGCGGAGAGGGTCTTCGACGAAATGATCCGGCCGAGCGCCCTGCCCTGGATTTTCATGGTGAACAACTGCTTCGGCAAAATCGCGTGGAGTTTTTCCACGGCCGCCGCGGCTTCCTCCTCGACACGGGCCCGCGCGACGATGCGCGAGAATGCCGGCACCGGCTCGTCGGCGACCAGTATCTCAAGTTTGGCGACATCCGCCTTTTTCAGCTCACCGATCGCATAGGACAGTGAGGCAAAGCCGGAGGTGGCGCTCTTTATCTCATCAAAAAAATTGCGCATAAGCTCCCGGAGCGGCATCGAAAGCTCGAGCACGGTCCGGGAATCGCCGAAGCTCTCGGTCGCGGTCACCACGGCTTCGTGCGGATGCAGAAGTTTCATTATCTCGCCCAAATAGTCCGGCGGCGTTATCACTTTCACCGCCACCCACGGCTCGTAGATCTCCGCAATGTCTCCGTATTCCGGAAAATGGGTCGGCGAATAGACGATACGGCGCTTCCCGCGCTTGTCGACGACTTCGTACGTGATGGAAGGCGTGGTGACGATAAGCGTCAGATTGAACTCGCGGCGCAGGCGCTCGGTGATTATCTCAAGATGGAGCATGCCGAGAAACCCGCAGCGGAAACCGCGTCCCAAAAGGCCCGACGCCTCTTCTTCAAGACTGAACGACGAATCGGACAGCCGGAGACGATCGAGCGCCTGACGGAGCAAATTGAAGTCATCCTGACTCTCCGGATATATCGACGCCCAGACGACCGGCCGCGGCCGAACATAGCCGGGAAGCGGCGGCAACTCTTTCATGCCCCAAGTCGTGATCGTATCACCGACCGTGGCGATACCCGGCTCTTTGATACCGGTCACGACATAGCCGATCTCGCCGGCAGAAAGCTCCTCCACCGCCCGCTCTTCCGGCGCGAATATGCCCACCTCGATGGGCGAAAATCGCCGCTTCGATTCATGGAAACGCAGAGTATCGCGCGCGGTCGTCTTACCGTCAAAGACCCGGAGAAAGACGATGACGCCGGTGTGATTGGAATATTCAAAATCGAACACAAGCGCCCTAAATCCCACAGCACCAGGATATTCTTCCTTGGGCGGTGGCACTCGGGCGATAACAGCGGCCAGCAATGCTTCAACTCCCTCCCCCGTGCGGCCGGAAACCTTGAGCACATCCCCTTCATCGCACTCCAAGAGTTTTGCCATTTCGGCGGTCACCTCGGGGATCCGCGCGAGCGGCGAATCGATCTTCGTCACGACCGGCACGATGACGATACCGGCCTCGCGTGCCATGCGAAGCGTCGTGAGTGTCTGGGCCTGCACACCCTGGGTCGCGTCGACGAGAAGGATCGACCCCTCCACCGCTTTGAGCGCCCGGGAAACTTCGTACGAAAAATCGATATGGCCGGGCGTGTCGATAAGGTTCAAAACATATTCCTCACCGCGGAAGACATACTTCATCCGAACCGGTTTCATTTTTATCGTGATACCGCGTTCCTTTTCGAGCTCCATGCGGTCGAGGACCTGGTCGGTCATCTTTCGCACCTCAATGGTCTTGGTCAGCTCCAAAAGGCGGTCGGCCAGCGTCGATTTGCCGTGGTCGATGTGAGCAATGATGGAAAAATTGCGGATGCGGGCGAGAGACATGGGCGTATACTAACAGACTTCGGCATAACAAAAAAGCGGTCTCCTCTGAGACCGCTTTGAAAACCCACGCCTCACATGGGCTCGCTATTATTGGCGGGGATACCGGACCCGCCGACGAATCGCGCAAAGTCGTCTTTGGTCTGCGGCGGAATGGGCAGCCAAAAACTGTGGCAATCGCCCTCGCTTGAGAATATGGTCTGCGGACGGCATATTTGTCCGTAATGCGGCGTCTGCCGCATGGCCATATCGATTTCAGTGACCATCTCCTCGAAGACCGGGACGGCGACATACCCATGCGGCGAGTGCATATATACCACGAGCCACTTGCCGGCATGAATCTCTTTCACGGACACCACGACTTCCCAAAACCTTTCCTTGCGCCAGCGGGCTTTCGCTTGAGCGACCAGATGTTTCAGGAGGTACGCATTCAGCTGCGACACTAGGGGGTGAACATTTTTTGATGTCATGATTTCAGGCTCCTTCGAGAGCATAGCTGAATCACGGGCGCCGTCAAGGAGCGCCACCACTACGCGGCGGTCGTTCGTGAGGTCACGTTACAACATAGTCTCCTGCTCCGGGACCAAGACTTTAGCTTTCCAAATCTTGCGGTGGAGCGTGTGCCACACTTCGACCAATTCGCGGCTCCCTAGCGCCCCGAGGATGGCGATACCGGCGGCAATACCCAGAATGCCGGAGAGAAATCCCTGCATGAAGACGCCGAACACCGTGTTGTTACTGAACACGTGACTGAACGCGTTCAGGCCGAGGTAGGCGACCAACCCCATAATGACCGCGGCCGAAAAACTCTGGAATGTCGTCTTCAGCACAGGCTTCGAAAAGCCAGGGTGATTCTTGTGGAACACTATCCAAAACGCCACGGCATTGAAGATCATGCCCACGGTGTAGCCGAGCGGCAACGCCAGGACCTCAGTGCCGGGGATACCGCTCACCCGGAAAAGCGCCTCCAGGAAATAGCGGAACAGGTCGATACGCAAGAACATCTGCCAAAAGATGAAACCGGTCGCCACCACGATGCCGGCCGCGGTAAAGTCGATGACGAGCGGCCGTTTGGTGCTCGCGGCGGCGTAATACGCGCGGATGAAAAGGAGCGACAAACTTTGCGCCACCACCGAAATCGAGAACAACGCCAGCGCGGCGGCGGTGAGACGGGTGTTCGACCAGCTGAATTCGCCGCTGCCGAGAATGACCCGGACGATTTGGGCGCGCAGGACGACGAAAAGGACCGTCACCGGCAACGACCAAAATATGATATGGCTTGTCGCCGCGACCATTTCATCGACGAAGCGTTTTGTTTCACCGCTCGTGAACAGCCGGCTGATGGTCGGGAACAGCGCGACCGAGTAGCTTACGCCGATGATGGAAAGCGGTACTGACTGAAGATCGAACGCGAAATTGTAGATGGCGATGGAACCAGCCGTCATAAATGAGGCGAAGCCGACCAAAAATATGCCCGCGATCTGGCTCGCCGACAGCGCCAGAGTCCGGGTGATGGAGAGCAACATGACCTGGCGGATGGAACCCATATCGAAACGCAGGTGAAGACGCGGGAACAGCCCGTGTTTTGCGACGAAGGGCACCTGGACCGCGCAATGGAAGATCGCTCCTATGGCGACGCCGAGCGCCAGTCCGGCAATACCGAACGGTTTATACAAGAACATGACGCCGCCGATAATGCCGAGATTGTAGAGGATGGGACTGATGGCGTAGATGAAAAATCGCCGGTAGACCTGTGTGATCGAAGCGAGAAAATTCGAGAAACCGAGAAATATCGGGGAAAGGAGCATGATGCGCGCGAGAAGCACCAGATTCGGATAATCGGTCCTCGGAAAACCTGGGAAAAAGAGCGGGGCTAGGATAGGCATCAAAATAAAAACGACCGCCGCGACGGCGAGGATCAAGAAAAAAAAGAACGAGAAGACCGTATCGATGAAACGCTTGCCCGCTTCCTTGTCCTTATCCAGCCGTTCGATGAGGAACGGCACCAATACCGATACCGACACGATCGACGCCACTGAGGCAAAAATGAGGTCGGGAATGCGGAATGCCGCGTAGTAGATGTCGAGCGTCGGCCCCGCGCCGAACGTGTGGGCGAACAGGCGGTCTCGCACGAGCGCCAGGATCTGTGATAAGAGCGTGAAAAAAGCCAAAAGATATGCGGCCTCGTGGAGCCCGCTTATTTCCTTGTGGAAGAATTCAAAAAGTCTTCGTACCATGACGGCGGCTACTGCGGCAGGGTGCCAGAACCCGGCGCAGTGCCCTGGTCTTGGATAGGCGGATTAGAACGCTTTTCGGGCGTACTTACCGGCGGCTTCGCGTTGGCGAATGGCGCCCGTCCGGCCTCGAGATTCGCGAGAATCGCCGCCACGTCGGTATTATCCGGATTCAGCTTTGCCACCTGTGTAAACATGGTAAGCGCGTCTTGGCTGCGCCCGACTTGATAGTAGCTCAGACCGAGGAAATACATGGCATTCGAATAATTCGGCGTCAGGGAGACAGCCCTCTCAAGCGCCGCTATAGCCTTTGCATAGTCTTTCTGATTGTACCGGAGCAGACCCAGCTGGAAGAAAATGGTCGGATCATTGGGCGTAAGGAGCGATATTTTTTCGACGGATGACGCGGCGGCATCAAGATTTCCCTCCGTGACTTCGATCTGCGACAGGAGGAAGATGGCATCGGTATAATCCGGTTTCTCGGCGATGGCTTTATTGACATCATCGGTCGCATTTTTGCTGTTACCGTTCGCAAGCTCCAACCGGCCGAGAATGAGATATAATTCGGGACTTTGAGGATTGCGCTTCAAAGCTTCCTGGTAATAATTGAGCGCGCTTTCGTAGGCGCCGGCTATCTTAAGCGGTACGACCGCATCATAGACCTGGCCGAGGGCTATCCAGTTCTGGTAGTCGGTACTGTTCAGGGCAACCGCCTGTTTCGCGTACTTGAGCGCATCGCCGAAAATATTCTGGAATTGCGTCTGAAACGTGCTCGAGGTCAGGTCGTTCTGGTTCTTTGTCAGAAGATCATTCATGCTGATGATATCGAGCTGCGACAAGAATCGGTCGAAGAGGTCGGTCTCATGTATGCTATTTGCTTTGGCGAGCAGCGCACCGGCCGTTTCGATGCTTCCGGTCGAGTTATAGGCGAGGACGCCCTTTTGGAAATCGACGAACGCCATGTACCTCTCGACATACACGAATATCAGGGCGACCACACCGACGAGAAACAGAATAAGAAGGAGGACCATCGCAAAGCCCTTGCGAGGATTATTGGCGAAGACGATCTCGATGCCGCCGCGGCCGCTCTCGGTGGCAAGCGAGGCCGCGAACAGACCGCTGAAGAAAAAGGTCAGGCCGACGATGACGATTGACGGCGTGTAAAACACGGAAAATGCCCACAGGTACGCCGATATGAAAAATGTAGCGATACGGAGAAAACGCCCGAAGGGATCACCCGAGGTGAAAAATATGGAGCGGAAACCGACCGCGAGGAAAAGTCCCAAAAATACTATCCATGAAAGAAGACCGAGAATACCGGTCGTGACCGCCGCGGTCGGAATGTAGCCAACGCCGTACGCAAAATCAGTGTTCCAAAACAAGGTATTGTTGACGGCCGCAGGCTTTGTAATAAGCCACTCTTTGGTGAATTGATTTGGACCGACACCCAAGACCGGATTGGTCTTCCATGCGCTCATTGCGATGTCGAAGGTCGAGCGCCACGACGGCCGAGCTTCGGCTTGGGACGTGTTGGTCACTTTTGCAATATAGGTCTCGATCGGCTGACTGCTAAAAAAGCTGTCAACCACGAACACGCCGGAGATGACGGCAACCACCAAGGCGGCAT
>VFSW01000248.1_pt1 | contig 75632 bp, 63 predicted proteins | sample 5358111 | NCBI WGS metagenome assembly VFSW01 (sample SAMN11554181, study PRJNA540505) | mine drainage metagenome | isolation source: sediment from site ElyBrook_90M | place: USA: Ely Copper Mine, Vershire, VT | collected 2017
AAGTGGCCGCGATGGGACTTGGGCCGCCAGGGCCTCGTCTGGCGGCCGGATCCAACTGGGTAGCCGCTCATCCTGTCGGACTTGACCATCCCATGGGCACTTCCGACGGCCTGGCGTCCCGGACGGGCCGGCATCGTCGAACTTGCCCGTCCTGCGGTCACAAATGACGGGGACGAACGCATGGGAGGCGTCAGGCCGTCGAGTTTGACCGATGGGTGGGAATCGCCGGGTCAACTGTTAGGCACGCGCGCCTCGGCCGTCGCCGGCCACGGCTGCGCGCGGGCCCGCCGCTGCACCGCGGCCTCCGCCCTCAGCTCTCCAGCCTGGAAACGTCCCGAACGGCGCCCTTGTCGGCCGAGAGCGCCATCGCGGCGTAGGCGCGCAAGGCCGCGGAAACCGGCCGCTGGCGCGAGCGGGGTCGATAGCCGCCGTTAGCCTCGTGCATTGCCCGGCGCGCCGCCAGCTCCGCGTCCGAAACCTCGAGCCGGATCGACCGCGCCGGAATGTCGATCGCGATCGTGTCTCCGTCCTCGACCAGGGCGATCGCCCCGCCGGCGGCGGCTTCGGGCGACACGTGCCCGACCGAGAGACCGGAGGTTCCACCGCTGAACCGGCCGTCCGTTATGAGGGCGCAGACCTTGCCGAGTCCTCGGCCGTTTATGTAGGAGGTCGGGTAGAGCATCTCCTGCATGCCGGGGCCGCCGCGCGGACCCTCGTACCGCACCACCACGACGTCGCCCGGCTTCACCCGACCGGCCAGGATCGCCTCGACCGCTTCTTCCTGCGACTCGACCACGACGGCCGGGCCGGAGAACCGGTAGATCGACGGGTCGACGCCGGCGGTCTTGACCACGCCGCCGTCCTCGGCCAGGTTGCCCCGCAGGATCGCCAGCCCGCCGTCGGCGGAGTACGGGTGAGCGGTATCGCGGACACAGCCCGCGGTAACGTCGAGGTCGAGCGAATCCCAGCGCTCGGACTGCGAGAACGCCTCCGGCGAGCGCTTCCGGCCGGGGGCCGCACGGTAGAGCTCGACCGCCGCGACCGACGGCGAAGCGCCGCGGACATCCCACTCTCCAAGCCACTCCCCCAGCGAGGCGGCATGGACGGCGTGCACGTCGTGGTTCAGCAGGCCCGCGCGGTCGAGCTCGCCCATTACTCGCGGGATGCCTCCGGCGCGGTGGACGTCCTCCATGAGCCACGGGGCGCTCGGCGCCACCTTGCACAGGCACGGGACTTCGCGCGAGCGGGCATCGATGTCGGCCAGCGTGTAGTCGACGCCGGCCTCTCGGGCGACGGCGAGCAGATGCAGGACCGTGTTGGTCGAGCCGCCCATGGCGATGTCGAGCGACATCGCGTTCTCGAACGCCGCCCGCGTCGCGATCGACGTGGGCAGCACGGATTCGTCGCCGCCGTCGTAGTAGCGGCGAACCATCTCCATGATCGTCGCGCCGCTTCGCTCGAAGAGGCCGCGGCGATCCGTGTGAGTGGCGACGAGCGTGGCGGAGCCGGGCAGCGAGAGGCCCATCGCCTCCACCAGGCAGGCCATCGAGTTGGCCGTGAAGAGGCCCGCGCACGACCCGCACGTCGGGCAGGCGGCCTCCCCGATCAGCGCCAGGTCGTCGTCCGAGATCGATTCGTCGACCGCCGCGGTCATGGCCGAGATCAGCTGCAGCCGGTCGCGCTTCGAGCCGTCCGAAAGGGTTACCGAGCCGCCCTCCATCGGGCCCGCCGTCACGAAGATCGTCGGGAGGTCGAGCCGGAACGAGGCCATCAGCATCCCGGGTGTGATCTTGTCGCAGGCGGTGATGCAGATCAGAGCGTCCGCGCAGTGCGCGCTGGCCATGTACTCGACCGAGTCGGCGATCAGATCGCGGGACGGCAGCGAGTAGAGCATGCCGCCATGGCCCATGGCGATCCCGTCGTCGATTGCGATCGTGTTGAACTCGCGGGGCACGCCGCCGGCGGCCCTGACCGCTTCGGCGACGACCCGGCCCACCTCGTGGAGATGAGTGTGGCCCGGCACGAACTCCGTGAAGCTGTTGGCGATGGCGACGATGGGCTTCCCGACGTCCTCCCGTGCCACGCCCGTGGCGCGCAGGAGAGCCCGCGCGCCGACCATGTTCCGACCCTGAGTGACGGTTCGCGATCGCAGTTCTGGCATGCCGAGCATGGTAGCGCGCCGACTCCCGCGTTCGCCCGCGCTCGACGCCGCCCAGGCCTGGGCAAGCGCCGGGCCGAGCCGGCGCCGGGCCGAGCCAGCGCCGGGCCGAGTCAGCGCCGGGCCGAGCCGGCGCCGGGTCGGCGGCGGAGGCGTCTGGGATATGCTGCCGCGGGGCGGTTCAGCTTCACGCGGGAGATGCTGATGTTGAGCGGAATCGAGCGGACAGACACCACTGAACGAGAGCTGGACGAGCTCGTCGAGCTGCTCCGGTCGCTCATACGGATTCGCAGCGTCAACCCGCCGATGCCGGACGCCCCGGATGCGGAGCTGGCCGCGGCGCGTTTCCTCGAGCAGGTCCTCGGGGCCGAAGGGTTGCGAGCGACGGTCGTGGAACCGTTTCCAGGCCGTGGCTCGATCGTGGTACGCGTCCACGGCGACGGAACCGGGGGTGATCCCCTGCTTCTGCTCTCGCATCTGGACGTGGTCCCGGCCGAACCCGCCGGCTGGACCCACGATCCATTCGCCGCGGACCTGGACGGCGGCTACGTCTGGGGACGTGGCGCGATCGACATGAAGGGCATGGTGGCGATGGAGGTGCAGGTCATGCGCCGCCTCGCTCGAGTCGCCCGCGCCGCCGGCCTCGACCCCGCCACCGATCCGATCCCCGGGCTCCGTCGCGACGTCATCTTCTGCTGTACCTCGGACGAGGAGGCCGGCGGAGTCGAGGGCGCGGGCTGGCTCGTCGACAACCACCCGGAGTGGCTCCGGGCCGCCGCCGCGCTCAACGAGGCCGGCGGCATCGAGATGAGGTACGGCGGCGTCTCCTTCTACCCGATCCAGGTCGCGGAGAAGGGCTTCGTCGTCTATCGGATCCACGTCCACGGCCGCTGGGGCCACGGCTCGGTGCCCACGGCCGACAACGCGGCAGTCATCGCGGCCCAGGTCGTGACGCGGCTCGCGGAGCCCGGGCCCGTCCGGCTGACCGCGCCCGTGGCCGCGTCCCTTGCCAAAGCGCTCCCCCACCTGACCGCTCGGGCCGCGGCCGCGATCCAGGCTCTCGCGGCCTCCGGCGCAGCCCCGTCCTCCGGCGCGGCCCCGGCCTCCGGAGCGGCCCCGGACTCAGGGGCAATCGAGGCGGCCATTCGGCAGCTGTGCGATCCCGTGATGGCGCGGACCGTGTCGGCGATCATCCGCGACACCGTCTCGGTGGGCATCGTCCAGGCCGGCGTGAAGTACAACGTGATCCCGGGCGCCGCCGAGATCGAGATCGACTGCCGGACCCTGCCCGGCACGGACGAGGCGGCGATGCGATCGGAGCTGAGGCGCCGGATCGGCGAGGAGCTCTGGAGCCGGATCGACGTCGAATGCGTCCTCGTCGGGCTGCCGGCGGAAGCGCCACTGGACGGACCGCTGTATCCGCTCCTGGAACAGGTGCTTCGCGACCATGACCCCAAAGCGGTCCCGCTGCCGTTCCTCGCGCCCTTCGCCACGGACGCCAAGCACCTGGCCCGGATCGGCGTGCCTGCGTACGGGTTCTCGCCGCTCCTGATGCGCGGCGACGACAACTTCCTGACCATGCTCCACGCCGACGACGAGCGGCTGAGCGTGGAGGCACTCCGCTTTGGATTGCCCGTGCTCTGGGACGCGGTCGCCCGCTTCTGCGCCTGAGCCCGGCGGCCGGCCGGGAGATCGAGCGCGAGTCCCAGGCCCGTGCCGGGCGGCCCGGGCCTGGGAGAGTCGGCCCCCGGGCCGTTAGGTAATGCGGCCCTATTGCCAGCGCGCGCGGCTGCCCGACAATTCAGCCTGCCGCGCTCGTCGCGGGTGGATACCTCCGGCGCGGTCTGCCGGCCGCCGCTCCTCAAGAACATCCAAGGTGGGACGACGCGCTCGGGATCTCTCAAGCCGCGTGCCACAACCGGGAGAGAGAAATGGGTCAGCCGTTCGTCGTCCAGCTACCGAATCGCCCCGGGGAGCTCGCTCATCTGGCGAAGGGTCTGTGCGCTCGCGACATCAACATCATGCAGATCCAGGGCAGCACCGCCGGCGATCTGGCTTGCGCGCTGATCTACACGGATTGCGAGGACGACACGGCCGAGGTCCTCAAGAGCATGGGCTACTCCTTCGTCAAGGGCAGCACGCTGCTCGTCGAGATCGAGGACACGCCGTGCGCTCTGGGCGATTTGACCGAGAAGCTCGCCGACGGCGGAGTCAACGTGACCGGCTTCTGCAAGATAGGCGTTCGGGAGGGCTTCGCTACCTGGTCGCTCTCCACGAGCGACGAGGATCAGGCCCGGGCAATCCTGGGCCTGCCCGAGGTCTACTCCCTGGCGGGCATCTCTCGGGGCTGATCCCTCACGGACGGACGCGCGACCGCGGCATCTTGATCAGCCGGCCGCGCTTGGAGATCGAGCTCGTGGACAAGGCGGCCACGCCCATCGCCACGACTGCCCGCTCCCTGGTGGCGAGTGGCCTGACGATCGCGAGGAACTCCTCGGCACGAGCGCGATCGACGCGGCCCAAGACGGCCTTGCCACGGCCGGTCAGGGCGAGTGTCCGCAGCCGGCGATCCTCCGAATCCTGGCGCCGCTCCACGAGCTGACGCGCAACCAGCGAGTCGACGAGCCGGCTTACGGCCGATGGTGAGCGGCCGATCGTGTCCGCCATGTCAGAAACGGTCATCGTGCCGCTGTCCGCGAGGGCGTATAGCGCGGCCAGCTGGGTGAAGCCGAGGTTCAGCTCGCCGAGCTGAGCCGCGAATCCGATGACGAGGTCCCTCCAGATTGCCCGGCCCATCGCGATCGAGTCCGACAGCTCGCGCGGGTTCTGCATCCGAGGGCGGGCCGCTTCCGCCGGACCCGCGAGAAGCTCTCGGGCCGAGCTCTCGATGGCTGACCAGCTCGGGACGTTGATCGTCGGCAGATGCAGGAATGGGCGGGGATTGTCCCGGAACGCCTGGATCCGGGCCTGCGCGGCGGCCCTCGCTCTGGGCGCCTGGCCTCCGATCCGCGCCATCCTCTGGCCACTCTGCCGACCGGGATCCGGAGCGGCGATCTCCGCCGGCCGGCTCTCCGCGGCCTGATCGCCCGGTCGCCCGGCGATCGGGATCTGCCCCGCTTCGGTTCGCTCCCGAAGATCGTCGGCCGCCGGAGGAGAGGCTGACGGCACGCTCGGAGCTCGTTCCGTCGGTTTCTGGCCGAGCGTGGGGAGCTTGGGTCTGAACTGCGGCATGGCCTCAGGCTACTCCCGCCGGTCGATAGTTGCAAACATGCACGCTTTTTCCGCACGCATGGTTGAGCGTGCACTAACCTGCTGGCGAACAAGTCGTCGGCCGCCGGGCCATGCTCGGCCGCCTGTCCGTTCTGCGCCCGGCGCAGATGGAGCCGCCGCCCGGACGTGGTTCCGGGCTCAGGAGACCGCACGCAACAGATGGATCGAATCGCCTTCGTATTTCCCGGCCAGGGCTCCCAGTCCGTGGGCATGGGCAAGACCCTCGTCGAAGCTTCGCCGGCGGCAGCCGCAGTGATGGCCGAAGCCGATACGGCCCTTGGTGAGTCGATCAGCAAGCTGGCCTTCGAGGGGCCCGCGGAACAGCTCGACCTCACCGTGAACGCTCAGCCGGCCATCGTCGCGGTTTCGGTGGCGTTTCTGGCCGCCCTGCGCGAGCGCTGGGAGCGAGCCGGTGTCGCGGCCCCGCATCCGGCCTTCGCCGCCGGTCACTCGCTCGGTCAGTACAGCGCCATGGTTGCGGCCGGCGTCCTGACTCTCGCCGACGCCGTCCGCCTGGTCCGCGAGCGAGGCAGGCAGATGCAGGCCTCAGGCCAGGGCCGGTCCGGCGCGATGGCCGCAATCATCGGCCTGGACGACTCCCGCATCCCCGAGCTGCTGGCGCTTGGAGCGGGCGGCGGCAGCGTCACGGTGGCCAACCGCAACTCTCCCGGCCAGATCGTCATCTCGGGCGATCGACCCGCGGTGGAGGCAGCGGCCGCCGGCGCGAAGGAACTGGGCGCCCGCCGCGGCATCGTTCTGCCGGTCTCCGTCGCCGCCCACTCGGCCCTCATGGCAGAGGCCGCCCGGGGAATGGCCGCCGTCCTTGCCCCCGTGGCGTTTGCCGATCCGGCCACGCCGCTCCTCGCCAACGCCGACGCACACGCGATCGCCACCGGCGAAGAGGCGCGCACCGAACTGATCGAGCATCTGACGACGGGCGTCGACTGGGTCGCCGCCGTCAACCGGATGACAGCCGAGGGCGTCACGACCTTCGTCGAAGTCGGCCCGGGCAAGGTCCTGACCGGCCTCATCAAGCGAATCGCCCCCGACGCGGCCGCAATAGCGACCGACGAACCCTCGGCCGAGGGTGGCCTCCTCGTGCCGTTCGCGGCCGAGGCGCCGGCAAAGTGAAGACATACGCGGCGATCGAGCCGCGCCCAAAGTAGATCCCAGGAGGAGCCGATCCCGGTGCGAAAGCCTGATTACACGAGAAGAATCGCGGTCACGGGGCTCGGCGTCGTCAGCCCGATAGGCAACGATGTTGACACCGTCTGGGAAGGTCTGACCAACGGCCGCTCCGGCCTTGGCCGCATCACCCATTTCGACGTGACGCCCTACGAACATCAAGTGGGCGGCGAAGTCCGTGACTTCGACGTTACCAAGTACTGGAACTTCAAGGACGCCCGTCGAACCGAGACAACCGTCCACTTCGCGGTCGCCTCGGCCAAGATGGCGGTCGCGGACTCCGGCCTCGAGATCAACGACGACAACCGGTACGACATCGGCGTGATCTACGGCTCCGGCGGCGGCGGCCAGGGCCTCTTCATCAGCAACCAGGCCGTCTGGAAGACCAAGGGCGCGCGCCTCGTGAGCCCGTTCTTCATCGCCAACGGCCTGGTCGACGCGAGCTCGGGAACTATCGCCATCGAGACCGGCGCGAAGGGCCACAACTTCTGCCCCGTCTCGGCCTGCTCGACGGGCACGACCGCGATCGGCGAGGCCGCGGAGGCGATCCGCCGCGGCGACTGCACCGCGGTCATCGCGGGCTCGGCCGAATCGCCGCTGCTCGAACTGGTCCACATCGGCTTCACGAACATGCGCGGCCTGGGCGCTCCCCTGCCGGACAGCCCGCTGGAGACGGCCTGCCGGCCGTTCGACAAGACACGCAACGGCTTCATCCTCGGTGAAGGCGGCGGCGCCCTGATCATCGAGGACCTGGAGCTGGCCAAGGCACGCGGGGCCAAGATCTACGCCGAAGTGGTCGGCTATGGATCGGCCGCGGATGGCTTCGACATGATCGCCCCGGCGAGTCACGGCGAGGGCTCGACCCGGGCCATGAAGATGGCCCTCGAGCGCCGCGGCGTCCCCGCCGACGAGATCGACATGATCAATCCGCACGGGACCGCCACGCCGGTCGGCGATCTGGCCGAGGCGGAGGCGATCTGGGCGGCGTTCGGGAGCCACACCCCCAACATCCTGATCTCCGCGACCAAGTCGATGACCGGTCACATGATGGGCGCGGCGGGATCCTTCGAAGGCGTGGCGACGGTCCTGAGCCTGTACCACCAGATCGTTCCGGGCACGCTCAACTACCGAGAGCCGGACCCGGAGTGCAACGTGAACGTCGTTACCGAGACGATCGAGAGGCCGCTTCGATACGCGCTCTCGAACAACATCGGGCTGGGCGGCCACAACGCGGCCGTGATCTTCAAGCGATACACCGGCGACTGAGCCGGCCCAGCCACTTGCCCGGGACGGCCTCCGTCAGGCCGCCAGCCGGCGGCGCTTGGCCGCCAGCTCGACCGGATCGGCCGACTGCGAACCGGCCGTCCTGAAACGAGCCACCAGCTCGTCGAGAGAGGCAGCCCGCAGAGCCAGGTCCTCGGCGATCGAGGACACGGTCCGTGCCTGCATCGACATCTTCTCGGTAGCCGCGGAGACCTCGTCGGAGGCCGCGGAGTTCTCCTCGGACACCGCCGCGATGGATTCCACCGAGGACGCGACCGTCGAGGCGGACGAGGTCATCCGGCTGGCGGCTTTGTCCGTCTGAGCTGCGATCGAGGCGATCGCGTCCGAAGCGGTCACGACCCGGCCCGAGGAGTCGCGGATCTCCTCGAGTGCCCTGAAGACCCCGGCCAGAACCGCGTCGCGGGATTCCGTGGCGTCGGCGATGGCTCGGAGGGCGGCGGCGGATTCTTCTGCCAGAGAGCTCCCGGAGAGGACGTCGTTCGCGCCGGACTTCATGGCGTCAACGGCCTGCTCGGTCTCGTGCTGGACCTGGGTGATGAGGGCCGCGATCTCCTTGGTGGCGCTGCTGGAGCGCTCGGCGAGCTTTCGAACCTCGTCGGCGACGACGGCGAAGCCCTTGCCCATCTCGCCCGCCCGGGCCGCTTCGATGGCGGCGTTGAGGGCGAGCAGGTTGGTCTGCTCGGCGATGTCGTTGATCGTCTCGACGATGGCACCGATCTGGTCGGACTTCGAGCCGAGCTCGCCGACCTTGGCGGCGGTCGCATCGACGGAGGACTTGATACGGCTCATTCCTGAGGCGGCGTCGTTCACGGAGCGAGTTCCGTGTGCCAGCGCCTCGGCCACGCGGGCCGTGTGGGGAGCCATTTCCTTGCTGGCGTTCTCGGCTCGAGCGACTGCCTGGGCAGTGGCTTCGATCGCGGCGCCGGCCTCTTCGATCCTCCGGCTCGTCTCCGACGCGCTGGCTCGGACCTGCTCGATGACTTCGATGAGAGCCTGGGCGCTGGTGCCGGTGTCCGATGCGGCGCGAGCCTGGTCAGATGCTCCGGCCGCGACCTGGCTCATCGTCTTGGAGATGGACTCGGTCGCTCCGTCACTTTCCGATGCCGCCTCGCGCAGCTGCGAGCTTGTGGTGGCAACCGCGGCCGCGGCACCGCGAACCTCGCCGATTGCCAGGCCCAGCTGGTTGCGGGCCAGCTCGTAGCTGTCGATCGTCGCGTCGAGCCGGTCCACGAGCATGTTCGTCGCTTCGGCGGCATCGCCGATCTCGTCGTGGCCGAGCTTCTCGATGCGGGCCGACGGCGGCTGGACGCCGACGGTGAGGTCGTTGGCGGCCAGGGCCGCCATGGCCGCCGCAAGATCCGTGGCGGTCTCGTCGGCAAGGGTCGTGATGGCCGCGCGAACGGCGCGCACGTCCCGCCGGATTCGGCGCGAGATGAGGAGGCCCACCCAGATCCCGACGACGATCGCGACGCCGAGCAGGATGAGCACGAGCTTGCTGGCGAAGTCGAACTGCCCGCTCGCCGTGCTGGCGGTCGAATCGGCGCCCGCGAGAATATCCGCCTCCCAGGCCTTGGAGGTGTTGTTCAGGGCATCCCAGGTGTCATTGGGCGCGCCGTCGTTCAGATATGCGTAGCCCTGGAGCGACTGCCCATCCCGGGCCATCTGGAGCACCGTCGCGGTCTGGTCCCGATAGGAGTGCCAGAGATCGGTCATCTTCTGCAGGGTGGCCCGCTCGGCGTCACTCGAGATGAGTGGCGTGTAGGCCGTCAACTCCTGATCGATGGCCGCGGACGTCGAGGCGATGTCGTCTTCGGCCGCCTTCCGCTCGGCCGTCGGCGCGAGAAGGTCGATGAACTGGCGACGCCGGTACGTCCCGATCTCCTGCTCGATCTTGAGCACGGACGTGACGGCGGGCATCCGTTCGGTGCGCATGAGCTGCACCTGCCCGTTGATCGAGGACATCTGGGCGAGCGCGACCGCGCTCAGCGCGACTTCCAGGAGGGTGAGGAAGCCAAACGCGAGAAGGAGCTTCGTCCGGATGGACAGGTGAGGCATGACCGTACCCCTATGGAGCGATCGCAGGGAACACACGCCTCTCGGCACGATCGCCCGTCTGGTTGGTCTTCGGTCTCGTTCGGCGAATCCGTAGCGGCGCGGATAGGAATTCCTTCGGTTCGGACGAGCATCCGGGCCACCCACAACGGAGTAGTCGAACCGTTGTATGCCGGTCCGGCCGGCTGTACGCTTCGGGAGTCCTGCGGACCGTTGGGGACGCACGACGAGCGATCCGGCTGCCCATAGGGAGCCGCAATGTCGGGCGAGATGACCGCTGCCTGGCAACTGCTGACTGCGGTTGCCCGCGCCCGCCACCAGCTCTCCGCCACGCGTCCGCAGATATGGGAGCGTGCTCGCCTGCCCACCGCCGAGCACGCGGTCATCGTCCGGCCGGCCGAGGGTGCGCCGCGGGCCGGGGCCGCCAGTATGGCCGCCGAGGTCGTGATGCGCCTGACCCTGGAGATGCACCTCCAGAGCGGGCGGCGGCTGACCAGCTGCCTGGATGTGGTCGCCGCACCGAACCGCTGGCGCGCCACTCCGTACATCGAGTACGAAGATGGGACCGGCGAGCTCGTATGGCAGGGCCAGATGGTCGAATGCGGCGATTTGCCGGAACTCGTCGACGCTCTTGACCGCGCCACCCAGTCCCTGATAGAGGCCACGCTCAGCCTGGACTTCGCGGCGCTGGCGGCCAGCTAGTCCGTCCGAGGCCTCGGCGAACCCGCGGCGCGCACTCGTTCCACCTCGCTGGTCTGCCCCTCGCGTCAACTAATGAATACTATGGCACTCAATGTTACGATCGGGCCATGGTCGGCAAAGTCGCTGCCAGGGCGGAGGCCCGGGCTGATGGGCTCTCGGCGGAGACCCTGGAGACGTGCAGGCTCCTCGTAGAGTTCCTGCATGCGGCTTATGCCGCCCGCCGCGAGTCCGACCTCCAGGACCCGGTCGCGATCGCGATTTCCCCATACGGCGACGCGGCCGGCGACGGAGACGGGGAAGCGGCCGGGCGGGCCGGACGGGCCGGGCGGCGCAACGATTTGCCATCCGCCCGGAGGAACGCTCCGTCCGGTCTCGGGCGAGTCGAGGCGCGGCCGATGTCCAGCCATGCCGTGCGGGCGGCCGTCCACGTCCACGAGCACGGCGAGCGGACGATCGGCGAGCTTGCGGCCGGCCTGGGCATCTCCTACGGCTGGGCCAGCAGAGTGGTCGACGAGCTCGAGACGGCGCACTACGTCGTCCGGCAGCGGGACGTGTACGACCACCGGATCGTGCGGATACGCCTCGATCCCACCGCGGTCGAGGCCGTGGAACGGGCCTACAGGTGGCGTGAGCGAGACGTCCAGGAGGCTCTCAAACCGCTTTCAGAGGAGGAAAGGGACGCCGTCAGGACATTTCTTCGTGGCGTGACGGAAAAGCTGCGAGGAAACCGCGCTGAGCGCTCGGAGAGCGGGGGTCAGGCCTGACCAACTACAATCCTCTGGCCGGTTCTGGCCGCCCGTGTGAGGCCGAGCAGCGCCGGTAGCCGTCCCACCGGCGAGCGGATTCGCCCGTCGGGGCAGTTCAGTCGGACGCCGCCGGCGGTGTCCCCGCTTGCCGTACGTCCTAGGAGATGGCCAGTGCCAACCCGAGATCCAGCCCGCCGCGCCGTCGTCACCGGCCTTGGGGCAGTCACCCCGATTGGGAATACCGCGCCGCTCTACTGGCAGAACCTCATCGCCGGGGTCAATGGCGTGGGCCCGATCACGCAATTCGATTCGTCCGGCCTGGACGTTCGAATCGCCGCCGAGGTCAAGGACTTCGACCCTGCCACCGCGATGGATCGGAAGATGGCTCGCCGCATGAGCCGATTCATCCACCTGGCCATGGCCGCTTCGACGGAAGCCGTGAACGATGCCGGCCTCGACTTCAGCGCGATGGACCCGGACCAGCGCGATCGAGCGGCCGTCTGCCTCAACACCGGCGGCGGGGGGATGGACCAGGTCATCATCGGGACGCAGGTCATCGCCGAGAAGGGGCCGGGACAGGTTTCGCCGTTCGCCATTCCGGCCCTGTCGGGGTCCATGGCCGCCTGCCAGGTCTCCATGAAGTTCGGCATTACCGGCCCGGTGATCACCCAGGTCGCGGCCTGCGCCAGCAGCGTGATCGCGTTCATCGACGGAATGCGGATGATCAACCAGGGCGAGGTGGACGTGGCCCTCGTCGGCGGCACCGAAGGATCGCTTCTGCCGATCGCCTTCGCCGCCCTCGGGAACATGGGCGCTCTCTCTCGACGCAACGACGACCCCACCCGCGCTTCGCGGCCGTTCGACAAGGATCGCGACGGCTTCGTCTTCGGCGAGGGCTCGGCGGTGATCGTCCTGGAATCGGCCGAGCACGCGATGGCCCGCGGGGCGAACATCCTGTGCGAGGTCCTGGGTGGCGGCATGACCGCGGACGCGTTCCACATCAGCGCGCCCGAGCCTACGGGTCGCGGCGCGGCCGCGGCGATGACGAAGGCCCTCCGCAACGCCGACGTCGCTCCCGACGAGATCGATTACATCGTCGCCCACGGGACGTCCACGCCGCTCAACGACATGACCGAGACCAAGGCGATCAAGACTGCCTTCGGCGCGCACGCCCGCAAGGTCGCCATCAGCTCGCCGAAGTCCATGGTCGGCCACCTCCTCGGGGCGGCCGGCGCGGTCAGCGGCCTGGCGGCCATCGGGTCCATCCGCGACGGCATCATCCCGCCCACCACGAACCTCGAAACCCCCGATCCGGAGTGCGACCTGGACTACGTCCCCAACGTCAGGCGGCTCCAGAAGGTCGACACGGCGATCATCAACGGCTTCGGGTTCGGCGGTCAGAACGCGGTCGTGGTCTTCCGCCGGTTCATCGCCTGAGCGAGCCGGAGCGAGAGTCTTCGCGGATCGCGCCTCGGCCGGAGCCGCTTCGCCCGGCGGCGCCTACCCGGCGGCGCCTGCCCGGACGGCGGACCCGCCGATGGGTCGGCCGGCCCATCGGCGCCCGGGTTGTAGGATGCCGAAGTGAGACGCAGACGAGTCGTGCCGCCGTGGCTTCGCCACGGTTTCGAAGCTGGAGTGGTGGGCGCCTTGCTGTCGGCCGGGACCCTGGTGGCCTTCCAGCTCAGCCGTCCCGCGCCTCGTCTGACCGTGCCCAACGGCGTGGACGGCTCGATGATCCTGACGCCGGCGGTGGTCGCGCTCGGCATATTCGTGGTGAGCTATCCCACGCTCCTGGCCGCCACCCGCCAGGAGGCGGTCCTGGGGGTGATCGCCGCCTTCCTGATCGCGGCCGACGTCCTGATGCTCATCTCGCTGAGTCAGCGCGACTCGGTCATGGTCCACGCCCTCGCCCGCCCGCTTCCGCTGGGAGTCGTCGGAGTGGCGCTGGCAACGCCGGTGGCGATCATCGCCCTCGTCATCGGGCAGACCTCCGCGCCGCTCGGTTTCGGCCGCTCGGCAGGGCTTCGGTCCACTCTCGTGGGAGCCGTGCTGGCGCTGCTGGTCGTCCTGGTCGCCGGCTATTCGATCTAGGCGGGGGCGGCGCACCGGGCGCGCGGCTCGGCTGTCCGGCCGCGCTGGGCGACCTCTGAGCGGCCGCTATGCCACAGGTGCCCGTTCGGCGCCCCGGAGGCCCACCGCGCCGGCGGCGGCCGCCCCACCGGCCCGACGAAGCCGCAGCGAGTTGGTCACGACCGTGACCGAGGACGAAGCCATCGCCGCGGCCGCGAGGGCCGGGTTCAGAGTGATCCCCCAGATCGGGTAGAGCAGGCCCATGGCGATGGGAATGAGAACGACGTTGTAGCCGAACGCCCAGAAGAGATTCTGGCGGATGACGCTCATCGTCCGCCGCGAAAGCTCGATCGCCCTCTGCACTCCCCGCGGGTCGCCGCCGACGAGGGTCACGTCCGAGGCCTCCATGGCCACGTCCGTGCCCGTCCCGATGGCGATGCCGACGTCGGCCCGGGCGAGAGCCGGCGCGTCGTTGATGCCGTCGCCGACCATTGCCACTCGCTTGCCGCGGGCCTGGATCGTGGCCACGGCGTCGGCCTTGCCGGCCGGCAGCACCTCGGCAAGGACGTGTTCGGGGGCGATGCCCACGGCCGCAGCCACGGACCGGGCGGTCCGGGCCTGGTCGCCCGTGACCAGCCACACTTCGATGCCGCCGGCCTGGAGCTCGCGCACGGCGGCGACCGCCTCCGGCTTGATCTCGTCTACGGTCGAAAGAAGGCCCGCGGCGCGGCCATCGACCGCGACGCAGGTCGTGGCGGAGGCATCGTCGGCGGCCGGAGGAAGTGCGGACACATCCACGCCGTTCTGGGCGAGGAACGCCGCCGTCCCGACGAGGACGTCCCGGCCTTCGACGCGGCCCCGTACTCCGGGGCCGGCGACGGCGGCAAAACCCTCCACTGCCCGGCCGCCCAGACCGCGCTCGCCGGCGGCGGTCAGGATCGCGGTCGCGAGCGGATGCTCGCTGCCGCGCTCCACGGAGGCGGCAAGGTCAAGCACCTCGTCCGCCTCGAAGCCAGGCGCGACCAGGACCTGGCCCAGTGAAGGCCGGCCACGGGTCAGGGTGCCCGTCTTGTCGAAGACCACGGCGTCGACGCGGGCCGCCAGCTCGAGCGCCTCACCGCCGCGGATCAGGATTCCGGCCTCGGCGCCGGCGCCCGTGCCGACCATGATCGCGGTGGGGGTCGCGAGCCCCATCGCGCACGGACACGAGATCACCACCACGGTGATGAATGCCACAAGGGCGTGGGTCGGCCGCGGCTCGGGGCCGAGCGCGAACCAGATCGCGAAGGTGATCGCACCGACCGCCAGGACGATCGGCACGAAGATGCCGCCGATCCGGTCCGCCAGTCGCTGGATCGGCGCCTTGGAACCCTGGGCGCGGCGCACCAACTCCACGATCTGAGCCAGCGCGGTGTCCCGACCGACACGAGTCGCCCGGAAGAGGAATGTGCCCCGGCCGTTCATCGTCCCCCCGATGACCTCCGAGCCGGCGCTCTTGTCCACGGGCATCGGCTCGCCCGTCAGCATCGACTCGTCGACCGAAGACTCGCCCTCGGCCACGCGGCCGTCGACCGGCAGTCTCTCGCCCGGACGGACGCGAACCAGGTCGCCGACTCGCACTTCTTCGAGCGGCACGTCCACTTCCGCTCCGGCCCGAACGATCCGGGCGGACCGAGCCTGAAGTCCGATCAGCGCCTTGACCGCGCCGAGGGTCTGGCCCTTCGCCCGAGCCTCCAGCCAGCGGCCCAGCAGGATCAGGCCCACGATGGCCGTGGAGCTGTCGAAGTACGGCACGGGGTCGATGCCGGCGGATCGGAGCACGCCCGGCGCCAGCGTGACGAAGACGCTGTAGGCCCAGGCCACGCTCGTTCCGACGACCACGAGCGTGTCCATGTTCGTGGACATGTGGATCGCGGAACGGTAAGCCGCCCGGTAGAAGCGGGCGCCGGCCCAGAACTGCACGAACGTCGCGGGAACGATGAGGGCCCACGACATCTGCTCCATCGTGAGGGGCAGGTTGGGCGCGTACATCAGGAACATCGCCAAGGCCGCGACGGCGATCGAAACGCCGGCTCGGAGGCCGAGCGCCCGCTGCTCCGTGGCTCGTTCGGCCGACTCGGCATCGGCTTCGTCCAGCAGGTTCGAGCGGCTCGTGTCCGTGCCCTCGGGCATCTTGCGAACTTCGTAGCCGGCCGCTTCGATTGCCCGCGCCAGCTCGTCGAGACCTGCCGTCTCGGGCAGGTACCGGATCGTCGCGGTCTCCGTGGCCAGGTTGACGCTGGCCTCCGCGACGCCCGGGGTCTTGCGCAGGTAGCGCTCGATCCGGTTGACGCATGAGGCGCAGCTCATCCCCTCGATGGGGAGCTGTATCTCGGCCGATTGGCCGGGAGCGGCGGTGGAGTTGGTGTCCGACGGGGCGGCGGGATCGAGGGTTTGCATACTCCTGGGGAGTATATCCCATCGGTCCAGTCCGGCAACGCAGCCGTCCGGCTGCCGGCGCGGCGAACCCCTACGGAAGCGACGCCGCGAGGCTGAGACCCGTCTCCCGCTCGGCCAGATCCCACAGGGCGGCATGCTCGGCCGGGTTCGCGATGGAGCCCACGACGCGCCGGATCACCGGATGACCGAAGGCCAGCCATTTCGGGGCGTACAGGGCGCCGCCTCGCGCGCCGGGATCCGTGGCGGCCCGGAGCTGCGGCAGCGCGCCCATCTCCGGCGGCTGGGCGACGAACAGCAGCCTGGCCCAGAGCCTGTGCTGGAAGCCGTCCATCGACGCCGCGGCCGTCGTCTGCAGCTCGGTACGGGAGTAGCCGGGATCGGCCGCGAAACCGTGGATGCCGCGGCCGCCCAGCCGCCGGTCGAGTTCGAAGGCGAACTCGAGCATCGCCCGCTTCGAGATGCCGTAGGCCATCCAGGGGTCGTAGTGGCCGCGCAGCTGGAGGTCGTCGATGACGAACTTGCGGACGCTGAAGCGGGCGATCGAAGTCGTGCAGACGACCCGGGCGCCGGGGCCCTTACCGGTGGCGCCCGCCGCGGCCAGCGCCGGCAGCAGGCGCATCGTCAGCGCGAAGTGGCCCAGGAAGTTGGTCCCGAACTGCGTCTCGAAACCGTCCGCGGTCGTACCTTCCGGAACGGCCATCAGACCCGCGTTGTCGAACAGCATGTGGATGCGTGGATGAGCGGCGGCGACTTCGGCGGCGAAGGACTCCACCGCGGCCAGCGACGCGAGGTCGAGCGGCCGGACCTCGACCTGAGCCTCCGGCGTCTCGGCTCGGATCAGCCCGCGGGCAGCTTCGCCTTTGGTCATGTTGCGCGCCCCGATGACGACCAGCGCACCGTGAGCGGCGAGGTGCCGGCAGGTCACCAGACCCAGCCCCCGGTTGCCGCCGGTGACCACGGCCACCCGGCCGGCCAGGTCCGGAATGTCGTTGGCGTTCCAGGCCACAGGATCTCCTCGAGAGGGTGCGTGCCGGAGCGGTCGGCTCAGGACAGGGTGGTGGTGGCGGTGGTGGCGCCGCGCTCCTCGATCTCCATCTGCTCCAGCGCGATCGCGATCGCGAGAGCAAGCGGGACGTCGAAACCGGGGGCAATGCGGATGGCGTAGGCACCTCGGAGGCTGAGCCAGCGCCGTGAGGCGGTCATGACCTCCCGATCGTTCATCGTGGCGCGGAACTCGTGATCCCAGATGTTGCCGCTGATCCGCAACTCCGAGCGGTCGACGAAGACCACCTTGAACTTGTCGCGCAGGAACGTCATGAGGGCTTTCTGGACGGTCGCCACGACGACGTCGCCGCGCTTGATCTCGAAGGTGGACCGAATGTGCATCAACGACGCGTTGATCTGGTAGAGCGGCTGGCCGCTCAGGTCGAGCAGGATCAGAGTCCGTCTGATCGTGAAGGCCTTGCCATCCACCTCGAAAGCACGGTTTCCGGCGGCATCCTGGATCCACAGGTCCCCGCTCAGCGAGAGAAGCTTCTCCTGGAGGACGTACATCTGTTCCGGCGGCGTCTGGCCCTGGGGCGTCTGGCTCGACGGCTGGTTCGGCTGCATCTGGACCCCTTCTCGGCGCGCGGGAGTGAAGGACCGGTCGAGCGTACGGCATCGATCCGGGATCGGCCAGACCGCAGTTGCGCGGCAGGGTCTAAATTGCGCGCATGCTCGAGACAGAAGCGGAGATCGCCGAGCTGCAGCGTCTGATCGACGCGACGCTCGAGAGAGCCAACAGCCACATGCTGGACATCCTGACTCCGGATCGACGGCTGACTGCGCGCCAGGTGGCCGCCTATCTGACCGGGACGCGCCACGTCGCCTTCGCCACCGTCAACGCCCGCGGAGAACCGCGCGTGTCGCCGCTGGACGCGCTGTTCATCCACGGGCGATTCGTCATGGGCACGGGCGCCGGAGCGGCGCGGGTGGCTCACCTGCGGGCAAACCCGGCCTGCTCGGCCGTTCACCTGGACGCCGACAGGGTGGCCGTCACCGTCAACGGAACGGTCGAATGGATCGGCCGCGACCACCCGGACAATGCGGAGATCGTGGAGACGTGGCGATCCGTCTACGGCATCGACCCGTACAGCCTGGGCGACGTGGTCATGTTCAGGATCGCGCCGACGTCGATGTGGGCGTTCGCCTCGGACCCGTCGGGTTTTCCGTCGTGACCGAGCGCGCGTCGACTCACGCGGCCGACGGGACCGGCGTCATGCGAGCGGTCGAGTTGCAGCGCCCCGGCCCGGTGGCGGAGGGCCCGCTCCGGCTGGTCCAACGGCCGCTGCCGGAGCCGGGACTCGGGCAGCTGCGGCTGAGGCTGGCGGCCTGCGCGGTCTGCCGCACGGATCTCCAGCTCGCCGAAGGGGACGTAGAAGCGCGGCGTCTGCCGATCGTGCCCGGCCACCAGGCGGTCGGCAGGGTCGAGGCGATCGGAGCCGGTGTCTCGGGCTGGTCGATCGGCGATCGAGCCGGCGCCTACTGGCTGTTCGGGGCCGACGGCACGTGCCGGTTCTGCCGCAGCGGCCGAGAGAACCTCTGCGAAGCGGCCGAGTTCACCGGCTGGGATCGAGACGGCGGCTACGCCGAAGCGATGATCGTGCGGGCCGACGTCGCGGTCCGGATCCCGGATGGCTTCGACGACCTGTCCGCGGCACCGCTCCTGTGCGGCGGCGTCATCGGCTACAGGGCTCTGCGAGTCTCCGGCATCGAGCCGGGCGGCCGGCTCGGCCTGTTCGGCTTCGGAGCGTCGGCATCGCTGTGCATCCAGGTCGCCCGCCACTGGGGCTGCGAGGTCCACGTGCGCGTCCGCTCGGAGCACGAGCGGCAGCGCGCCCTGGAGCTCGGCGCCGCCTCGGTCGGCGGCTACTCGGATGCGACGCCGCCACTCGACGCGGCGATCACGACGGCGCCCGCCGGCGACGTGGTCGTGGCCGCTCTCCGGGCAGTGGATCGGGGCGGGATCGTGGCGGTCAACGCGATCCACCTGGACCGCGTCCCGGAGTTCCCCTACGAGTGGCTGTGGCTGGAACGCCAGCTCCGCAGCGTGGCCAACGTCACGCGCCGCGACGCCGCCGAGTTCATGGAGCTTGCCGCGGCCATACCGATCCGGACGCAGACGGACCTCTATCCGCTGGCCGCGGCCAACGACGCCCTCCGCGCTCTCTCGGAAGGCCGGGTTCGCGGCGCCGCCGTCCTGACGATGGAGGCTTGAGGATCCCGATTCGTCAGGCGGCGGGTCGTCCTCGAACGGAGGGCTGCGGAATCCGGCCCAGCGCCCTATGACTCCCAGGTCCGTGGCCGCCGGGGCAAATGCGGGGGTGTCCACTCGAGGCGGCCGCCGATAGGTTGTGTCGTGACGAGCTCGTCTCGGAAGTGCGAGCCGACCTCCGAGAGGTGCCCGATGAACCCGGCAAGCCTTCACAGACCCGGCCGCGTTCCGAGAGCCGGCCGCGTGTGGCTAGGGGGCCGCGCCGCGGCTGCCGTCGCCTTCTCGATCGCGATCGCCGCGGTCGTCGCCTTTGCCGGCGTTCCGCGCACCCAGGCCCAAACGACCGTATCGGTCATCGCGTCGGCCGATACATACGCCGACTCCTCGGCGCCCACGACCAACTTCGGCGGCGCCGCTCAGCTGCGCGTCGACGGATCGCCGACTGTGGACGCGTTCCTCCGCTTCGATGTGAAGACCGTATCGGGAACGGTGCAGCGAGCCACGCTGCGGTTGTACGCAAACTCGGCCTCCACCACGGGCTACGACGTCTACGTCACCAGCGGCGGTTGGACTGAAAGCGGACTCAACTGGACGACGGCGCCGGCCCTCTCGTCGAAGTCCCTCGGCTCGGCCGGCGCGTTCGCGGCGGATACGAGCACGGACGTGGACGTCACGCCAGCGGTCAGGGCCGGCGGTTCCGTGGACCTTGCGATCCTGGATCGGAGCGCCACCGCGATCAGCTTCGGGAGCCGCGAATCGGCCAACCCGCCGACTCTCCTGCTGACCCTGGGCTCGGGACCGAGCTCGACGGCCACCGTCCACCCGACCGCGACCGCGACCGCGGCGCCGACCGCGACCGCGAGCCCGAGTTCGAGCTCCACCACGTCCACGGCGCCGACCGCGACCCCGAGCTCCACCACGTCCGCGCGGCCGACCGCCGGACCGAGCTCCGCCCCGACTCAGACCGCCTCTCCCCATCCGTCGGCGACGCCGGGGCCGAGCGGGACCCCGCCGGCCCAGGGCGATCCGGTTCTCATCGGCGCCGGCGACATCTGCGTCACCTCGATCATCGGAAACGCGGCCGCGACCGCCAGGTTGATCGAGGCACGCCCGGGGGCCCGGGTCTTCACCCTCGGCGACAACTCCAATGAGACGGGCACGGCGAGCCAGTACACCAGCTGCTACGCGAAGACCTGGGGCGCCTTCCTTGATCGGACCCGCGCCACGATCGGGAACCACGACTGCATGACGGCCGGCTGCGCTCCCTACTACGCCTACTTCGGGAGCGCGGCAGGGCCCGCGGGCAAGGGCTACTACAGCTACGACCTGGCCAACAACTGGCACGTGATCGTCCTGAACACGCAAGGATTGGAGGTCGGAGGAACCGGTGCGGGCTCGCCGCAGGAGACGTGGCTGCGGGCCGATCTCGCCGCGAGCGCGGGCAAGCACATCATCGCCATGTGGCACATCCCTGTCTTCACCTCCGGACTGCTTTCGCGAAGCGCATACGACATCTGGTGGCAGGACCTGTACGCCGCCCACGCCGACCTGATCCTCGACGGCCACGACCATCTCTACGAGCGCTTCGCGCTCCAGTCTCCTGCCGGCAAGGCCGATCCGAAAGGCATCCGCGAGTTCATCGTCGGGACCGGCGGGGCTCCCCCCCAGGTCTTCGGCGCGACGGCCGCCAACTCGGAGGTCCGTCACGCCGGCACGTTCGGAGTGCTCGAGCTGACCCTCCACGCCCACAGCTACAGCTGGCGGTTCCTGCCGGCCGCGGGCGGGACGTTCACCGACTCCGGCACGCAGGCGACTCACAGCTGACGCGAGCGCCGCGGGTCGGATCCGCGGCCGCCGCAGTCTGGAGCGGCCTCTGCTGAGGCTCAGGGGTTGTCCGGCGGCACGATCGGGCTGTGCCAGGAAGCCGCGACCTCCGTGCGCCAGGCCGAGACCGAGCGGCAGACGCCCGAACCGATGAAGAGGGCCGAGTAGGCTGCCCAGCTCACGGGCGCGCCGAGCGTCAGGACCAGGGCGCACGTCCCCGCCCCGATGGCGAAAGCCACGGAGTTCTGCGAGACGTAGAAGCTCTGGCAGCGGACGCGCAGGTCGGCCGGGGCCAGCCTGTAGAGCCTCTCGTTCGCGGCCAGCACGCCCGCGTTCCCCGCTCCGCTGAACAGCGCCGACCCAATGACCAGGATCGGCAGGGCGAGCGGGTTGCCGGGGAACGCCGATGCGCAGATGAGCGCGGCCAGGGCCCGCAGGACCAGCGAGGCACGGAAGACGCGGCTGGACGAGCCGCCCAGCAGGAATGAGCCGGCCGCCATGGAGCCGATGAGGGCGCCGCCGGACCCCGCCGCCGACAGAGTGACCGCGTAGCCCGCCGACGCGTGGAGGACGTTGATCGAGTACAGCGACAGATACGGGATGAGGCCCTGGCCGACGGAGGCGATCGCCGAGGCGGTCGAGAATCGCCGGAACTCCTCCGGGAGCGGCACCGTGGTTGCCTCGCCGGATCGGACCAGGACGCGACCCGGCCGCGGCAGCTGCGAGACGGCGTAGGGCGTCAGGGCGGAGGCGAGGCCGCCCACGAGGAACAGCGCGGAGTAGGACCACAGGCCGATCGTCCGCAACCCCGCGTCGAGAAGCACGCCCGTCGGAAGGAGCAGCAGCGTGGAGAGGGCCATCGTGGCCGCGCCCATTCGAGGGCCCACGAGACGCCGTTCCTCCTCGTGGAGCACTACCGCGGTCCAGAGGGTGATGTTCGAGCCCGAGAGCGCACCGGCGGTCTGGCCGATCGCGACGGTGGCAGAGACGAGCAGGATCGCGACCGGGGCCGTGATGAGTCCGATCATGTATGCCGCGACGACCGCGGCGTGGACGAACCCCCGCATCTCGAAGACGGCCAGGGCCAGTGTCAGGCGCCGCAGGTTGCCCCGCAGGCGCCTCAGGATCTGGGGTGCGAGCGCCTGCGTGACCGACCCGGCGATCGGTATCGCTCCGACGACGGTTACGAGCTCCGGCGCGGCGCCGAGCTTGAGGAGCAGCGGCACGAAGAGGGCGTCGGAGGCATAGGAGATCGTGCAGGCCTGGCCGACGGCGATCGCCTGGAACGGCCGGTACCGGGCCGCGGCGAAAGCGCGCCAGCGCTCGAAATGAGGAAGACGCATCGCCCCCATGATGCGTCAGAAGGGCCGGATCGTCCGGGAAGCCGATTCGGGCGGCGAGCCCGCCGGGTTCGGCCACGCAACCGGCGGCCGCGACGGATCCTACTGGCGCGCGACGGGCCTCATCGCGTAGACGCCGATCACGGCCGGGCTGCAGGGGTCGAGGAGCAGCTCGCAGCCGACCTCGCCCGCCTTGATCAGGTCGCCGAGGAAGCGGGCCTCCTGGGCTGGCAGGCCGACGTAGATCGTGCCCTTGTCCGTTGGGACGGGGTTGACGTCGTCTTCGAAGCCTTCGATCTCGAAGCGCCGGCGCAGCTCGTGGATCGGCACATAGGGCCGGCTCTTGATGAAGCGGCGCATCTGAGCCATGGTGCACGAGGCCCTCTGAGCGGCCGACATACCGACCATAGGTTCGGCCTCGAAACCCGGCTCGGAGTCTTCAGCGGGCGGCCCGGAAATGGCCTCGGAGAAGACGGGCGGAACCACCGGAGCGGTCATCTGCATGCCGCCGCGGCTCCGATTCCTCTGGCGGAGTGGCCGCGCGGCGGGGCTGCCCGCCCGCGCCTCCGCGTCGCTCGGGGCGTACCGGTTCGATGCGACGTGGCCATCCATGGCCGTATCCGTGAGCCCGACCGAATGCGACTCATCGGCGCGGCCGTCCGCCTCGGGGCCGAGCGCTTCCGGTGGGAGCGGCAGGACGGCATCCCGGCCGACCGCCACGACTCCCCCGCCGGTACCGTGCCCGCGGCCGCGCCTCCGAGGACTCATGGCGTCAGCGAGCCGCCGCGAGCTCGACGGCTTTGTCGGGCGCCGTGCCGGCGAGAACTTCGCGCGCGTACTTCGCCGCGAAGGAGCTGGCCGCCTGCTCGGGCTCGATGGCCTTGATCGAGGATTCGTCCAGGCCGTAGCCGTACTTGATGGCGGCGACGTTCTCTTCGACGTACTTCTTGGGCAGCACGGCGCGGAGGGCGTCGTCCGTGAACTCGACGTCGCAGACACACAGCAGGCGGCCCAGGGCGATCATGTTGCCGAAGAGGTCGCGCCCGAACTTGTCCACGCCGAGCTGCAGGAACGGGATCTCCTCGCCGCGCTCGCCGGGCTTGATCAGGTCGCAGTCGGCGATCACGTAGTCCGTGGTGAGGTGCATCGGACCGCGGTCGGCGAGGCGAACCACGACGTCGGCGCATTCCACCACGAAGTTGGATATCGGTTCCCGGTCATAGGTGAGGAATGCCTCGCTCATGCCGCCGCGGACCGACGAGTCGTAGTCGAAGAGCAACGTCACGTGGTAGTCCATGACCGCGAGCAGGCTGGCCATGGTGCTGCCGATGACGCGAACGCCCTGACCCCCGACCCCGTCGATGACGATGAACTTGGCGCTCATGCCTTCTCTCCATCGGTGGACGGCCCGGCGGGCTTTGCCGCTCCGACGGGGACCGGCTCTTCGTTCTTGATGATGCCGAGCTGCTTGGGTTCGAGGTGAGTGGCGCCGCGCGGAGCCGCCTTGTAGCTCGACTTGTAGTCCTCGAGCATCTCGAACGCGGACCCGAAGCCGATGCGGCGGCCGTTGTTCTCGATGCACTGGCTGGCGATGTCCACGAAGGCGAAGCCCGGCCACTCGATCGCTTCCTTGATGGCCCGGCGCATCGGTCCCTGATGGTAGACCGTGGTCTTCGCGTAGAAGGCGTTCTGGTTCGTGTTCACCAGACCCTGGAGGTTGATCGGCGAGAAGCCCGATCCTGCCGGCGACGAAAGCGTCGTGGTTCCCTTCGGCGTGGTGGGCCCCGTCTGACCGCCCGTCAGGCCGTAGATCTCGTTGTTGTTGCAGAGGACCGTGACGTTCGGGTTGCGCCTGATCGAGTGCAGCAGGTGATTGCCGCCGATCGAAGCCGTGTCGCCGTCACCCGCGACGACGATGACGTTGAGCTCGGGCCGGACCGTCTTGATCGCCTCGGCGACCGGCAAGGTTCGGCCGTGCAGCGTGTACACGGACTCGAAGTTCATGTACGCGCCCATCCTGCCGGTGCAGCCGATACCCGTGACGATGACGGTGTTGGTCTTGTCCAGGCCCACCTCGTCCATCACGGTGGCGAGCTGCTGCATGATCAGGCCGATGCCGCAGCCTGGGCACCAGATCGTGGGGAAGAGATCGGTCTTGAGCTTGTCCTTGACAGCCATGGGTTATTCCTCTGAGCCGGTCAAGCGACCGAAGCCGACGCCGAAGCATCGGCGGCCGTCGCGCTGCCGGGCTCGGACTCCTTGGGAAGCAGGCCGATTCGATCGAGGCCTTCGCGGACGGCCTCGAGGCTCATCCGGCCGCCGAGCAGCGGCACTCGCTCGACTCGACGCAGGAGCATGTGTTCGATGACGCTGGCGTACTGGCCGTCGCTGCCTTCGATCACGACGATCTTCTTGTAGCGCGCCGCGATCTCGGTCAGCTCGTTGCCGAGGACCGGCCACAGGCGGATGGGCCGGAACAGGGCAAAGTGCGGTGCCAGGGGCTGGGCCACCCGGCGGGTAATGCCGAAGGCGATTACGAGCGTGTCCGAATCCTTGTTCCAGCCGTATTCGTAGAAGGCGTATTTCTCGGAGATCTTGAGCCGGTTCTCGCGGTTCTCCAGGTACTGGCGGATGAACTCGTCCGAGTCCGCGGTGGCCGGTTCGCCGTCGGGGTACGTGGCCACGCCGGAGAAGAGGCGCGTCCCGCCCGAGGCCAGCGGTTCCAGAGTCCGGTTCACGACCGGTACGTCGATCGTGTCCAGGTCCACCACTTCGTTGAGGTGGCCCAGGAAGGCGTCGGACAGGAGGATCACCGGCGAGCGGGTTTCCTCGGCCGCGTTGAAGGCGTGGATCGTGTACTCGAAGCACTCGGCAACGGTCGACGGATAGAAGACGAAGCTCGTGTAGTCGCCCGTGGAGCCGTAGCGGGCCTGGAGGATGTCGCCCTGGCCGGGCATGGTGGGCATTCCGGTTCCCGGACCGACGCGCATGACGTCGACGATGACCGCGGGGATGCCGACCTTGTGGCCGTAGCCAACCGCTTCCTGCATCAGGCTGAAGCCCGGGCCGGACGTGGCGGTGAAGGACTTGGCCCCTGCCAGGCTTGCCCCCAGGATCGCGTTGGCGCTCGCGATCTCGTCCTCCTCCTGGAGGAACTTGAACTCGGGGTGCTTGGCGGCGTAACCGGAGGCCTGGGCCAGGATCTCCGAGCTCGGGCTGATGGGGTATCCGGCGAAGTATCCGGCCCCTGCCTTGATGGCCCCGAGGAAGACGGCCTCGTTACCCTGGACGAGTCGCTTTGTCATTTCGGTCTCTCGCTCAGGCTTCGCTGTCGCGGTTGGTCTCCGCGCTCTCGGTGTCGGTCAGGCCCCGGTGAGGATCCGTGCCCGCGATGGCCGGTCCTCGGGCCGCCTCCGGCACGTGTCCGTGGTGGGGCTCTCCACCTTCGAGGGTCATCGTCTCGCTCGGGAGGTTGCCCGCCGCGTCGCGCTTGGGCAGGACCTCGATCGCGAGATCCGGGCAGTAGCGTTCGCACAGCCCGCACCGAATGCAGTCGGTCGCTTCGATGATCGCGTCGTGCGTCAGGATCAGGCTGTCCTTGGGACAGATCTCGACGCAGATGTTGCAGCGTTTACACCACTCGTCGACCCAGCGGATGTTGACGTAGTCGACGATCGTCGGCGCGCGGTGAGGTCTTTTCTCGGCGGCGTATGGCGTAGTCGTGGCTGTTCTCCGGACTCAATCGTTAGCCCGCGTTGTGAGTACGGGGCACCAAGTCTACGTAATCGAGCGGGAGGCCGCAGGTTCATGCGAGTCGGACCCGCGTAGCGCCCCCGAATCGCAACCCTGGAATCGTCCGAAATGGCAGGACGGCGCGTCTCGGAGAGCCGGCGCCCCCGGCCTGCATCTTCGGGTCGGCGTCGGCTACTGGACGCGGACGACCACCTTGGCCTTGGACCAGTACTTCTCGAGGGCGTAGTAGTCGCGCTCGGGGACGGCAAAGATGTGAACGATCACGGCGCCGAAGTCGAGCAGCGTCCAGTGCGAGTTAGAACCGCCTTCGCGCCCGATCGGCCGGACGCCATCGTCGCGCAGCTTCTCCGCGATTCCGTCGCCGATGGCGCCGAGCTGGCGTTCCGAGCCGCCCGAGCAGATCACGAAGTAGTCCGCCATCGACGTCAGCTCCGAGACGTCGAGCAGGACGATGTCGGCGGCCTTCTTGTCCTCCGCCGCGTCGACGATCTTGCGGGCGATCTCGAGCGGCGTGAGGCGCAGTCCCCGCTCGCGCAGAGTCTCGGTCAGCTCCGGCTCGGTATCCGCGGCGGCAACTTCCGCATCCCCGGCCGCCACCTCAGCCTCGAGCTGATCGGCCAGGGCTTCTTCCTCGGCCGTGATCGGCTCCCGCGTCTCGGCTTCCTCGCCGGTGCTGCGGCGCGCGGCGGCAGTTCGACCGGCCACGGGCTTGCGGCGTCGCGGCAGACCGTCGGGGCTTGGCAGGGATTCGGACGAGTCGCGGTTTGGCCTGGGATCGGTCACTTCAGGTTGTCCTCACGGGTTTGCCGGAACGATACAGCCGATGGTCCCGAACGTAGACCTCGACGGCGGGCGGTACGAGATAGCGGATCGAGCGGCCCGAAGCCGCCCTTGACCGGATCTCCGTGGACGACGTCGCGAGCCGGACCGTGTCCAGGCACTCGACTCGGGCGCTCCCGGCGAGGTTCGAGGGCAGTTGGGCGCGAGCCCACTCCGGTTCCGGAGCCGGCGAGCCCGGGCGCGGAACGACGGCCAGAGTCGCGAGAGCGACCACGCGCGCGGGGTCGTGCCAGGAACGGAAGTCGGCCAGCACGTCGGCGGAAAGTATGAAGAAGAGCTCGCGGGCCACTCTCTGGCGGGCGGCCTCGTCCGCCAGCTCTTGCAGGGTGTCCGCGGTGTAGGACGGCCCGTCACGATCCAGCTCGATCCGGCACAGCGAGAACCTGGGATTGCCCGCGATCGCGAGCGCGGCCATCGCCGCCCGATCCTCGGCCGGGGTGACGTCGTCGTCGAGCTTGTGCGGAGGCCTCGAGGCGGGCACGAACAACACCCGCTCCAGGCCCAGTGCCTCGGCCACTTCCTCGGCGATGGCCAGGTGGCCGTAGTGGATCGGGTCGAAGGTGCCACCCATGATCCCGACCCTGCGAAGCTCGGGCTCGATCCAGGTGGCCGCCGCTGCCGGGGTCCGGCCTGAGTCGATTCCGTCCGCCAGCCCGGCGACGTCGCGGGAGCCGGCGCCGGCCGCAGGCTCGGCAGAGGTCGTGGGTCTTTCGCGTTCGCCGTCCGTCGTCGTATCTCCGCCGGTCACCGGTCGTCCCATTCGTCCGGTTCCCATTCGAGCTCGGCGGCACCGATCCGGACCATCTGACCGGGCTCGATGCCCAACCTGCGCAGCTCGTCGTCCACACCCAGGCGAACGAGGTCGCGCTGGAAGCGTTCGGCCGACTCTTCCGTGTCGAAGTTGGTCTGGGCGGCCAGCCGCTCGATCTTCTTGCCGCGGACCACGAACATGCCGTCTTCGAGGTCGACCCGGAAGTTGTCGCCGACCGATTCGATCCGGTGGACGACGACGCCCGACGGCGCAGCCGGCTCGGCCAGCTCACCGGCGCTCGGCAGCATCGCGGCCAGTCGAGCGCGGAGCCCGTCGAGCCCGATACCCTCCGCGGCCGATATTGCCACGACCTCGATCCCCTGCTTCCGACGAGCTTTCTCGAAGGCCGGCCAGGCTTCGGCCGCGGCACTCCGGTCCATCTTGTTGAACGCCACCAGCATCGGCTTCTCGAGAAGGGCCGGATCGTGGGCGGCGAGCTCGTCGCGGATGACCCCGTAGCTCCATTCGGGATCGCGATCCGAGCCGTCCACCATGTGCACCAGGATCCGGGTCCGCTCTACGTGGCGCAAGAACGCGTGGCCGAGGCCGGCGCCGGAGCTGGCGCCTTCGATGAGGCCGGGTACGTCCGCGATCGTCGGTCGGCGGCCGTCTTCCTGGCCCAGGTCGAGCACGCCGAGATTGGGTTCGAGCGTGGTGAATGGGTAGTCGGCGATCTTGGGCTGGGCTGCGGTCATCGCCGCGAGCAGCGTGGACTTGCCCGCGTTCGGCAGCCCGACGAGGCCGACGTCGGCGATGAGGCGCAGCTCCAGGCTGATCCAGTGTTCCTCGCCCGGTTCGCCCTTCTGGGCGTGATGAGGGGTCTGGTGAGTGGAAGTCGCGAAGTGGACGTTGCCGAGCCCGCCGCGGCCGCCCCGGGCCACCATCAGCGTCTGCTCCCTGGCCACGAGATCGCCGAGCAGCTCGCCCGAATCGCCGTCGAAGACGCCCGTTCCCGGTGGGACCTTGAGCGTCAGATCGTGGCCGGCCTTGCCATGCTGCTTCTGGCCGGAGCCCCGGCCGCCGGGAGTGGCCTTGAAGTGGTGGGCGTGGCGGTAGTCGCGCAGGCTCGTCTCGCCCGGATCGACGATCAGGTAGATCGAGCCGCCGCGTCCGCCGTCGCCACCGTCCGGGCCACCGCGCGGCACGTGCGCTTCGTGCCGGAACGTGGCCGCCCCGTCGCCGCCGTCGCCGCCGCGCACCCAGATTCGAACTCGATCAAGGAACATGTGTCAATTCTCGCATGCGAGGTTGGGTAGAGGCCGATGGGGGCGTGGCCTTGCGCCGGCCGGCCCGGCCGTTTCCGCTCGATGCCGGCCTGGGCAGCGCATCGCGGGAGCCGGCGGCCGTCCGCGGCCCGTTCAGGCACGATTGGCTCGCCAGGCGGTGAATCGTCAGCCGTATTCGGCTAACTCCACCAGGCTCCACGGAGATCAGGCCATCTCGGGAGTCCAGACCTCCACGTCCTGCTGTCCAGAACGGCGTCGAGTGGAAACCGCGAGACACGGAGTGGCCGGAGCCGTCGGAGTGGCCGGAGCCGTCGGAGCAACCGCCGGCTCGACCGCGGCCAGTGGCCGTTGGGCCCCGGCTGCGGCCGCTGCCCCCGTTGGGGTGGCGCGCGGCCCCGCCGCTACTGATCGAGTGACTTCGTCAGCGTGGCCAGGAACTGGACGTTGTTGTCCGTCTTGGCGAGGCGGTTGAGCAGTAGCTCGATGCCCTCGTTGGTGCCCACGGCGGAGAGCATCCGGCGCATGGTCCACACCATCTTGAGGACCGGCTCCTCGAGGAGCAGCTCCTCGCGGCGGGTGCCGGAGCGCTGGACGTCGATCGCGGGGAAGATGCGCTTTTCGGCGAGCTTGCGGTCCAGGATGAGCTCGGAGTTGCCGGTGCCCTTGAACTCCTCGTAGATCACGTCGTCCATGCGCGACCCGGTGTCCACCAGGCACGTCCCGACGATCGTGAGCGAGCCGCCTTCCTCGATGTTTCGGGCCGCGCCGAAGAACCGCTTTGGCGGGTACAGCGCGATCGGGTCGAGGCCGCCGGACAGCGTTCGTCCGGAAGGCGGCAACGCGAGGTTGTAGGCGCGGGCAAGGCGCGTGATCGAGTCGAGCAGGACCACGACGTCGCGTCCGGTCTCCACCTGGCGCTTTGCGATCTCGAGAGCCATCTCCGCGACATGGGTGTGGTTCTCTGTCGGCTCGTCGAAGGTCGAGGAGATGACCTCGCCCTTCACCGAGCGGCGCATGTCGGTGACTTCCTCGGGCCGCTCGCCGATCAGCGCGACCATCAGGAGAACTTCCGGATAGTTGGTGCTGATGCCGTTGGCGATGTGCTTGAGGAGCATCGTTTTGCCGGCCTTCGGCGGGCTGACGATGAGGGCGCGCTGACCCTTGCCGATCGGGTTGACCAGGTTGATCAGGCGCTGGGAGAGGTTCTTGGGATCCGTCTCCAGGTTGATCAGCACGTCCGGGTGGACCGGGGTGAGGTCCTCGAACTTGGGCCGGCGGCGCGCCGTTTCCGGATCGACTCCGTTCACGCGGTCGACGCGGATCATGCCCCAGTACTTCTCGCCCTCGCGGGGAGCGCGCACAGAGCCGCTGATCCGGTCGCCGACGCGAAGCCCGAACCGCCGCACCTGGCTGGAGGAGACGTAGACGTCGTCCGGCGTGGGCATCAGGCCGTGGCGGCGCATGAAGCCGAAGCCGTCTTCGACGATGTCCAGGATGCCCGTCGCATACGCGTGGCCGGCGAGCTCGCTCTGGCGGGCCAGGATGCGGTCGACCAGCTCTTCCTTGCCCGATCCGCTCGGGGCGCCCTCTTCCATCTCGAGGTCGCGGCCGACAGTCTGAAGCTCACCAACGCTCATGCCGCGGAGCTCGTTTATGTCGAGGTCGCGCGCGTCGCCGTCCGCGAATTCGTCGTACTCGGCCATCTGGGTGTGGCCGGCAGGGCGACGCCGTGGGCGTCTGTTTCGAGATCGGGGATCGGGTCCGTTGGCAGGCATTGAGGCAAGCTCGTGTGGAGAAGGGTGCCGTGCAGGATCGCGCGGAATCATGTTCGCAGCGGGAAATGCACGGTAGGGGCGACGCGGAGAATAACCGGCTCTTGGGGCGGCGTCAATCCGGATCTTGCGCCACGACCGGATCACGCGGACATTCTGTGCGACATCCGGATCTTGCGCGACGTCGTGTGTGGCCGCCACCGTGGCGGCGAAACGCACGACTCGCCGGTGCCACAGGGCCGGCGGGCCCGACGTCTCAGATCGGCCGGCGCGCGGGCCACGAGGGAAACGCGCAGTGAAGGGGGGACGCAACCATGAACGAAGGATCGGCCGGCAGGTCGTCCGCTGCCCACCCGGGCCGCCACCTGGTCGAGATCGGCGCGGCGGTCGCTGTCATTGCGGCGATCGCGAGCGTGGCAATCCTTTCGCGACCGGGAGGAAGCTCGGAACTGCCGCGCTCGAGCGGCAGCCCGCCGGCTTCGAGCGTACCGCCGGCTTCGACCCGGCCCTCGGCCTCCCTCGCGATCGGATCGACGGCGAGCGTCAGCGCCGCGAGCGCCGGCGTGTCGGCCGCCCTAAGCCCAGCGCCCGGCTCGAGCTCCGGCATGATCGGGCCGTGCGCCGAGCTCCCGATACCCGACTCACTCGGGCGCGAGATCACCCTCCCCGCGGGCGGAAGGCTCTACGGGCTCGGCAGGGCGGCGGTCGACGGGGATTGGGTCCTCGCCTCTCTCCGTTTCGATGGCCAGCCGAACGGGCATCAGGACCAGCTGCATGTCCTGAACGTGGCGACGGGCGAGAGCCGCAGGCTGGCCGATCACTCCGCCGAAGGCAGCGTCGCCGGGGCGCGCGTGGCCTGGGTCGACCCCATATGCAGCTATCCGAGCTCGCCTTCGGTCGGCGCCAACAACGACAGCTGCGCCTCGTGGAAGCTGCACCTGACGGATCTGACGGGCAGATCCGATCGGGTCGTCGCGTCGGGCACGATCTCGGGCCGCGTCAGCACACCCGTCTACCAGTACGGAAACGGCGAGTTCATCCTGCCGCGCGTCGCGCTGTCGGCGACCCGGCTCGCCTACTCCTCCGGTGATCTCGAGCACGGTTTTGCGATGCACATCGTCACGCTGGCGACGGGCAGCGAGCGAACCCTGAGGCTGGGCGGAATGGTCGACGAGCTGCGCTGGGCCGGAGACGACCTGGTCTGGATCGAGGACACGGACCTGCGGACCGACGGCATAGCCGAGGGGTACAGTCAGGCGGCCTACTACTCCGGCACGAGACTGATGCTGTTGGCCGCTGGATCGGATACGCCGCGCGAGATCGCGTCGAGTCCGTTCGCGCTCGAGGCCGGCCCCGGTCGCCTGGCGTGGACCGATTGGAGCACGACCCGGGCAGGCGAGGCCTACACGGCGAGCGGGCCCAACTGGCAGCTGTCGAAGTTGCCATCGAGCGGCACGACGAACGCCGTCGCCGTCTCGGGCGACTGGATCGGCTGGTACGACTATCAGCTTCCTGTCTACGCGCTCGTGGTGCTCAAGCCGGGCGAGGATGCTCCGCGGGTCATTCCCGACTGCTACGGCATGTCCGGTGGCATGCTCTTCCTGGTACGCCCGGACCCGGACACCCGGGACCTGGCTTCCTTGCGAGCAGTGAAGATCTCGGACCTGCGGTAGGCCGTCACCGGCCGCCACTGGAGGCCCGACCTCTCAGGCGGCCTCGAGCTCTCCGGGCGCGGTGGCCAGACGGCGGGCGGTCAGGCTCGCGCCGGCGCTCGCAAGCGCGACGCAGGCGATCGCGGCAATGTCCGGTATGCGCAGGACCTGGCCGAGCGCAACGAAACCGACCAGGGCGGCGATGGCCGGCTCCAGGCTCATCAGGACTCCGAACGTTGCCGCGCGCAGGCGCCGCAGCGCGGCCATCTCCATCGTGTACGGGATTGCGCTGCTGAACAGGGCCACCACCACGCCCCCGGCGATAGCGAGTGGCGCAGCCAGCAGCGGAGCCGGATTGGAGAGCAGGAGCATCGTCGGCAGAACGGCGATCGATGCCACGACCATCGCCAGGCTCAGACCGCTGCCGTCCGGCCAGTGGCCGGCGAGCCGGCGGCCGGTGACTATGTACAGCCCCCAGCAGCCGCCGGCAACGAGAATGGCGACCACTCCGACGGCGTCGTCGGCCGAAACCCGCGCCCCGGCCAGGACGTAGATGCCGGCCGCCGCGAGAACCACCCAGCCAAGATCGAGCAGGCGCCGCGAACCGAGGACGGCGACCGTGAGTGGCCCCCAGAACTCGATCGTGACCGCCACTCCGAGCGGGATCCGGGAAAGGGCCACGTAGAACGACGAGTTCATGACGGCCAGGATGATCCCCAGGGCCGCGGCGGTGAGCAGCGCGTCGCGAGACACGCCACGGAGACGTAGCGGCCGGAAAGCCAGCAGCATCAGCGCCCCGAAGACGATGCGCATCGTGACCACGGGCAGAGGCCCGTAGTCCCGCAGCAGAGTCGTGGCCAGGCTCGCCCCGCACTGGACGGAAAGCGCGCCGGAGATGATCAGCACTTCCGGCGGAAGCGCGTCCAAACGCGAACCGGCCGCCCGGGCAGGGGTTGCGGGCGCCTGCCCGTCGGCGACGGTCACTCGTTCACCTGCAACTCGCCCGCCCGATTGCGGGCGTCATCAGCTCTTCGTCGCGGACCTGGCCGCGGCCGCCGCCCGAGCGCTCTCCCAGTCCTTTTTGAACTGGACGATGCCCTTGTCCGTGAGCGGGTGGTGAACCATCTGCTGAAGGACCTTGAACGGCACCGTGGCGATGTGGGCGCCGGCGAGGGCGGCCTGGGTGACGTGGAGCGGGTTCCGGATCGAGGCCGCGAGGACCTCCGAATCGATGTCGTAGATCGAGAAAATCTCGGCGAGCTCGCGGATGATCGTCATCCCGTCCTGGTTGATGTCGTCCAGACGGCCGACGAACGGCGAGATCAGGCTCGCTCCGGCCTTGGCCGCGAGCAGCCCCTGATTGGTGCTGAAGACCAGCGTGCAGTTGGTCTTGATGCCTTCTTCGGCGAAGCGGGAGATCGCCTCGAGACCGTTCTCGCTCATCGCCACCTTGACGACGATGTTCGGGGCGAGCTTGGCGAAATGCCGGCCCTCGGCCAGCATGCCCTCGACGTCGTCCGCGATCACCTCGGCCGAGACAGGGCCGGAAGTGATCCCGCAGATCTCCTTGACGACGTCGTCGTAGGATCCGCCAACTTTGGCGTACAGGGTCGGGTTGGTGGTGACGCCGTCGAGGATGCCCCAACGGGCGGCCGTCCGAATCTCTTCGATATCGGCGGTGTCGAGGAATATCTTCATCAGGCAGCTCCTGGCTCGCGGGGACGGGCCGCCGCGGATCGTGTCGTCCTATCGCCGGAATCGTAACATCGGCAACCGGCTCGCCTGGTCGGACGGCCTGCCCACGTCGCTCGGGTGCCAAGGGGCGGGCCCGCGCTCGGCCCGCGACACGATTCGGGGCCGGCTCCGCCGCCGCGCCCGGCGCGATTCGGGCCCGGCCCGGACCGCGACGTGCGGTGCCGCGCCGCGACGTGCTGTGCGGTGCCGCGCCGCCACCGTATGACGATCCGTGGTCGGGAACCCAGAGGGGGTGGGCGAGGTCGCCGCCTCAACCGGGCCGTCGCGCCGGCGCCCGATCGACCTCGCCATGCCCTCGAATGCATCGGTTCCATTCCTAAAGACGATCGAAGGGGCCGAAACGTTCGGCGGCCGCGTAATTTGGCCGGATCGGTGGCACCCCATTCCGTTCCACACGCGACCGCAGGTACTCGCTGGCGGTCGCATAATCCGTCCAGGTCGAGAGTCCCGGGCGCGCCGGAGGCGCCGTCGAGCCGGGGCGGCCCGCCTGAGGACCACATGCCCAGTGACCGGTAAGGCCGATACAGCTTCGACTCCTCCGCTCTCCGTGCTCGCCCGCTCATCCCCGTGGGCCGACCGAAACCGGCTGGCGTTCGCGGCCGCGCTCCTCGCCGCCCTCCTCGGGGTCGTGGTCCTCATCGGATGGCTGACCGGTCAGCAGGCCCTGACCAGCCCCGGGCCGGGGCTGGTGGCGATGAAGCCCAACGTGGCCATCTCCCTTCTCCTGCTTGGCGGAGCCCTGGCCCTGTCCCAGCTCGCCTGGCTGCCCGGGCACCTGTCCGGGATCGCGCTGCGGAATGTGCTCTCGCTCCTGGTCCTCGCGATCGCCCTCGCCACGATCCTCGAGTACGTCCTCGGTCAATCACTGGGCATCGATCAGGCGTTCTTCCGCGAAGTGCCCGGTGTAAGCACGCCGTTCCCCGGCCGCCCGCCCCTTGCCGTCGCGCTCGCCCTCGCGTCGGCGTCGCTCGGCACGCTGCTCCTCGGCCGCAGATGGCGCGGATACCATCCCAGCCAGGTCCTCGCCTTCTTCACAGCCTCGGTCGGCGGGCTCGTATTCCTCGGCTACGCCTACGGCGCGCAGGAGCTGGTGTCTCTGGGAGCCAACAGCCGCACTTCCTTTGCCGCGGCTCCGGGTCTTCTCCTGCTCAGTCTGGCGATCCTCGCCGCGAACCCGCGCCACGGTCTCATGGTCCAGATGACCGACCCCGGGCCCGCCGGCCAGGTCGCCCGGCGCGTGGGCCCCGCGGCCTTGCTCGTCGTCCCGATCGGCGCTCTGGTCAGGCTCGAGGGCGAGAAGGCGGGTCTGTACGACGCGCAATTGGGGCTGGCGATCATGACGGTGTTCGAGGCGCTCGTCCTCCTCGCCGTGGGGGCTTGGGCCTCGTCGCGAATCCTGAGCCTGGAGACGGCGCGCGCCGAAGCCAGCAGGGACAGAGATCGCTTCTTCGAGCTGTCGTCGGATCTCATTCTGGTCACGGACCACTCCGGCCGTGTCCTGCAGTTGAGTGCGAGCTGGGAGCCGGCAATCGGACGTCCTCTCCAGGAGATGCTGGGCCGGTCGTTCGTCGAGTTCGTTCACTCCGACGACCAGGCCGAGACGACCCGGCGCTTCGAAGACGACGTGGTTCGGGGTTCGGGCGTCTCGGGCTTCCAGAACCGCTACGTCTGCGCGGACGGGAGCTGTCGCTGGCTCGAGTGGACGGCGACGGCGGACGCCACTCGGAGCCGGGTCTTCGCCGCCGCCCGCGACGTCACCGAGCAGAAGGGCGCGGCCGAAACGCTGCGTGAAGCCTCGCTGTACGCCCGAGGCCTCATCGAAGCGAGCCTGGATCCGCTCGTCACGATCAGTCAGGAGGGCAAGGTCACGGACGTCAACCGGGCCACCGAAGAGGTGACCGGCCGCGGCCGCGACGAGCTGATCGGCACCGATTTCGCCGACTACTTCACCGAGCCGCAGCAGGCCCGCGCAGGTTACGAGCGGGTCCTCCGCGACGGCCTCGTCCGCGACTATCCGCTGACCGTCCGGCACGTCTCGGGGCTGACCACCGACGTGGTCTACAACGCCACCGTCTACCGCGACGAAAAGGGCGAGCTGCAGGGCGTCTTCGCCGCCGCCCGCGACGTCACCGAGCAGAGGCGCGCGGCGGCAACCCAGGCCCGTCTGGCCACGATCGTCGAGTCCAGCGTGGACGGCATCTTCGCCACGGACTTCGAGAACCGGATCGAGGCCTGGAACCCTGCCTGCGAGGTGATCTTCGGCTACTCGAGCGCGGAGACGCTCGGTCGGCCTGCCGGAATGCTGGCGCCCGAGGACTCGAGGGCCGAGCAGTCTCGCCGCTACGCACTGGCCCGCGACGGCAACCCCCAGGTATACGAAGCCTTCCGCCGGCGCAAGGACGGAACGACCTTCAGGGCCCAGCTGTGCACTTTCCCGATGCACTCCTCCGACGGCGCGTTCCTGGGCTTGTCCACGATCGTCCGCGACGTGTCGGAGGCGTACGAGGCTCGCGAGCGGCTGCGGGCCTACACCGACGAGCTGGCCCGCTCCAACCAGGAGCTCGACCGGCTGCTCAAGGAACGCGACGAGCGTGAGGCGGTCCTGCGCGAGCAGGCCGGCCTCCTCGAGCTCGCCCACGACGCGATCGTGGTCCGTGGATTCGACGGCGTCATCCGGTACTGGAGCGCCGGCGCGGAGCGCACCTACGGCTGGTCGAGCGCCGAAGCGACCGGGAAGATCACTCACGAGTTGCTCGCTACTGTGTTTCCGGAGTCGCTGGCGGCCCTCAACCAGACACTGCTGGAAGCGGGCTCCTGGGAAGGCCAGCTGGGGCATACCACTCGGGACGGGCGAGAGGTCGTGGTGGAGAGCCGGCAGGTTCTGGAGCGCGACTCCCAGGGCAGGCCCACGGCGATCCTGGAGATCAACCGCGACGTGACCGAATCCGTGAGCGCTCACCGGCGACTCGAGGAGTCGGCCGAGGAGCTGCGCCGCTCGAACGCGGAGCTCGAGCAGTTCGCCTACGTCGCCAGCCACGACCTGCAGGAACCGCTGCGGATGGTCACGGGCTTCGTGGGCCTGCTGCAGCGGCGCTACTCCAACCAGCTGGACGCGTCGGCGGACGAGTTCATCGGCTTCGCCGTCGAGGGCGCCCACCGGATGCAGAGCCTGATCAACGACCTTCTGGCCTATTCGCGGGTCGGCACGAGAGGCCATGAGTTCGAGCCGGTGGATCTCAACGAGGTCGTCGAGGAGGCCCTCATCAACCTCCGCGTGGCCATCGAAGAGAGCCACGCTCGGGTGGAGCCGGAGAATCTGCCAACGGTCCGGGCCGACAGGCGCCAGATGCTCCAGCTGATGCAGAACCTCATCGGCAACGCGGTCAAGTTCCACGGCGACGAGCCGCCCGAGGTCGCGATCGGGGCGCGGCGCGAGCCGGACGGCTGGCGCATCTTCGTCAGAGACAACGGAATTGGCATGGACGCGAAATACCATGACCAGGTATTCGTCATCTTCGGGCGGCTACACTCTCGTGAGGCGTACCCGGGCAGCGGCATCGGTCTGGCCATCTGCAAGAAGATCGTCGAGAGACACGGCGGCCGGATCTGGGTGGAGTCGGCGCCCGGCAAGGGATCGACGTTCTGGCTGACCCTTCCAGACGCGCGAAGGAGTCTCGGTGGACACACGTGAGCCTGTCGAAATCTTCCTGATCGAGGACAACCCGGGCGACGTCCGCTTGACTCAAGAGGCCTTCAAGGAAGGACGGATCCACAACACCCTCACGGTCGTGGGCGACGGCGAGGCGGCGATGGAGACCCTCCGCAACCGCGTCGCCCAGGGCAAGCCCAAACCGGGCTTGATCCTTCTCGACCTCAACCTGCCGCGCAAGGATGGCCGCCAGGTTCTGGCCGAGATCAAGGCCGACCCCTCGCTGCGCCTGATCCCCGTCATCGTGCTCACGTCCTCGGCGGCCGAGCGCGACGTGATCGAGAGCTATGAGCGCAATGTGAACGCCTACGTGACCAAGCCGATCGACATCGACGAGTTCCTGGCAGCCATCCGCGCCCTGGAGGGCTTCTGGCTCGCCGTAGTGCGCCTGCCCGGGTAGGCGAATGGCACGGACCGACGCGATGCCCTCCGAGCGGGAACCGGTTCCGCCGGCTCGTAACGGCCGGCCCGCGCCGACGGATGGCGGGGCCCAGTTCCGCATCCTGCTCGTGGAGGACAACCGGGGAGATTCCATCCTCGTCGGAGAGGCCCTGCGCGACAACCCCGACGGTGTGTTCGAGGTGGAGCGGGCAACGACCCTGGCCGATGCCAGGGCACGCGCCGAGGCCGAGCGGTTCGACGCCATCCTGCTGGACCTCGGGCTGCCGGACAGCCGCGGCTTCGACACGCTGGCGGCCATGGTTTCGACAACATCCGCTCCGGTGCTGGTTCTGACGGGCCTCGACGACGAAGCCATCGGCCTCGAGGCGGTCCACCAGGGCGCCCAGGACTACCTCGTGAAGGGCCGCACGAGCGAGGAGGTGCTCCGGCGCTCCCTGCGCTACGCGATCGAGCGCGACCGCCTTCGCGCCGCTACGACTACGCCGCTCATCGAGACGGCGCCGATCGGCCTGGCGGTCTTCGACCGGGATCTGCGGTTCCTCTATGCCAATCCGGCGATGGCGGCCATCGACGGCGTGCCTCCCCTGGCTCACCTGGGCCGGCGCATCGACCGGGTCACCCCCGAGCTGGGCCTGGACGTCGTGCACCTGCTGGAGCGGGTCGTCGAAGCCGGCGAGCCCGTGCGTGACGTGGAGATCCGCGGACGCCGCAAGGGCAGCTCCGAGGACGCGACCTGGCTGTTCAGCGCCGAGCCGCTCCGAGACGCGAGCGGGGCGACGGTGGGGCTGACGGCAAGCCTGGTCGACATCACCGAGCGCAAGCACAAGGAAGTGGCGCTCGCGGCCCTGGCCGAGTCGCGCTCGCAGGCCCAGGCAATCGGCGAATCGCTTCCCTACGGCATCTGGATCTGCGATCCGGAAGGGCGGCTTCGCTACGCGAGCCAGTCTTTCCTCGACCTGATCGGGCTGACGATGGAGGATGCCGAAGGGTTCGGCTGGACCCGCGCTCTCGACGCCGAGGCGGTCGAGCCGATGGTCCAGGCCTGGGCCGAGTGCCGGTTCACCGGGCGCCAGTGGGAATACGAAGTGGTCGTCCGTGACACCCAGGGATTCCGCCACACCCTTCTGAGCCGGGGCAACCCCATCCGCGACGACGGCGGCAGGATCATGAGCTGGGCCGGCATCAACCTCGACATCACCGAGCGCAAGGAGGCCGACGCCTTCCGCGACGCCTTCATCGGTGTCCTCTCGCACGAGCTTCGCACGCCGATCACCTCTATCTACGGGGCCAGCTCGCTGCTGAACCGGCCGTCGCTGCGCCGCGAGCAACGGGACGAGCTGGCCACGGACATAAGCGAAGAGGCCGAACGGCTCCGCCGCCTGGTCGAGAACCTGCTCGTGCTCGCGAGGGCCGAGAGGGGCGCGTTCAAGGTTGAGACCGAACCGATCGTCCTGAGCCACGTCGCCAGGCGGGTCGTGGCCGAGGAACGGAGACTGTGGGTGGGCAGGCGCTTCGAGCTGATTGCGGCCGACGTCGTGCCGGTGGCCTGCGGCGACGAGGCTTTCGTGGGCCAGGTGATCGGCAACCTCATCTCGAACGCCGCGAAGTACAGCCCGGCCGAGGGCACCGTGCGCATCGCCGTGGACGCCGCTGCCGGCCACCCCCGCCTTCGGGTGTTCGATGACGGACCGGGGATCGAGCTCGAAGAGAGCGAGCGTCTCTTCGAGCTGTTCTACCGATCGTCGCGGACCTCGCGGATCGCCGGCTCGGGGATCGGTCTGTTCGTGGCCCGGAAGATCGTGGAGGGCATGGGCGGGCGCATCTGGGCCCGCCCGCGAGCAGACGGACCGGGCTCGGAGTTCGGCTTCGAGCTGCGGCCGTTCGAGGGCGAGGCGGTCTAGGTCCGGGCCCTGAGCGGCCGGCCCGGGTTTGAGTCGCCGGTCACGGCCTGCTCAGGCTTCGCCGGCGCCCTCGAGGAGCAACGTGGCCGGCGAGGCGCCGGCGACGCGGGCCCGGAACTCCGGCTCGCGGCCTTCCGCCAGGGCGACGGCCGCTCCGATGAAACCGTCGAAGAGCGGATGCGGCCGATCGGGCCGGCTGCGGAACTCCGGATGGAACTGGCTGGCGACGAACCAGGGGTGATCCCGCAGCTCCACGATCTCGACCAGGCGGCCATCCGGCGACTGGCCCGACAGGTTCATTCCGGCGGCCTCGAGCAGGGCGCGGTACTGGTTGTTGACCTCGAAGCGATGCCGATGCCGCTCGTAGACGAGCTCGGTGCCGTAGACCGCGGCGGCCTTCGAGCCGGGAGTGAGCCGGGCCGGATACAGGCCCAGGCGCATGGTCCCGCCCTTCTCCTGCATAGTTCGCTGGTCGGACATGAAGTCGATCACGGGATGTTCGGTGAACATGTCGAACTCGGTGGAGTTGGCGTCTTCGGTGCGGAGCACGTCGCGGGCGAACTCGATCACCGCGCACTGCAGCCCCAGACACAGACCAAGGTACGGGACGCGATTCTGGCGGGCGTAGCGGGCCGCCAGAACCTTGCCCTCGATGCCGCGGTGGCCGAAGCCGCCGGGGACGACGATCCCGGCCAGACCCGCCAGACGCTCGGCGGCGGTCTCGGGGGTGACGGTCTCGGAGTCCACCCAGCGGATCTTGACGTCCACTTCGTGGGCCCAGCCCGCGTGCTTGAGCGACTCGGTGACCGACAGATATGCGTCCGGCAGCTCGATGTACTTGCCGACGAGTCCGATCTCGAGCGTGGGCTTGGGGCGCTTGATCAGGTCCACCAGCTCGCGCCATGTCTCCAGGTCCGGTTCGTGGGCCGCGTCCTCCAGGCCGAGGTCGCGGATCAGCAGCGAACCGAGGCCCGCCTCCTCGAACAGGAGCGGCACCTCGTAGATCGTGGAGGCCGTCTCCGCCGGGATCACCGCTTCGCTCGCGACGTCGGTGAAGAGGGCGATCTTGTCGCGGATCTCCTGGCTGACCGGATGGTCCGATCGCAGGACGATCACGTCGGGCTGGATGCCGATGCCGCGCAGCTCCTTGACCGAGTGCTGGGTTGGCTTGGTCTTGAGCTCGCCCGTGGCCATCAGCGCGGGCAGCAGGGTGACGTGGACGTAGATGACGTTGCGGCGTCCCACGTCCTTGCGCATCTGGCGGATGGCCTCGAGGAACGGCAGCGATTCGATGTCGCCGACCGTGCCGCCCACCTCCACGATGACCACGTCCGCCCGCCCGTCCCGGGCCAGGGACTGGATCCGCTCCTTGATCTCGTTGGTGATGTGCGGGATCACCTGGACCGTGCCGCCCAGGTAGTCGCCCCGACGCTCCTTGCCGATCACCGCCTGGTAGATGCGGCCCGTGGTGACGTTGGAGAGCTGGGAGAGATTCTCGTCGATGAAACGCTCGTAGTGGCCGAGATCCAGGTCCGTCTCGGCGCCGTCGTCCGTGACGAAGACTTCGCCGTGCTGGTAGGGCGACATCGTCCCCGGGTCGACGTTGATGTAGGGGTCGAGCTTGAGGACGGAGACGGTAAGGCCGCGGGCTTTGAGCAGCCGGCCGACGCTGGCGGCGGTGATTCCCTTCCCCAACGAGGAGGTGACCCCTCCGGTCACAAAGACATACTTCGCCATAGCGCGTTCTCCTCCGGGGTTTTTCCTATTCTAGGGACCGAGGGGGTCGGCCGCAAACGAACGGGGCGTGCCAACCCCGGCGCGCCTTCGTGGCGAGGCGGGCCGAGCGTCCGGAGTTACCGAAAGGCAACGATCCGATGCCTAGGAGTTGCGCGGGGCGGGCGGGTCCGTCCGGCCGGGCCCCCAGATCTCCGGACCGCAGATGAACGGGCGCTGACGGCGTGCCGGGAGCGTCGCCGGATCGGCTCGCCACGCCGCCACAGTGGCTTCGAGCCAGCGAGTCATCCCGGCAAAGTCGCTCCAGGGCTCGTAGGGCCAGCCTTCGGCGACGCTGAGGTCCAGCAGCTCGTCCTTGGCGAAGATCACGTCGGAGTACGCGGCGGCGTAGCGGTCGCTCTCGCCGTCGCCGATGAAAACCACCACCCGGCCGGCGGCCCGGTGGGCAAGCACGCGCTGGCGCTTGCACGTCCCGCAGACGAAGCAGTCCGGATGCCCGTTCGGGAATTCCATGCGGGCCTGGTGGCCGTCGAAAGTGGTCCGGTTGGTGGTCACGGGCACGGGGGGGACGCCCAGCTTCCGAAGCGCCGGCTCGATGAAGAAGCCCAACCCGTCGCTGACTACCTCGACCAGTATGTCGGCCGCCAGGGCCGCGGCGACGAAGCCGGCGAAGGCCGGGTCGTGCGGCTGAGATTCCGCGATCGCTATCGCCGGATCGGGATCGCCGGAGAGCCGCGCGACCTGGCTGGCGAAGAATGTCCGCGAGCCGATCTCGCCGGCCAGGTACCTGCGATCCGCCTCGCCGACCCCGTCCGCTATCAGCCCGTACATCACCTTCTCGGAGACGTCCACCTGCGAGATCGTGCCGTCGTAGTCCACGAGCACGGCGATGGGCGGCTGGCCGGGGCGAAGCGGCGGCACGAGCCGCGGATCGGGACGAAGGCTCGGCGAGGCGCCGGCGGTTTCGGGAGGGCGTGGATTCATGGCGGGAAGGATACCGGGGCCGGGGGCATCGGCAGGTTCGCGGGCCAATGGGCTGCGCGCCAACGGGCCACCGGGCCTGGGGGCCTGCGGGCCTACGGCCGCATGGCGCCGCGTGCCCGGAACCGGACGCGGCCGAGGGAACGGCCGCTGATCAGGATGCCGGCGACGATGACGATTCCGCCGAGAACCTGGCCGATCACTATCGACTCGCCCAGGAAAACCGCTGCGGCTACCACCGCGAATGCCGGCACGAGCGACTGGAAGAGCGTCGTGCGCGCCGGCCCGAGAACCTTGACCACCTCGAACATCACGACGTTGGACGCCGCGGCGGCGAGGAGGGCGCAGAACAGGAACAGCCCCACCGTCGAGGCGTGGACACGAGACGGATCGAACGAGGGAAGCTGGAGGAGCGCCAGCGGCAGCATTCCAAGACACCCGAACCCGATGGCCCACGTGGCCATTCTCAGCGGCGAATGGCGGCGCAGCACCGGGGCACCGAAGGCGACGTAGAAGGACCAGCACACGGTGGCCGCGAACGTCATCAGGTCGCCCGCGGACGCGCCCGTGAAGCTGAAGCCGTGCGTGACCTCCACGACGCCCACGGCGCCGGACAGCGCGAGGGCGGCCCCTACCGCCTTGGCTCGGGTGATGGTGTCCGAGCCGATCGCGGCGGCGATCACCATCGTCGATACGGGCGTCGCCGCGGTGATCAGGGCGGAGTTGGAGGCCGTGGTTTCGCCGAGCGCGGTCGCCCAGAGATCCTGGTACAGCCCGAATCCCGCCAGCCCGAGAAGCAGGAGTGGAACGATGTCCTCTCGCGGCAGGCCCACGCTGCCTTCGCGCCAGCGCAGGAACGCCAGCAGGACCAGGAAGGCGGTGGCGAAGCGAGCGAAGGCGAACAGGATGGGTGGAAGGTCGGCAAGGATCGCCTTGACCGCCACGACGTTGCCGCCCCACGTCAGCATCACGAGGAGAGCGGATATCTCGGCGACGCGGAGGACACGCTTCGAGGTCGCGGGTTCCGATCGCGGGGCGGCGGCGGAGGCCGGCGGGGGCGGAGATGCCGGAACGTCGGGCACACGCGGCCGTTGAGGAGTCGCGGTCATGTGCCCCAGCGCAAATCGCCCGGACCGCTGGGCCCGGGCGACGCGATAAGTGGCGCTGGCGGCGGAGCTTTCAGATGTTCTCCTGGTCCAACTCGAGCGACTCCTCGTCGCCTTCCTCGGTCAGCTTGAGCCAGATGAATAGCCCGGCCAGAACCAGCAGAGGAATGATGACAAGCGCGGCGAGGATCACCAGCAGCATTGTCGCGAGAACCTTGACCAGCTTCATTCGTACCTCCCTGCCCGCCTGCCCGACCTGCCGTCGCTCAGGTTCCGGCCTGCGGCTTCGCCTTCTCTCCCCGGTATTCGGGTGCCTGGGCGATCAACGTCTCGATTTCTTCGCGCGTGAACTCGGCGATCATGTGCCGGCTTCCGGTCTGCGTCGACCTGAGCAGCCTCAATACGAACGCGCCGTCCTGCTCGAAGAAGAAGGTGTCACGCGGCTTCTGCTCGTCGATGTAGCGTCCGACGACCCGCATGGCCTGCTCATAGTATCCGGCCTGACCCCAGGTGACGGCGCGATGCTGATTGTCGCGCCTGGCGTGGCCTTCTTCCATGAACCGGGCAATGTCGTCGTCGAGGAAAGTGAACGTCTCCTTGAGCTGCTGCCCGAGATGTTCCGACCAGGAGCCGGTGGCGGCGGCCTCTACGACCAGGCCCTGGACGACGAACCCGTCGGGCGTCTCCAGCACGAGGATCTCGCGCATACCTCTCTGGTCGAGGAAGGCTCCGATCGAGCGCAGGACCTCCTCGAAGTTCTGTCGCGGACTTCCTTCGTATATCCGCATCCCGGATTCCTCGCGGCTATCCAGCGGCTGGGCCGTTTTCGGTTCGGCCCGAACTCCACGTTTGCCGAGTGTAACAGCCCGTTTGCGCGTGGCAACGCACACAAGTGGGCCATCCGGGCTACCGGAGCCATTCGAATGGCCGATGAATCGCGACGTGGCCGCATTGCCGGCATGGCGTGCGGTGCGATCCCGCCCGTCCTCACCGCCGGAACGTGCGGCCGCGGTCGTAGAATTGGGCCTCGTTCGGGCTCGGCCGGGCGACGCCTGTCGATCTGAAGCGTTGGCCGGCAGATCCGGAGCTGGCCACATCGCTGCCGGCCAACCGCTCCGGGACACCGAATGAGCTCGGCCGGCCTGTCGCCATATGGGACGAGCGGCAGGCTCGGCGATGAGTCCGCAGGAAGCAGATGCCTGGCAGACGCCCCAGGCCAGCAGGAGACGTGATGACACAGGTGGTCGAGGGTTTGGATCAGCTGGCAATCGACACCATCCGAACGCTGTCGATGGATGCGGTTCAGAAGGCGAACTCGGGTCATCCGGGCGCGCCGATGGGCATGGCCCCGATGGCCTACGTCCTGTGGACCCGCCACATGCGCTTCGCTCCGACGGTGCCGGACTGGCCAAATCGCGATCGGTTCCTGCTCTCGGCGGGGCATGCGAGCATGCTCCTCTACTCGATGCTGTACCTGACCGGGTACGGTCTGACCCTCGACGACATCGAACACTTCCGGCAGTGGGGATCGCTCACGCCGGGCCACCCCGAGCACGGCCTGACTGCCGGCGTCGAGGCGACCACAGGGCCGCTCGGCCAGGGCTTCACCAACGGCGTCGGGATGGCCATCGCGGCCCGGCACCTCGCCGCCGAGTTCAACCGCCCCGGCCATGACGTGGTGGACCACTTCGTCTACGCGATCTGCTCCGACGGCGACATCCAGGAAGGGATCACGGCCGAGGCGGCTTCGCTGGCCGGGCATCTGAAGCTCGGAAGCCTCGTCTACCTGTACGACGACAACCACATCCAGCTCGATGGTTCGACGGCGATGGCCTTTTCGGAGGACGTCCTCGGCCGGTTCGACGCTTACGGCTGGCACACCCAGCGGGTCGAGGACGGCAACGACCTCGAGGCGATCGACCGGGCGGTCATGGCGGCGAAGGCCGATCCGCGACCGAGCCTGATCGCGGTTCGGACGCACATCGGCTACGGCGCACCGACCAAGCACGACACCTCCAAAGCGCACGGCTCGGCGCTCGGTGAAGAAGAGGTCCGCGGCGCGAAGCTGGCCTACGGCTGGGATCCGGACAAGCACTTCTTCGTGCCGGACGAGGTCCTCGAAAGCTTCCGCAAGGCCGTGCCGGAAGGCGAGCGACTCGTCGCCGACTGGCGGGCGAAGCTCGGCCGATACGCCGAGCAGTACCCGGCGGAGGCCGCGGAGCTGCAGCGGCGCCTGGCCCGCAAGCTGCCCGACAACTGGACGTCCGTCCTGAAGTCGTACGCGACGACGGACTCGGTGGCAACCAGAATCGCGAGCCAGCAGGCGATCAACGCTCTCGCCGGCGTTCTTCCCGAGCTGTTCGGAGGGGCGGCCGATCTCTCCGAATCGACCATGACGGACATAAAGGACGCGGGCCTGTTCGGGCCGGACGCCCCCGCGGCTCGAAACCTGCGCTTTGGCGTGCGAGAGCACGCGATGGGCGGCATCTCGACCGGGATCGCCCTCTACGGCGCCTACATCCCCTATTGCTCCACGTTCATGGTTTTCTCCGACTACATGCGCGGCTCGGTCCGGCTGGCGGCGATCAGCTGCCAGCGGGTCGTCTACGTGTGGACCCATGACTCCGTGGCCGTCGGCGAAGACGGACCAACTCACGAGCCGGTCGAGCACGTCGCGGCGCTCCGGGCAATCCCGAACCTCGACGTCATCCGGCCCGGCGACGCGAACGAGACCGCGGCGGCCTGGATCGCCGCTATCGAGCGCAAGGACGGCCCCACGGCCCTCGCCCTGACGCGCCAGAAGGTCGCCGTCCTCAAGGGCACGGCCGAGAAGGCACGCGAGGGCGTGGCGCGAGGCGGCTACATCCTGCGGCACGAGTCGGCCGGCCCCGGCGGTGCGAGCGGCTCGATCCCGGATCTGGTCCTGATCGCGACGGGCTCGGAGTTGCAGCTGGCCGCCGCGGCCGCCACGACTCTCGAGGGCGAAGGCATCCGGACGCGCGTGGTCAGCCTGCCGTCGTGGGAGCGTTTCGAACGCCAGGACGCGGCCTATCGCGAGTCCGTCCTGCCCCGGGCCGCCCGCAAGAGAGTGGCCGTCGAGGCCGGCGTCTCGTTCGGCTGGGAGCGCTACGCCGGCGACGAGGGCGCCATCATCGGCATCGACCACTTCGGCGCCTCGGCACCCATCGACGAGATCCTCAAGCGGTTCGGCTTCACGGCCGAGCGAGTCACGGACGTGGCCCGCAAGGTCGCCCGCGAAGGCTTCCACGGAATCGTGCCGACCCTCGTGGACAGCCCCGAAACCTGCTAGGCGGCGAGGAAGCGAGGACACCGATGCGTATCGCGTTGGCCGGCGATCATGCCGGCGCGGAGCTCAAGAACGAGCTGATGACACGGCTGGCGCCCCTCGGTCACGAGTTGATCGACCTGGGTGGCGACGGCTCGAACCGTGACGACGACTACCCGGACTACAGCCGCGAGCTGGGCATGGCCATCCTCGACGGCCGGGCCGACCGGGGGATCCTGGTCTGCGGAAGCGGCGTGGGGGCGGCAATCGCCGCCTCCAAGCTGCCGGGAGTCCGGGCCGGGCTCTGCCACGACACTTACTCCGCCGCACAGGGAGTCGAGCACGACGACATGAACGTGCTCGCCCTTGGGGCCCGCGTGATCGGCGTCGAGCTGGCGGTTGCCTGCGCTCGGGCGTTCCTGGCCGCGAGCTTCAGCGGCGAGGCCCGTCATGTACGGCGCCTGGCCAAGGTCCGGGCCATAGAAGAGCAGGCGGCTGCCATGGAGAAGGCGGCGCCGTAGGAGTCGCGGACTCCTTCTCCGCCTCGGGCTCGGCTTCGCGGCGGCCGCCCCGCGGTGCGGCGGCACCTTCGCGAGCGACCGCGCGGGCGGCCGCGCCGGAGACAAGGCCGGGGCGAACCCGATGCCCATTCGGGCAGGAACGGGCGGGCATGTCCCGCTCGCCTTTCGGCCGCTGCCTGTATCTTTCTTGTCGCCCGAATCGCCGGACGCTGCCGCGGGGCGAGAAGCTCGGGCCACGAGATCGACCGAGATCGTCTGGCGGAGTATCCGCCAAGTCACGAGGCTGCCTGCCATGACCGATTCGACCCTTGCCGGTTCACTTGATCTCGACCTCACCCTCAACGATTCGGCGCTCGAGTCGGCCCTGACCGCGGCTCGCGACCGGGCGGTCAAGGAGCACTGGGCGGATCGGGCCATCGGCCGGCGCGATCCGTCGGTCTGGACGGAAGAGGAAATCGTGAGGCGAGCCATCGCCGACCGCCTGGGCTGGCTCGAAGCGCCGTTCCACTTCGCCGACGAGACAGCCGAGCTGGCAGCCTTCGGCCAGGCGGTCAAGGAAGAGGGCTTCACTGCCGCCGTGCTCGGGGGCATGGGCGGCAGCAGCCTGGCTCCCGCGCTGCTGTCCGAAGTCTTCGGGCCGACCCCGACGGGCATCCCCGTCCGCGTGCTCGATTCGACCGATCCGGCGGCCGTGGCGGCCGTCCTCGACGATCTCGATCCCACGGCCACGCTGTTCATCGTCTCGACCAAGTCCGGAACCACGGCCGAGTCGCTCTCCTTCCAGGCTTACCAGTGGGCCAACCTCGAAGACGCCCTCAAAGGGGCGGGCGTCGGCCGGCCCACCCAGCCGGGCGATTTCATGGCCGCAATCACGGACCCGGGCAAGAGCCTGACCTCGATCCCCCACCACGACCAGCTGCGCGAGGTATTCCTCAACCCACCGGACGTGGGCGGCCGCTACTCCGCCCTGACGTACGTCGGCCTGGTTCCGGGCGCGCTGATGGGCCTGAACCTCGACGCGATCCTGGAGCGGGCACGGGCGATGGTCATGACCTGCGGCGTGGACGATCCCGCCCGCAACCCCGGTCTGTCCCTCGGCCTGGTTATGGGCGCTTTTGCCCGGGCCGGCCGCGACAAGCTGACCTTCGTGATCGACCGCGAGCTCGCGGCCTTCGGCCCCTGGGTCGAGCAACTGATCGCCGAATCGACCGGGAAGGCGCCAATCCGCTCCGCGGATGGGCGAGGCGTCGGCGTGGTCCCCGTCGACGGAGAGCCGCTCGGCAAGCCCGAGTCCTACGGCAACGACCGTGTCTTCGTTCGCATAACCCTCGCGGGCTCGGCCGGCCCCGCCGAAGCGATCGGCTCCGATGTCGAGGCCCGGCTGCGGGCGCTCGCCGCCGCCGGTCATCCGGTCGTCCGCATCGAGGTCGCCGACAAGCTCGACATCGGCGCCGAGTTCGTCCGCTGGGAAGTCGCGACCGCGCTCTCAGGGATCGTCCTGGGCATCGACCCGTTCGACCAGCCCAATGTCGAGGAAGCCAAGGCCAACACGCGGGCCGTCCTGGCCTCCTTCGAGGAAGGCAAGGAGACCGCCGACGGCAACGACGCCCTTCCGGTCGCCGACGAGGCCGCCCTGACCGCGGCCCTCAAGGCCCATCTCGGCAAGCTGGCGCCGAACGGCTACTGCTCGATCCAGGCGTATGTCGCCCAGACGCCGGCCCGCGACGCGGCCCTGACCGCGCTTCGAACGACTCTCCGCGACGGGACTCATCGTGCGACCACCGTGGGCTACGGTCCCCGATTCCTCCACTCGACGGGTCAGCTGCACAAGGGTGGAGCCCCGATCGGCTGGTTCCTGCAGCTCATCTGCGAGCATCCCGACGACCTGGAGATTCCCGGCAAGGAATACAGCTTTGGCCAGCTGATCGACGCCCAGGCGATCGGCGACGCCCGCACGATCGAAGACCACAAGCTGCCGATCCTGCGCGTGAACCTCGGACCCGATCCGGACGCCGGCCTCGCCGCGCTCCGGCGCGTCCTGGCAGCGGCTCTGTAGGAGGCATTGACGATGGACCTGGGCTTCATCGGACTCGGCCGCATGGGCGCCAACATGGTCCGACGCCTGCTGCTCGACAAGCACCACGTCGTTGCCTACAACCGAACCTCTGAGAAGACGCGCGAGATCATGACCGAGGGCGCCGACGGGGCGTTCAGCCTCGGGGAGCTCGTCGGCAAGCTGGCCAGGCCGCGGGCCGTGTGGGTCATGGTTCCTTCCGGCGACGCCACCGAGAACATGATCGACGAGCTGCTCAAGGTCCTCGAACCGGGCGACACCATCGTCGACGGGGGTAACTCCAACTTCCACGACTCGGTGCGGCGGCATGCGAAGGTGACCGCCGCCGGGCTGGAGTTCGTCGACGCGGGAGTGTCCGGCGGCATCTGGGGCCTCAAGATCGGCTACTGCCTCATGGTCGGCGGCGAGCCCGAGCCGGTTAAACGCCTCGAGCCCATCTTCCGCTCTCTCGCTCCCGAGAACGGCTACCTCCACGCCGGCGGCCCGGGTGCCGGCCACTACGTCAAGATGGTCCACAACGGCATCGAATACGGGCTGATGCAGGCCTACGCCGAAGGCTTCGAGATCCTGCACGCCAGCGACTACACGCTGGACCTGGCCGCGATCGCCGACCTCTGGAACCACGGCTCGGTGGTCCGGTCATGGCTGCTCGAGCTGGCCGTGTCCGCGTTCTCCCAGGACCAGGATCTCACCCAGCTGCGCGGCTGGGTGGCTGATTCGGGCGAGGGGCGCTGGACCGTCCAGGAGGCCATCGACAAGGACGTGCCCGCTCCGGTGATCACCCTGAGCCTGCTCAACCGCTTCCGCTCCCGCCAGGACGACAGCTACCAGGCCAAGGTTCTGGCGGCGCTGCGGAACGAGTTCGGCGGCCACGCAATCAAGACCGAGTGAGGATGGCTCGATGAGCCCGACCCGAACGCCGGCACAACCAGGATCCACGGAGTCCCCCGCGGGCTCGCCGGCGCCCGCTCGAGCACTCGCGACTCGCTCGCCGGCACCAGCCCGGACGCCTCCGCCGGCGCGGACCGCCCGCCAGCTCCGGGAGGCCGCCACGGCGGCTCGCCGCCGGCAGCGCCCCGAGGCGGAGATCAACCCGCTGCGTCAGGGCCTGCGCCAGGAACGCGTGCCCGATCCGTGTGCCGTGGTCCTCTTCGGAGCGACCGGCGACCTGGCCCATCGCAAGGTCATCCCGGCGATCTACCAGCTCTGGCGGACCAACCTGCTGCCGTCCGAGTTCAGCGTCGTGGCGGTCGCGCGCCGGCCGTACACGGACGAATCGTTCGCGGCCGAGGTGCGCGCCTCGCTCGACAAGTACTCGCGCGTCCTCCCGATCGACGAGGACGCCTGGTCCGAGCTGGCCAAGCGGATCGTCTACCAGCAGCTCGACTTCGGCGACGACGCCGGGTTCGACCGGCTGAGCGCACGGCTCGATCAGCTCGACACCGAGCGCGGCACCGGGGGCAACCGGCTTTTCTATCTCGCAACGCAGCCCTCGCAGGTCACCGAGATCATCCGCCAGATGGGCCGCGTGGGCCTCGACCACGAGGTCCGCGGCGGAGGCTGGCGGCACGTCGTGGTGGAGAAGCCGTTCGGGCGCGACTACGAGTCCGCCAGAGCCCTCAACCACGAAGTGAGCAAGGTCTTCCGGGAGTCGCAGGTCTATCGGATCGACCACTACCTGGGCAAGGAGACGGTCCGCAACCTGATGGTCTTCAGGTTCGGCAACGGCATCTTCGAGCCGGTGTGGAACCGCAGCTACGTGGACCACGTACAGATCACCGTGGCGGAGTCCATCGGGGTGGAGGGCCGCGGCTCGTTCTACGAGGAGACGGGCGCAAGCCGGGACATTCTTCAGAACCACCTGCTCCAGCTCATGACGCTGGTGGCCATGGAGCCGCCCTCCTCCTTCCAGGCCGACGCGCTGCGCGACCAGAAGCTGGCGGTGCTGCGAGCCATCGCGACGCCGGACGCCGACGACGTCAAACACAACATCGTCCGGGGCCAGTACGGACCCGGCTGGGTCCAGGGCGAGCCCGCCCCCGGCTATCGCCAGGAAGAGGAGGTGGACCCGGAGTCCGAGACCGAGACGTTCGTGGCCGGCAAGTTCACGATCGACGACTGGCGCTGGAGCGGCGTGCCCTTCTACCTCCGCGCCGGCAAGCGATTGCCAAAGCGGGCCACGGAGATCGCAATCCAGTTCCGCGAGGTACCGCTGCGATTGTTCCGCGACTCGCCGGGCGATCCCGCGCCGAACGTGCTGGCGATGCGCATCCAGCCCGACGAAGGGATCATGCTCCGCTTCGCGGCCAAGGTTCCGGGTCTGGGTCTGGACGTCCGGACCGTCAACATGGACTTCGCCTACGAAACCTCGTTCGCGGTGGACTCGCCCGACGCGTACGAGACGCTGATCCTCGACGCCCTCCTCGGCGACGCGTCGCTCTTCACCCGAGCGGACGAAGTCGAGGCGGCCTGGTCCATCGTCACGCCGGTGATCAACACCTGGGCCGAGATGCCCGCTCCGCACTTCCCCAACTACTCGGCGGGTTCGTGGGGCCCTGAGGCCGCCGACGATCTGCTCGAACGGGACGGTCGACGGTGGCGCCGGATCTAGGCGGCCACGACGGCCGCCCGCCCGAGCCCGAGGATCGCCATTGGGGTGACGCGGTCGAGGAGGCGAACCAGGACGCCGAGGCGGCCGGGCCCGTCCCGATCCCCGTCGTGGGCGACACCCGCGGTCCACTTCCGGCCGGCTCCGTCGGCGAGGTGCAGTCGCGCCTGTCTCAGCTGTGGGCCCACGCGGCGGCCATGAGGCTGGAGGCGGCCCGTGCCGAGCAGGCGGCCCTCGCCGCCCAGGCCGAGGCGGCTGCCCGGGCCACCGCCGCGCTCGCCGCGGCGGAGGCGAGCGACACCGAAGGGCGCCACGTCGCCGCTCGTTCGAGCGTTCTGAATCTCGTGGTGATCGCCGGCGACCGGGCGATGGCCGAACGCTGCGCCGAAACGATCGCGGGCACGGCCGGCCGGCATCCTTCGCGCTCGCTGATCCTCTCCGAGGAGGACCCCGAGGGGCCCCCCGGCCTGGAGGCGTCGGTGGAAGCGGTCTCGGTCAACGCCGCCGGCCGGCGCGCCGACACCGGCGCGGAGATGATCCACGTCAAGGCGCGAGGCGAGACGGGCCGCCATCTCGCCTCGATCGTCGTGCCGCTCCTCGTCCACGACCTGCCCGTCGCGATGTGGTGGCCCGGCCAGCCCTCGTTCATATCCCACCGTGGTGACCGGCTCCTGCCGATCGCTGATCGCCTCATCGTCAACGGATCCGAGTGGGCGGGCAGCGGCCTCGATCTGCTTGCCGAGCTGGCCTACGTGTCCGAAACGCGCGGGCCGGGCGGCAGGCTGGCCCAGCACCGGCCGCTCGTGGTGGTCGATTTCGCCCTCCTGCGGCAGGCGCGCTGGCGAGAGGCCCTGGCGTCCGTCTACGACCTTCCGGACCTTCGACCTCATCTCGGCGCCGTCCGATCGATCAACGTCACCTACGCCGCTCTGGAGGAAGGAGACCCGGACGGGCGGACGAACGTCGTGCGGCCGCTATCCCACGTCGCCTGGCTTGCCTCCCGGCTCGGCATGACCGTGGTCGAGCCGCTCAAGAGAAACCGCGACGGCCATCGAACCGCGACCTTGCGGCAGCGCGATCACGAGGTCTCCGTCTCGCTGCGACCGACCATGTCGGATCTGGGCGCGGGCTCGACGGTCCGCGTCGAGCTGGTCTCGCGTCTTCGCGGCGCGGAGGTGACGGGCGTCGTCACCGCCGGCGACTGCACCGTGGAAGTCGTGATCACGGACTGCGGGCGCGAGCGAGTCCGCCGCACCTACAACGCGCCGCGGCTCAACGACGTGGACCTCCTGATCCGGGCGGTCGCGGAGACGGGAGCCGACCCTCTCGGTGCCGAGGCTCTCGAGATGGCCCGGCGCCTCCTGGGGTCGGCACCGCGCGCGCGGCCGCCGGCCGAAGAAGACTGGGGAGCCAGCGTTGGCGAGCCCTGGAGCAAGGGCGGAAGCTTCGGCCACCGGACCGCCACCGGCAACGGCAAGCGCAGGCGCAGGAGCCACGACCATGAGTGAGCAAGAGCCCGATCTGGCGATCGCGCCAGAGGTCCATTCGGGGATCGAGCCTTCCGCGCTGCCCGGGCCGAACAAGGGCGAGCCCGAGCTGATCGTCGCCGCCAGCCCGGACGAGTGCGCGCGGATCGCGGCCGAACGGATCGCCGACTCGATCATCGCGGCCGTCGAGCGGCGCGGCAGGGCCGACTTCTGCACCACCGGAGGCAGCACTCCGGTCCCCATCTACAAGCTGCTGGCCACGGCTCCTCTGTGCGATTCGATCCCGTGGGCGGCCGTCCACGTGTGGTGGGGCGACGATCGCTTCGTGCCGCGCGACCACCCGGAGTCCAACGTCACGTCCCTCGACTCGGTGCTGCTCGGCGGCGTGGGCGGGGTCGGCGGGGCGCCCCTGCCGGCGGCCAACATCCACCCGATACCGGTCGATCGGGCGCTCGCCGGGCTCCACGACAACTCCTGGTGTGCCGCCCGCTACGCCGACGAGATGGCCGCCTCACTGCCGATCGGAGAAGGCAACTGGCCGGCCTTCGACCTGATCCTGGTCGGCGTCGGCGACGACGGGCACGTCCTGTCGTGCTTCCCGAACTCGCCCGCCCTTTCGAGCCCGGCCTGGACGCTCGGCATCCCCGCCCCAACCCACATCGGGCCTCACCTGGATCGCGTGACGATCAACCCGCGGCTGCTGGAGGCCGCGCCGGTCCTCGTGGTCACCTGGGGCGCACAGAAGGTCGAGGCGTTGGGCAAAGTCTTCGGCGACGTCCGCGACGAGCGCCGCTGGCCGGTCCAGCGAACGCGCCGCACCGGCGCGGTCTGGATCGTCGACGAGGCGGCAGCTGCGCGCATACCCTCGGAGCGCCGGGGCGGCTGACGAGGAGGAGGCGGCTGCGGCGGCGCTACCTCGCAGACGCGCTCGTCGGGATCGCGTCCGTCCGGAGCCGCCCGGTTCGGGCGATCTCGCCCAGGAAGTGGCCGGAGGGCCGCACCGTCCGCTCCTGAGTGGCGCGATCAACGCCGATCAGCCCGAAGTTGGCACCGTAGCCTGTCGCCCACTCGAAGTTGTCCATCAGGCTCCAGTGGACGTAGCCGCGCAATCTGATGCCATCCTCGATGCTCTCGTGGAGAGCGGCCAGGCCCCGGGCGATGAACTCCACGCGTTCGGCGTCGTTCGCCGTAGCCACTCCATGCTCCGTGACCACGAGATCCTTGTCGGGATAGATCGCGGCGATCCGGCGAACCACCGCCGCGACGGACTCGGGCCGGTACTCCCAGCCCATCTGCGTGACCCGGGATCCCGCCGGCGCCGCGATCGCGCCGGCGCCGTCCTTCATGCCCATCACCCACGGCACCACGACTCGCTCCAGCGGCCTCGCGGCGAGCGCGGCCCGGATCACCGGCGCCATCGCGCGCGGGCGGTGGAGCTGTTGCCGGGTGTAGGTCTGGACGCCGATGAAGTCGTCATTTGCAGCCGCCTCGAGGAAGACGTCCTCGTTCCAGCGCCGGCTGAACTCCATCGCCGGACGCGCCCCCGCGTTGGACCACATCTCGACGCTGAAGGCCGCCAGTCCGGCCCTCGTCTCGGGCCTGATCTCCTTGATGGCCGCGAGGCAGCGCTTGTGCCCCTCGACGAGCGCGTCGATCGCCCGGCGCCACTGGCCCACGTCGACCACTCCAGGCGGGAAGCCCCAGCCACCCATGTAGCCGCCGGTGGCAACCGTGGTCGGCTCGTTGATGGTGCAGTACCACGGCACCAGGTCGCCCATCTCCTGAACCACGCGCCGGGTGTAGCGCTCGAAAAGCTCCGGAGTGCGGCGCCACAGCCAGCCGCCCTGCGCGGCCACCCAGCGCGGCAGCGTGAAGTGGTTCAGGGTCACCATCGGGGTGAGGCCGAGCGATCTGGTCCGCTCGACGACGTCGCGGTAGTGGGCGAGGGCGCCCGGGTCGAAAGTTCCCTCGGCGGGCTCGACTCGAGCCCACTCGATCGAGAAGCGGTAGGTATTGAGGCCGAGCGAAGCGAGCAGGGCCAGGTCCTGCGGATAGCGCGAGTAGTGCTCCGTGGCGTTGCCGCTCGGCTCCCGTACGGGTCCCCCGGGCTTTCGCTCCCACTCCCACCAGTCGCTCTCGACGTTGCCACCCTCTACCTGGTGGGCGCTCGTGGCTGCGCCCCACAGAAAGCCGGAGGGGAATACCAGGTCGGCCACGCTTGCCAGCTCCTGCCGTGGGCGTCGTGCTCGGCGAACGTCCGCGACGACGTATCGCGGGTTCAGGCAGGCAGCATACCGCCCGGTCCTTCAGGCCGTTTGGTTCTCCAGGCCGCCCGGATACTCGGGCCGCCCGGATACTCGGGCCGCTCGAATACTCGGGACCGACGGGCTACTCGGACGGCCGGCTAGCGGTGCCGGGTGTACTCGCGAACGGGGAGGTCGTTGCCGGCCATGTCGCGCGGAGGGTCGGGGACCAGGCCTTCGCGCACGGCGCGAGCGGCCAGCTCGGCCCGGTTCTGGGCGTGCAGCTTCTCCACGATGTTCTTGAGGTGGAACTTCACCGTGTTCTCGCTGATTCCCAGCTCCGCGGCAATCTCGCGGTTCCGCTGTCCGGCGGTCACCAGACGCAGCACTTCGAGCTCTCGATCGGTGAGCCGCTGCGACGGCGCCGGGCTTCCACCCGGGCTTCGCAGGAACTCGTCGATGATTCGAGCTGCCGTGGCGGGCGTTATCGCCGGCTCGCCGCGCGCCACCCCTTCCAGGAGGGACCGAAGCTGCGGCGCCTCGAGATTCTTGAGCAGGTATCCCTGGGCTCCGGCCTTGATGGCCCGGAACAGGTCCGCTTCTTCCTCGCTGACCGTGAGCATCACGATCGCGACTTCAGGATGGCGCTCCTTGATTCGGGCCGTCGCCTCCAGGCCTGACACGTTGGGCATGCGGACGTCCATCAGGACGACGTCCGGGGAGGTCTCGTCAACGAGCTCGACGGCCTCGCTGCCGTCCGCCGCCTGGCCTACGACCTCATGCCCCCAGGCGAGCAGGAGCGATGCGACTCCGTCGCGGAAGAGCGCGTGATCATCAACTAGGACGGTTCTCATTTGCTCAGTCTGCCTCTGAAGCAGCGGGGGCGGAGGATCGGACCGCCTGGTGCTGCGATGGGGAACGCCTCGTTCCGTGGAGTGGCGTACTCCTCTCAAGGGCATGGCGGCGAGTTGTTCCGCCTACCGGAACGTGTAGCTCCACTTCCGTGCCGGCCCCGGGTTGGCTGCGCCAGCTGACCCGGCCACCCACCGACTCCGCTCGCTCGCGCATTCCGGCCAGGCCGAAGTGCGGCCAGCGCTCGCGGCCGCGGGAAAGCAGGTCCGCCTCGAAGCCGACGCCGTCGTCCTTGATCCGAAGGACGACCTCGCCGCTCGACCGGCGCATGTCGATCGAGACGTCGTGGGCCCGGGCGTGCTTTCGAACGTTGGTAAGAGCCTCCCTGGCGATGCTGAAGACCTCGGCCTGAATTGCGGCCGAGAGCGGCGCCGAAGCCGCTTCCGGGGTGGCTCGGAACCGGACGTCCAGATCAGAAGACTCGGCGAAGAGCGTGGCGTACTCCTCGAGGGCCCCGGCCACGCCGCTCTCGCCGGCCGCGCTCCCGGAGAGGTTGAGAATCGCCTCGCGAACGTCCTCGAAGACGGCCCGTGCGGCCGCGCCGAGCTCGGCGAGCTGCGTTCGGGCCTCGTCGATCCGGCCGTCGTCGAGAAGCTGCGAGACGGCCTGTGATTTCGTGTTCACGTAGCCGAGCACCTGAGCCAGGCCGTCGTGCATGTCCCGGGCGATGCGCTCGCGCTCGCGCTGGACCGCCAGCTCCTGGAGCTCGTCCTGCAGGCGGGCGGCTTCGATCGCCAGCCCAACCTGAGTCGCCAGAGCCGAGAGCGTCTCCATCTGCGTCGGCTCGAGCTTCCGGCGCGACGCCGCGGCAAGGGCGAGGGTGCCGATCCGCTTGTCACCGTGCTTGACAGGAGCCACGGCCCGGATCTCGTAGCCGGGCAGGAGGAAGCAGTCGAGCTGGTCGTAGTCGGGCGGCGTCTCGCCGGCCTTGCGCCCCTCGAGGACGCCTTCGGCGGCGCTTGCGGCCCGGAGCCTCAGGAGGCCCTTGGGAGTGTCGAGGGCGAGTATCGCGGCGTCGGCTTTGAGCAGGACCCGGGCATGCTCCACGATCACGGCGATCGTGTGCTCGGGGTCTTTCTGGCCGGCCACCGAAAGGCTGACGTCGTAGACCGCCCGAAGCGCTGCGTTTCGGGATTCGAGGGCCTCGTTCCGTTCGAGGAGATCGCGCCCCAGCTTGTCGATCCGGCCGAACGCCAGCCACGCGGCAGCCGCGACCACGACGGAGATCACCGAGGTCACGACCACCGTCTTCCAAGGGAACACGAGGACGGCGTCGAGGGAGACGTCGGTGAGCGATACGACCACGCCGATGAACACCACCGCGGCGCTAACGGCGAACCAGCGATTACGAAGCATCATGGCCCCGAACACGAGAGCCGAGGGGCAAGACTCAGTTGAGCTACCGGCCGGAGGTTTGTCGAGTCAACCGACCCCGAGCCACCCCTATGGGCCGGAACTATGGTCCCCGAACGGACTACGGGCGAGCACTGCGGCGAGTAGTCCTGTGCAGCGGCACGCCGACTGCCCGTCGGAGTAGCGCTACGGTTCAGGCCGCGGAACGCTGGGATTCGACCTCCGGCTCCACTGCTTCTTCGGGCAGGCGCCAGCGCGAGACCAGCCGCCGGAGCTTCTCGGACATCTGAGTCAGGCTCGCGGCCGCGGCGACCACCCCGTCGGATTGGTCGCTGAGCTCCTGCGTGGCGGCAGCCACCTCTTCGGCCGAGGCTGAGTTCTCTTCGCTGATCGCGGCGATCGATTCCACGGCCTCGTTGACGCGCAGCGCGCTGGCGCCCATCGAGTGGGCGGCCTCGTTCGTGGATCGGGCGATCTCGGCGATGGTCTCGGAGGCGGAAACGACGTTGGAGGAGGCCGCCTCCATCGCCTGGACCGACACGGTGATCCTGGTCAGGGCGGCGTTCGAAGCCGCGACCGCGCGAGCGATCTCGTCGAGTGCGTCGGCCGAACGCTCGGCCAGCTGCGACCCCGATTCGACCTCCGTGGCTCCCACCTGCATCGTCCGGACGGCCGAGATGGTCTCCTTCTGCACCTCGGTGATGAGTGCCGCGATCTCCTTCGTCGCGGTCCGCGACCGCTCGGCGAGCTTCCGGACTTCGTCGGCGACGACCGCGAAGCCCTTGCCCTGCTCGCCGGCGCGCGCCGCTTCGATGGCCGCGTTGAGGGCCAGCAGATTGGTCTGGTCGGCGATGTCGCCGATCGTCTCGACGATGGCGCCGATCTGCTCGCCCTTGGCGCCAAGGCTCGTGACCACGCTCGCCCCTGTGTCGACGGCCTTCTTGATGCGGCTCATGCCGGCCGTGGTCTCACGGACCGTCCGGGCGCCCTTCTCCGCGGCGGCTCCGGCCGCCGCGCCCGCTTCGTTCCCCAGGTCCGAAGCCGCGGACGCGTCGTGGATGGCTTCCGCCAGCTGGCGGAGGGCGTCGCTCGGGGCCTCGACGCTTGCCTCCGTCTGGGCAGCGCCCGCACCGACCTGCTCGATCACCTGGCCGAGCTCGATCATCGCCACGCTCGTGTCCGTCGATGCCCGTGCCTGCTGGCTCGCCCCGGAGGCGACCTCCGAGATCGTCATGGAGATCTGGCTCGCGCTTGCCTGCGACATCGCCGCGGCGTCGTCGACGGTCCGGGCGGAATCGGCGACGCTGTTGCCTGCCTTGTTGAGCTCGGTGACCATCTTGCGAAGACGGCCGACCATGGACTGGAATGCCTGGGCGAGAGAGTCGTTCTCCGAGCGAGTCCTGACCTCGCGGCTCAGATCGCCGGCGGCGACCCGATCGGCGAGGGCGGCGAGCTCGTCCATGTACTCGCGTATGCCGCCGAAGGCACTCACGAGCCTCCCGATCTCGCCGTCCGCGGCCACCTCGGCCCCACCCTCCTGGTTGAGATCTCCGGTCGCGACACGAGCGGCCCGCTCCGTGACCAGCTCGATCGGCCGAACCACGCCACGGGCCACTCCGAGAGCCAGTGGAATCGTGCACGCCAGAACGACGAGGGTGAGCGGATTGAGATCGCCCAGCGCCGCCTGCATGACCAGCACCGCGGCGACCGGCGAGACCGACGCCACGAGAATGCGCGTCCGGATGCGCCAGTTGCGCGGATGCGTCGGTCTGAAGTCAGCCCGGCTCGGCAGGTGCACATCTCCCCGCATCAGCCGCACTGGATACGACGCCACGATTCGCAGCAGCCCCATCGCGTAGCCAGCCGTCGCGACCATGACTGCCATCACTGCCTTCATCTTCGCCGCCCTTCCAGGCCACCCGGATCCGGTTCCGGCACAGGCCGAGCAATCGCCAGACGTGAGTGGCTCCAGCAGGGGTATCGGCAACGCGAGCGCAATCTTGGCGCCGATTTTCAGGGCAAACCCCGATGACGACGGACCTGCCGTAGCCGAGCGAGCGACGGTCGAGGTCGCGGCCGGGCCCAGGCATGACCTCCTGTGGGGGGACGCTACGACCCGCGGCCAATCGTCCGCCGGTGGGATGAAGGTTCATACGGCCGGCGGACCGCCCCGGGCCGTGCCGCGGCTAAGATCCTGGCGTCGTCGCCAGGTCTCTTGGAACCTCGGGGAGCGCGTAGTCGATGCCGCATATGGACGTGGTCGGTTGGATCATCGTCGGCTTCTTCGCCGGTGCGTTGTCCGGCGCGGTCGTCGAGCGCGGGCCCCGCGGCTGCCTGGCCAATACGGTCGTCGGAATCCTCGGCGGGATCCTGGGCGGGTGGTTCGCCACTGAGCAGCTTCATTCGGGCCCGAGCCAGGGGTTCCTTGGAGCGCTGGTGGTCGCCTTCCTGGGCGCGGTGGTGATCCGCTTCATCCTCGACGCCATCGACAGCGACCAGCGCCGGCGCCGCTGACCCGCGCCCTACCGGCGCCGCTGACCCCGACCGGCGCCGCCCACCCGTGCCCGCCCGACCTCACCGAAGACTCGCCTCGGATTCCCCCTCCCGAGCCTACCCGTTTCGCCAGGGTAGACGCACCGGCCGCGGCTTCATCGCATTTCCAAGATCGCGGTAGCATGCACAGCCTCGAACCCGCCCTGGGAGTTGCTGACCAGACCGGGTCGGAGCGCTTCGCACCCAAGCCCGAAGGAGGGCGACATGACGCCGAGCAACACCGAGAACGCTCCTTCGAAGCCGGACGAACCGGCGGCATCGAAGGCTCCCGCGGCAGCGGCTTCAGCACCCAAGCCGGCGGCGGAGCGCCCGTACTCTCCGGGACTCGAGGGCGTGCTCGCCGCCGAGACCGCCATCGGCTACGTCGACGGGGCCAACGGCCGCCTCCTCTACCGAGGCTACCCGATCGGCCAGCTGGTCGAGAAGGGTACGTACGGCCAGGTCGCGGAGCTGCTCTGGACCGGCGAATGGCGCCGAACCGCGCGGCTGGTTCCGGCCGAGCTGCCCGAGCCGGTGGTCTGCGCTCTCCACGAGCTGCCCGAGCACACTCATCCGATGGACGCCCTCCGGACGGCCGTCTCCGTATGGGGAGCGTGGCGCCGGCCTCACTGGCCGCCCACGGTCGATCAGGTTCGGGAGCTCACCTCCTTCGCGCCTTCGGCCCTCGCCGCTTTCCACCGGATCCGGAACGGCCAGGATCCGGTCAAGCCGAACCAGAAGCTGAGCCTCGCCGGAGGATTCCTTCAGCAGCTCAACGGCAAGGATCCCGACCCGGCGGCCGCACGGGCCCTCGACGCCTACTTCGTCGTCGGTGCCGAGCACGGCCTCAACGCTTCCACGTTCACCTGCCGGGTGATCATCTCGACCCGGTCGGACCTCGCCAGCGCCATCTGCGGCGCGATCGGTGCCCTCAAGGGTCCGCTCCACGGCGGCGCGCCGGCCGAGGTGGTCAGCCAGCTCCACGAGATAGGCTCTCCGGAGAAGGCCGACAAGTGGGTCCGCGAGGCGATCGCCCGCGGCGACCGGATCATGGGCTTCGGCCATCGCGTCTACCGGGCGTACGACCCGCGAGCGGCGGCCCTGCGCAAAGTGGCCGAGGGCATGGCCGACATGGCCGACTGGCTCGACACCGCGGTCAAGGTCGAGGACGTCGTTCTCCGGATCTTCGGCGAGCTCAAGCCCGACCGCGTGATCAAGACCAACGTCGAGTACTACGCCGCCGCCGTCCTCCAGGGAGTCGGACTGCCGCCCGATCTCTTCCCGCCGACGTTCGCCCTGGCCCGAATGGCCGGCTGGGGTGCGCACGCGATCGAACAGGCGTCGGCGGACAAGCTGATCCGGCCGGACGCGAGGTACGTCGGGCCGCCCGAGACCGACGTCCCGAGCTTCGGCCACTAACTCCGATAGGGCGACTGAGGTCGGCCGCTTTCCGACGAGCTACTCCAGCGGATCGATGGCGGCCGGGTCGGTCGTTCCGACGGCTCCCCGGGTCCTGTCGCCCACCTCCGCCGGGCTCAGCGTCCGGCCCGGCCGGCGCGCGAACGCTATCGCGACCACCAGGCCGCCCACGAGAAAAGCCGCGGCCACGTAGAAGATGGCGCGCAGCCCGGCCGAGAAGACGCTCGCTCCGATGGCCGGCCCTGCGATGCCGCCGGCATAGAGCGGCAGGTAGATGAGATTGAGCGTGGCCGACCTCCGCTCGGCGGGCACTTCCGTGGCCAGGATTCCCGACACCATGGCCCCGATGATCGCCTGGCAGGCGATTGCCAGGCTGTAGGCCACGGCCAGCCAGGCCACGGTCGGCGCGACGGGCAATCCCCCGAAAGCGATCGCCAGGCCCGCGATCGCCGCCACCAGAACGCGGCGGAAGCCGATCCGATCCGCCACCCAGCCGCCCGCCGGAGAGAGCGCCGCCCCGAGGATCGTGGCCAGGCCCAGGACAAGCCCCACCGAACCGGCCACGCTCAGCGGAGTGTGCTCCACGTCGTGGATGAGCAGCGACATGTACTGGCTCGACATCTGGCGGCCCACGAACACGACGCCGTAGACGACGAAGAGCCAGCGGACCACCGGATCGGCCATCACCCCGCGGACCGCGCCGAACGCCAGCCGCACAGTGCTTCCGGTCGGGATTACCTCCGGGCGGACTTCGGCCGAGCCGACGGCCAGGATCAACGCGATCGCGAGCGACAGAACCGCCGCGACGACGAACACGGTGCCGCTGGTGAGTCGCAGCTGGTCGATCATGAAGGAACCGAGCGCCGGCCCGGCCCCGAAGCCCAGCGGGCTGCTCGCGGCGAAGACGCCCATCGCCAGGCCGAGCCTGTGCCGGGGCGTGACGTCGCGGATGGCGGCCATCATGACCCCGGTGTTGCCCAGCTGGAAGCCGACCAGCAGCATGCCCGCGACGAGCTGCCAGACCTGCTGGCTCGCCCCGATCACCCCGAAGACCACGGCCTCTACGAGGGCGCTGCGGATGATCACCGCCTTGCGGCTGTACTTGTCCGCCCAGACGCCCCAGAGAGGGACGAGAGGCAGGCCGGAGACGAAGAACAGCGCCCCGGTTATGCCGACGAGATGCCCGACCTCCGGCTCGACGAGGCCCAGCTCGTGGAGCCGGTTCGGCAGGAAGGCGTATATCTGCGAGACGCCCAGGCCCTCGACGAACGATGTCAGCCAGTAGAGGGCCAGGATCCGCCGCCATTCCGGGGCGTGGGAAGCGTGCATTCCGGCAGCCTAACCGAGGAAGGTCCCGGCGGCAGAAGCCGCTGCCACAGCGATCGGCCCGTCCCCGCTGTCGCACAACGACCGCCTCCGCGCCCGCCGCCGGTCCGGAAATCGTCCCGTGGCCGGCCCAAACCATCGGCTTGCGCCGCCGGCACTCCCGCCCGGACTCCCGCGTCTGAAACCCGGAATACGCGGCGGAGAATCGCGACCGGCACGCACGCGGAAGCCCTCCGGGCGGGCAATCGGGGCCGTCGAATGGCGTCGCGGACGAGCCGGCGCGGCGGACGAGCCCTTCGTCGATGTGCCGGCCGTTTAGCCGAAGAGGCGCCGAGGCGGTATCTTGTGGCCGGTCCGTCGCAAGTCGGCCCGCGGATCTAACAGGAGGCACCTGGTGGACGACAGAGTCTGGAAGAACGTATCGATCGTCTTGGGCGTGGTCTGCGCTGCCCTCATCGGCATCGCCGGCGCCCTGATGATCGTTGGCAATCCGGGTGGCTCCACGCCCAGCGACGGTGCGGACAGCAGCCAGATCGCTAACGCCACCACCCCGCCGCCCGCCTCGCACAGGCCGTCCGTCGTTCCTTCCGGATCGGCATCGATCACGCCCACTCCGTCGAGCTCCGCGGTCGTCGGCAACGCCGCGCCCGCCACCATCGAGTTCCAGGGAATGCAGCTCGATCCGGAGAAGACATCCGGAGCCAGCGCTCGAACCTTCACCTTCACCAGCGACGGCAAAGGACCCGTGACCGTAGCCGTGACCAAGACTTCGGCCGGCGCGTCAACGCGGCTCTGCCTGAAGGTGGGGACCGGCAAATTCGCCTGCAAGGTGGGTACGCTGCCCAACTTCCTGACCGCCCAGGCCGACGGCCCGCACGACCTCTGGACCGTCACCCTCATCGGCTACGGCAACACCAAGCCGACCGTCAACGTGACATTCACCTGGCCGGCCGTCGCGCCCCAGATGACCCTCAGCCACGGGCGCCTCCAGGGCAGCACCACGACTGGTGTGCCGGAATCGCTAAACGGTTTCAGCGCCGTCTTCAAGCCTCGAGCCGCCGGCGTGCTCAACGTCCAGGCTTCGTGGACGGTAATCACAGCCGACATCGACGTGACGCTGCTCGATGCCACCACCCCTCCGGCGGTCACGGTCGACGATCGGCTCTTCAAGGGCGTGACCTACATCAACCCCGCCTACACGTACAACGTCGATCCGACCAAGACGTACCTGATCAAGCTCAGGAACAAGTCGGCGGACAGCGGCAAACCGGACCTCACGACTCAGATCGCGTTCCCGTAGCCCATGGCCGAGACGCCGGGACCATCGCGAGAGCCGCGTCCGGACGAGCCTCCGCCGGGGACTCCACCGCCGGAGACACCGGCGACCGTATCGACGGAATCGACCGAGCCGGCTGAATCGACCGGCTCTACCGGGCCGGCCGAATCGAGCGCCTCGACTTCCGGTCATTCGCGCCTTGCGGCGGTCGGCGGCGCCGGTCGGATCGCAAGACTGGCCGTTGCGCTCGCGATCGCGGCGGCCGTGGCGTTCGCCGGCGGGCGGCTCCTCTTCGCCCCGGCCGCATCGCCGAGCACGGCTCCGACTACGACGCCCCTCGCGTCCGTCGCGCCGTCGGCCGCATCACCCCTGGCCAGTTCCAGCGCCGCTTCGTCGCCCACGCCGGCCCCGATCGAGACGCCCGTCCCGACGCTCAGCCCGACACCCGGGCCGAGCGAGTCGCTGCTGCCTCAAACGGCTCCAACGGCTCGGATCACGTTCAACGAGCTGGTCCTCGACCCGAGCTTCAAGGCCGGCGCCCAACCGAGGACATTCACCTTCGTCAGCGACGGGCCCGGCCTGGTGTCGGCGGAAGTGGTCGCCAGCGCCCCGGCGGACTCCACGAAGATCTGCCTCTCAGGAGACGGTGGCGTGCCCGTATGCGCGTCCGGAGCCACGCCCGCGGCCTCGTTCTACAGCCAGTCCAACCAGTCGAAATGGACCGTGACCCTGGTCTCGGACAATGAAGCTTCCCCGACCATAGACGTGGCCTTCAGCTGGCCCTCGAACAAGCCCTCGATCGGCACGGCGCACACTCCGTTCCAGGGCGGCCCCAATCGCGACTCGCTCCGATCGCTCACGGCAACCGTCAAGGCGCGCTCGAACGGCGCACTTAACGTACAGGCCTCCTGGGCCCCGGCCGTGGTGACCGCGACCCTGAACGTATCCGCGGTGGAAGCCTCCGGGCTCGTGGCGGTGGACCACGCCAGTTTCAACGCCGCCCAGTCGATCGCGGCCCACGACACGGCCCTGAAGGCAGGCACGACCTACCGAATGGCTCTCATGGACCAGAGCCCGAGCCCTGCCGGGCCACAGCCGGACCTGACGGCGACGATCGCGTTCCCGTAGGTCGCGCTCGTTGGGCGCGGGCGCGGCCCCGGGCTCAGCTCCGGGGCAGCTCGTCCGTCCTGACCACCCGGCCGATCGAGCGCGCTCTGGCGGTGGACCAGACACCGGAACGCCAGTAAGCGTCCGAGTGGATGATCTCGAGGGCGGCCGCTTCGCTCGGCGCGCGGAGCAGGATCAGAGAGCCGGACCAATCCGCGTAGCCGCCGGCCTCGATGATCACGCCCTCGGCCCGGAGTCTGGCGATCCGGGAGAGGTGCTCTCGACGGACCGCCGGCCGCTTCTCAGCCGCATCCGGGCCGTATCCGGCTTCCACGGCCCAGACCTGCTCGATGGCGAGACCCTCCGGGATTTCCGATGCCATCAGTTCTCCTGATTGTCGCGTGTGCGCTCCGCGAGCGGCGCGAGGCTTTCCAGACCAGCCGCCGACTCGTGCCAGCCGTCGCCATCCTCGGGTTCGCCGTCATCGTAGGCTTCACGGTCCGCCTCCGGCGCTCCCGGGTCGGCGATGACCACCAGGCGTTCGCCCTCCTCGTCGGCGTCGAACTCGTCCTCGGCTTCAGCCGGGGCTTCGGGCTCGACCGGAGCTTCGGACTCGATCGGGGCTTCCGGCTCCGACGACACCGTTTGCTCGACCTCCGCGACCGGCTCGACCGCCGCTTCGTCCATTGCGACCGGCTCGACCGGCTCGGGCGCAGGTTCGACGGCCTCGATCGCCGGCTCGGGCGCAGGTTCGACGGCCTCGGGCGCCGGCTTGGACGCATGCTCGCCGTCCTCGGTCGCCGGCTCGGGCGCAGGTTCGACAACCGCCTCGGCGGGCTCGGCGGGCTTGCCCGGGTCGGCCGCGACGACCTCGACCCCAGCGGGCTCGGGTTCCGCGACGGCCTCGACGAGCGGCGCGGCGCTGGCGGCGCGTGCGAGCGCGGCGGCTTCCGTGTCGGTGGGCCCGGGAAGGGCGACCACCGCGTCGGCCAGGCCGTCGTATCGGTTCGAGCAGGCCAGATAGATGACCTGGAAATCCGAGGAAAGCTCTCGCAGCATGATGGCCGCGCGAGAGGCACGCGCGTCGTCGAAGGTGACGAACGGATCGTCGAGGATGAGCGGCGGCCGGCGGCCCTGCGTTACCAGCCGGACCAGGCCCATCCGCGCGGCCAGGAACACCTGGTCCACGGTTCCCTTGCTCAGTCGGCTCGCCGGCACCCAGTCGCCTCGCTCCGCCGCCCAGACGGAGATGTCGAGAGTCTGGTCGTCGATGGCAACCCGCCGGTACCGGCCGCCGGTGAGCCGGGCAATGTCGCGGCCGACCTGCTTCTCGAGGAACCGGGTGGCTTTGCGCATCGTGCCGCTCTCGGCCGTCTGGATCAGCGCCAGGGTCTTCTCGTACACGCGGACGCGGCGCTGTAGAGCGGCCAGCTGCTCGCGCCAGGTCACCAGGCGCTCGGCCTCGCCCGCGACTTGCTCCGCGTCGACGGGATTCGCATCCACGCGTGCCGCCGCGGCCGCCTCCGAGTCGCGTGCCCGCTCCAGAGCCGCGTGCCGGTCGCGCACTTCCGCCTCGAGCCGCTCCCGGGAGCGCGCGTCGGTGGCCAGCGGCCCGAGTGACTCCAGGGCGGAGCCCTTCTGCTCGATCTCCATGGCCGCGCGGTCGCGGAGCTCCTCGACGGCACCGGGGCTCTGGCCTGCCAGCAGCGCCGCCACCTGGACCTGCAGTGTGGCTATCTCCTGTCGGCGCGTCTGCTCGCCGGTCAGCAGCTTCTCGGCTGAGGCGATGTCCGGCACACCGAGCTCTCGAAGGATGTTCTGCACGCCCGACGTGGCAACGCGCAGGCCTTCTTCAGTCCCGACACGGGTCTGGCGCCGGATGGTCCGATCGCGCTCGCGGCCCTGGTTGAGCTTGCGCACGTTCATCGCCACGACCCGCCGCTCCCAGAAGCGGGTGGCGACGAACCCGCCGAGTACCAGCTCGATCAGGCCCGCGGCCGCGACCGGGAGCAATGAGCGCATCAGGCCCAGGGCCAGGCAGGCGATTCCGAAGCCGATCAGGACCGCGGTCAGGACGCCGGTGCTCAGGTAGGTCGGCTCCGGCTCGTCGGGCTCGATCTCCGGACCCGCCTCGCCCTGCATGGTCTCCTGGAGGACGGACACGCGACTCTGGAGCGTCCGCATCCGATCGAGCTGGTCGCGGAGGTTGGACATCGGCCGTTCGGGCATCGCCTCCAGCTCCTGGAGGCGCTTCTGCGCGTCGGCGGCCTGGCGGAGCCGCTCGTAGCGCTCGGCGATGACCGCCCGATCCGTTCGCAGCCGGTCTGCCTGGCGGGCGAGCTCGAGCAGGTTGCGGCTCTCCCCGAGCTCCTTCTCTGCGCGCAGCCGGGAGTCGCGGGCCTGGGCGAGGGCGTCGCGGTCGCGCTCGAGCCTCTCGAGCGCTGCTTCGCCGTTCTTGAGGGCCTGCTCCGCGCGCGCGACGGCTTCCTCCGCGATCTTGAGGCGGCCGGGATTCTTGTCGCCTCGGGACCGCAGACCGCGGATGGCGTCCTCGAGCCGGCTCTTGGCCCGCGACGAGCCGCGGTCGCCGCCGCCGATGCTGGCCTGGAGTCGGTCGCGGAGCGCGCCTTCGTCACGGTCGAGGTCGTCGAGCTCCTGGTGGCGGATCGACGCGGTAGACCGGAAGAAGGCTTCGTTCGGTATGCCGGTCAGCGAGGCGATGACTTCGTCGGCGCGAGACGGATCGGTGTATGTCTGCCCGTCGTATTCGAGCGAGACGCGGCCGTGAGAGCCCCGGAACTCCTTCTCGAGCACGCCGGTGCGGGTCTCGACCCCGCCCTCCTCCTTCTCCTCGTCCACGACGAACTCGATCCGGGTGACGGACCGGTCGTCCTCGCCGGCGCCCCACGACCGCAGGGTCTCGAGCTCGCCCGCGGTGGCGGTCGGCTTGCGGAAGAGAGCCAGCTCGAGTCCGCGCTGGATGGTCGACTTGCCGGCTTCGTTGGGGCCCCGGATGATCGTGAAGCCGGGGGCGAGCGAGATGTCCAGGGCGCGGTGGCGACCCAGGTCGCGCAGCTGCAGGCGGGTGATCCTCACAGCGTCACCTGCCGCCCTTCGAGAAGATGCCGGCCCAGGCGCTCGACCTCGCGCAGCTCGGCGGCCTCATCGGCGGCCGCAGGGTCGGCCGAGGCGGCCAGCCCCGCGAGCCGTTCGGCGATGTCCTGGCAGAAAGCTCCGAGAACCGTGTCCGGCGGCGGCGGCGTACCCTCCGGCACCGCCGGGATGGTGGTATCGCGGACGCGGAGCCGCAGGAAGGACGCCGCGAGGGCTCGTTCGACTTCGTCGATGTCCAGGTCCAGGTCGTCGGGATAGAGGCCGGTGAGCCGGACGTCGAGGACCAGGTTCGCGTCGGCGTAGCGGCCCAGCGCGTCGATGAGGTCGGGCTGGCTCTTGACCGTGGAGATGTCGAGCTCGATCCGCTCGGTGAGCGTCTCGCCGACTCGCCTCGGCTCGATGGTGACCTCGTGGTGGCCGTCGCGATCGTCGAGCGTGACCAGCAGGACCTGGCCCGCGCCGTCCTGGTCGAGCGCCACGGGTTCGGGCGCGCCCGAGTAGGCGTAAGCCGTCCCGCCGGCCCGGCCTTCCATAGCCGAATGCCAGTGGCCCAGGGCGAGGTAGTCCAGACCGCTCCTGGCAATCTCATCTTCGGAGAACACGACGCTGTCCGAATCCGTCTTGCCCGGGATCAGCAGGGCGCCGTGGACCATGCCGACCTTCCAGCTCGCCCGCGTGTCCGATTTCGCGTCCAGGCCTGCGAGCGGGCTCCGAGGGGATCGCTTGGCGTCGAAGACACGACCGTACACGACGATGTCGAGCGCGGGGAAGATGATCTCGGGCACATAGGGCGTCAGGACCACGACCCAGTCGCTGGCGGAGCGGGCCATGTTGGCTAGGTCGTAGGAGCGGTAGATCGACGCACCGTCGTAGACGTCGTGGGTGCCGGGGATGATCACGGTCCGGATGCTCGCCCGGGTCAGGCGAGCCAGCTCCGCGGCAACTCGCTCGACGGACCGGCGGGGCTGGGTGTTGGAGTCGAACAGATCGCCCGCGATCAGGAACAGGTCAACGTCCTCGGCGAGGGCAAGCTCGACGGACGCGCGGAACGCGGCGAACTGCCGCTCCCGCAGGACGGTGGCCCGTTCACCCAGGTCCGTGTGCCTCGCACCCAGGTGGACGTCGGCGGTATGAAGCATGCGAAGCATCGGCTTGCTACCTCTCCGAGCCCCGGCGGCCGACGGCTGTCCCCGGCGGTCGGAGGTGGCCTGCCCGGACCGCCGAATCGGCGCCGGGTCTTCGCGACGGTGAAGTGATCAATTCGCGGCGTCGAACGCGGCGATTGTGCCAGTTTCCGGAGACGCGGATCAGTCCCCCGCGAATACCGGTCGGGGGCATCCGGATGGCTGCGGTCCTGCGTGCCGGAGTCGAGCGCACGGCATACGGAACGGCAGTTCTGTGGTCCGGGAATCTCGTGCTATCCTGCCGCCCTGCCGGTGCGTCCCAGACAGGCACACACTCGAAATCGGGCACTGTCTACCGGATCTGCAGGCCCTGGCGCAGCCTTGGGCCGGCGGTCAGTGTCACGTCGCCTCGTCCCGGAACCTCGGCGTCGAACAGCGGCTCCGGGAGGAGAAAGTGACCTACACCGATCGAACACTCACCTGTGTCGACTGTGGTGCCGTCTTCGTGCACTCGGCCGAAGACCAGGAGTACTACGCCACAAAGGGTTTCGTTTCCGATCCCAAGCGCTGCCCGAGCTGTCGTGCCGCAAGGCGATCGATGAGGGAAGCGGGCGAAGGGTCGCCGGGCGGCCGCGTCCCGGCCGGCGGACCTCGCGAGTACTTCGCGGCAGTCTGCTCGCGCTGCGGCAACCAGGCCCAGGTTCCCTTCAAGCCGCACATGGATCGGCCCGTCTACTGCTCGGACTGCTTCCGGATCGTCCACGCTCAGGGCGCGTAGTCCCCAGGATCCTCGCAAAAGAAAAGCGGCGGTCGCCTTCCGGCTACCGCCGCTCTTTGCGAGCGGAAATCAGGCCTTGGCGGTCAGATACTCCTGATACGCGAACCAGGCCATGACGGCAGCGCCGCCGACGAAGATCACGTCCGCGATCCACATCATCGCCGGAGCCCCGCTGAGACCGTAGGACAGCTGCATCAGCACGACGAGGACGCCGCACACGACGGCCGCGCCACAGATCCCGAGGAGGATCTGGGCAACCGGCATGGGCCAGTTGATGTTCATGTTCGGGGCGATCTTGAGATAGATCACAACCACGGCCGCGATTGCCAGAACGAGACCCAGGATTCCAAAGGTGCCTGAGTTGCCGGCCGCCCAGTAGCTGAACGAGCAGCTGCCAATGTTGAAGCCCGCGCATAGGTTTACGGTGGCCAGGAACTCGCCAACAATCCAACCCACCAGCACGGCCACGGCTCCGTACACGATGAACCGCTCGCGAGCCGATACCTTCGCCCACAGTTCGTTGAGCACTGAACGAGCCTCCTTCTCAACACGCCGGGGACGCTCCCAGAGAGCGGCCGCGTCTTTTCTCCCTCGGCCTCAATGACGGGGCGAGACCGATGAGTACGCGGGCAGCCTACACCGCGGCCCACCCGGTTTCCAGATGATATTGCCGGCACAGGACTACCTGGCGGGATGGGCTGCCGCGAGCGGTCGTCGCGGAGCTACGAACCCGCGTATGGATCAACTCTTGCGGCTTCGTCCTGCGGCGCCGACGGACTGTCCGGCTCAGCAGGCGAGACAAGCACAGAGGCCTCTGGCCCACTCTCGCCGTCCGACCCTCCGACGACTCTGGCGCCCGAGCCCTTGGGCGCCGGCAGCTTGGGTGGCACGCGGCGATCCGAGTGCATCCTCTCCTCGGCCCGCTTGATCGCGAATTCCATGTCCGTCGCGGCGCCCGGGCTCGACCAGCCTATGGCCAGGCGGAGCGGGACCGCGGCGGACGACAGCCATGGCTCGCAGATCTGCCGGATCCGCTCCACGTAGTTGATGGCCTCGATCTCGTCCGTCTCGGCGAGGAACGCCGCGAAACGGCCGTACCCAACCCTCGCGACCCAGTCGGAGCCGCGGGCCTCTTGCCGGAAGGCATCGGCGACGACGGGCAGGAGCCGCGAGACGGGGTCGTCGCCCAACCTCTCCGCCAGTTTGCGCAGGCCGTCCACCTCAGCCACGACGATGGTGGAGGGGCGGCGATAGCGCAGCAGCCGCGCGTTCTCCACCTCGATGATCCGGCTCCAGCTCTGCGGCCCTTCCACGCCGGTCAGCGAATCGAGAGCGATACCAGTCTCGAGCGAGCTTGCGGCCGGCGTGGAGCGGACGCGAACGAGAGTGCCGTCTGGAGGGGCGGAATGGAAGCCGTTGCCATGCTCACGAGGGGGCCCGGAGGGATTCGACGGCTCCTCTCGGGGCCCGAAGGCGGCCGGCCGAGCGAGGAGATCCGCCAGATCCGGGGGCAGGGCGCCTCCGTCCGATTGACGGGGCGCCGTGGCGATCGGGATTCCGGGGCCGGTTGCCACGCTGGGCTGAGATTGGCCGGCGATGAAGAGTGCGCGGCGCCTGCCGGACGACCGGTCTCTCTCGGGAAGGTCGGGCCATTCCGCTCGCCTGGGTTCTCCGGCCAGATTGGGCCAGTGGATGGTGACGTGGTCGGCGCGGCCCAGCCAAAGCAGGAGCGCGGCATTCGCCAGCACGCTCAAGACAAGGACACCCACCAGCAGTTCGACGGGCACCCGGTACTACCCCTTTCGGCTCCTCCGAAGTTGAAGTGTACGGCCCCCAGGCCCGGCACGCGACCCACATATCCAGGCATCGGGTGACGACAGTCCACACGTGATCCACCGGTCGTCCACGCTTTCCCGAGCATTTCTTCCTGAGGCGGTTCTGGGCCTGAAAGCCGATTCCTGCTAGAATGTCCGGGCTTCCCAATCGGCGCGGTCTCGGAGTGCCCGCATCTCCGTTTGCGTGTGTTGAACCCCGGTCTGTCGTATCCGCCACCGACACGGAAGCGGGAGGAGGACACATGGCTCGGCCTGTCCGGACGGCAGTCGCCCCAAACCCTCTTCGACCGGTGAAGTCGCACCTGATCGAGGAGTACAACGCGCGGACCAACATCGTCCGCTGCGATTGCGGCTGGTCTGGCAATGCCGACGACTTCGCCGTCCACCGCCGCGCGGTGGGCGCCGCCAGTCCGTCCTGAGATCGGCTGCTCCATAGAGAATCAGCGTCCCGATCGTGACCGAGACGCCGGCTGACCGGCGGATGCCCCCTCCGGATCAAGCCCCGCTTGCCACCTACGAAGACCTCGGATACCGCGACGTCTTCTGGGCCGCTCGGTCATATGAGGATGCCTGCGACCGCATCGCGCTGCGGGCCTTCCTGCCACCTTCGGATGACCGACCGGGCAATCGACTGATCGAAGCCGGCGCGGGCTTCGGCCGGCTAGCAGGCGAGTACGCGGGCTACTCGGAGGTCGTGCTGCTCGACGCTTCGGAGATCCACGTCGCCGAGGCCCGTCGGGCGGTTGCGGACCGTCCGGGCTTCCGCGTTGAGCTCGGCGACGTGCTCGCGCTTCCCGCCTCCGACGACCATTTCGACGTCGCGGTGATGATCCGCGTCCTCCACCACTTCGCTGACCCTGAGCCTGTCCTCAGTGAGCTGGCCCGAGTCGTGAAGCCGGGCGGCCTCCTGGTCCTCGAGTACGCCAACAAGCGCAACCTCAAGTCGATCGCGCGCCGGATCCTGCGCCGCCAGACCTGGTCGCCTTTCGCGCCCGGCTCGGTCGCCTACAAGCCGTTCCACTACGATCACGCGCCTCGGTCGGTGGCGCGGACGCTGCGCAAGTCCGGCTTCGAAGTCGAGAGGATGAGGGCGGTCTCACTCCTGCGGCTGCCTGCCCTCACCCAACGAGTTCCGCCCGACCTTCTGTCACGCCTGGAGGCGCGTCTGCAGGAGCCGCTCGGCTCGATCACGCCGGCGCCGTCGGTCTTCGTCCTGGCGCGCCGCGTGCGCTGACCGCTTCGGCCGGCCTCGGGGAGTGGCCGGGCTCCGGCCGGTCAGATCTCGTCCCGGCCGTTCGCCTTCTGGACCGGGCGGTAGAGGTAGTAGTTGGCCGCGCAGGCGGCTTCGTTGCCCTCGTGGACCGCGGCGCTGATCTGGTGGTTGTGGGGATGCGTCACGTCGCCGGCGGCATAGAAGCCCGGGACGTTGGTCTGCTGGCTTGAATCCACGACGATCTGGCCGATCTCGTCGAGCTGGACGTCCAGCATGGAGGCGATCTCCGCCCTGGCGACCGGCCGGTGGTACTGGAAGACCATGTCGACGTCGAGGCGCGTTCCCTCGGCGTCGCCGAGGATCAGGCCCTTGATATGGCCGGCGGAGTTGCGGTACTCGGCCACGCGCCGCGGATATGTGGCGATTCCCTCGCCGGCCAGATCCGCGAGCCTGCTCGCCGGGATCCCGAAACCGCGATCCGTGCCGGCGACGAGCGTGACGTCGGCGGTGAAGTCGAGCAGCTGGAGCGCGGTCTGGGCCGCCTCCTCGTCGGGCCCCACGACTGCCACCTTGTGGCCGATAGTCTCGTAGCCGTCGCAGTTGATGCACCAGAAGAGGCTCCGCCCGACGCACTCCTCCCAGCCGTCGAACGAAGGAAAGGCGTCCCGGACGCCCGTGGCGACGATCAACGTCCGGGCGCGGATGAGGGTCGACTCGGCCACGCGCCGCTCGCCGAGAGAGCGGCCCAGATTCACGTCCCTGACCACGTTGCCGGGCCGGCCGGCAGCCGGAGCCTCGCCCGGCTCGGGGCACGGCTCGAGTTCCAGCTCGAAGTATCCGTGCGTGCTTCCGGCCGCTCCGTCACGTCGAACGGCGGCGCGAACGTGCCCGTGGATGAATCTGGCCCCGTACCGCGCCGCCTGCTCGCGGCCGGCCAGGCGGATCTCCGCGGCGGGAATCCCTTCCGGGAAGCCCAGGTAGTTCCTGTTCGTCTGGCCCCACAGGGAGCGGCCGTCGCGGTCGTCCACGATCACGACCGAGCGGCGCATCCGGCCCATGTTCACCGCGGCGGAGAGGCCGGCCGGTCCGCCCCCGACCACGACACAGTCGACGATCGATTCTTCGCGTCTACGACCCGAGAGGTTGCGGTCGGGCTCGCCGTCAATCCCTGGCTTCATGACCCGCATTGTGCCATCGGAGCCTCGGGGCGCCACGCCGCCAATGGTTCAGACTGGGATACGAAATCGCCCCAGGCGGGTGGCACCTCGGGCGCGGGGGCCCGGGCGCGCGGCGACCGAGGCCCGCGGGGCGCATCAGCCGGCACCGCGACATCCAGACCCGCGGCGGCCCAAGCGGACGACCTGACGCGCGGGCGGGCGGCGGCTGCGGGCGATCGGCTCTATTCCCGATACACTGATCGGAGAAGGAGGCCTCCTCACCGAGACTAGAGTCACCG